>Ga0210077_1000363_pt1 | contig 17925 bp, 14 predicted proteins | sample RushMan_CattailN_5_FD_185556 | JGI IMG/M metagenome (GOLD analysis project Ga0210077, IMG submission 185556) | Wetland microbial communities from San Francisco Bay, California, USA, that impact long-term carbon sequestration -... | ecosystem: Environmental > Aquatic > Marine > Wetlands ... | reverse complement strand
CACGGGGCCATACCGCACCATGCAAAACATCTCAATCGTAGGCGGAGGGCCGGCCGGCGCCTTGTGCGGCGAGCGGCTGGCGAGCAGCGGTTTTCGCGTCACCATTTTTGACGAGCGCCTCGCCTGGGAAAAGCCCTGCGGCGGCGGCCTCACGCACAAAGCCATCCAGGCTTACCCTTTTCTTCTCGACGCGCCGCAGCCGAAAAGGATCGTCCATACCGCGGAGCTGATTTCCGGCGGCGGGCACCGCGCGCGCTTCGAAATGAGCCAGCCGATCGTCATCTACGCGCGCAAAGTGCTGAATGGGTTGTTGCTCGACCGCGCCGTGGCCGCCGGCTGCAAAGCGGTGCGCTCGCACGTCACCAGCGTGGTAACCACCGGCCCGCAGGTGCGGCTCACCGCCGGCGGCGAGGAGTTTCAGTCCGATTTTGTGGTGCTCGCGGCGGGCGCGCGCAATCAGCTGCTGCCCGAAACCACCGCGCTCGGCAAGCTCGACCTCGAGCTCACTCTCGGCTATTTCATTCCCACCGAAGAAGACATCATCAAGGTGAAATTCCTGCGCGAATTCGAGGGCTACATCTGGTCGTTCCCGCGCTCCGATCATCTCTCCGTGGGCATCTGCGCGAAGATGGGGCAGAGCTCCAGCCAGCAGCTGCGCGGCTATCTGGACGAATTCTTGCGCGCGGAAAAGATTCCCATGGACGGCGCGCGGCTCTATAGCCACGTGCTGCCTTCGCCGAGCGAGCGCACCATCCGGCGCCGCAAGATCGCCGGCGCGAACTGGGCCATGGCCGGGGACGCCGCCGCGTGCGTCGATCCCATCACCGGCGAGGGGCTCTACTACGCGCTGCGTTCCGGCGATCTGCTGGCGCAGTCGCTCGCCGAAGGCCAGCCGCAGACGTATCCGGAGCGGCTGCGCGCGGCGTTTTCCGGAGATCTGGAATTCGCGGCGCGCTTCGCGCGCAAGCTTTTCTGCGGCAATTTCCTGGGAGGCGCGATCACCACGCGCATGGTGCAGCTTTTGAACTATTCGCCGGCCTTCCGCGAGCTGATTCGCGACGTTTTCAGCGGCTCGCAGGATTACCGCAGCCTGAAACGCCGCTTGTGGGACCAGCTGGGCATCACGTTCGTGGAAATCGTGCGCAGCGTCGTGAACGGCTCGCTGGGCGCTGCGCCCGCGCCGCATCCCGCCGGAGGGCGTGAGCCGCTGCCGTGAAATCCCGCAAAAAAAGCGCACGCAAGCGCGCTCCGCGGCGCGCCCGCAAAGCCGCGAAGGCCACGCTCAAGCTCAAGCTGCCGGTCGGGCTCGAAGCCACGGTCGAGCGCGTGGTCACGCGCGAATCCACCATCCAGCATCTGAGTCCCGATCTCCCGCCGGTGTTCTCCACTCCGTCGATGATCGGACTGATGGAGCACGCCACCGTGCTGGCGGTTCTGCCGGCGTTGCCGCCCGGATTCATCACCGTCGGCACGCGCATCGAAGTGGATCACCTGAAGGCGATCGCGCCGGGCGCTTCGGTGCTGGCCTGGGCGCGTTTCGCCGGATATAAAGGACGCTTCCTGGTCTTCGACGTCGAAGCGCGCTCCGGCGACCATGTGATCGGCCGCGGACGCGTCTTCCGCGCCATCGTCAATCCCGACGAGCACGGAGTTCGCGCCCGCGCGCGCGGCGCGCAGCCTGCCTGAAAAGCCGCGCCTTATTTTTTCTCGGTGATTTTGATGGAAGCCCGCGTGGTCTCCCAGTCCAGATGCATCGTGCACGCGTCGCCGGACTGGTCGAAGTGGATGCTGAAATCCTCCAGCGGCGCGGGCAGCTTCGAAACCTGCATCGGAATGCGCGCGAAATCGTATTCCGCGCCGGGGTAGGGTATGCCCCATTCGCCGGTTTTCTTGCTGATGATCAGCTTCCAGGAATCGGGGTTGGGAAGTGCGAAGAGCGTGTAATTTCCGGCCGGAACGTCCTTGCCGCCCACCACCACATTCGCATCCGTGTCGAATGTCGTGGCTTCGTTGGCGCCTACGCGCCAGACTTCGCCGTAGGGAACGAGCCCGCCGAAAATCTTGCGTCCGCGCATGCGCGGGCTCGAATAGGCTACGTGAATTGTCTTGCCGCTGGAGAATTTGCACTCCGCCTTGGCCGGCGGGCTGAGCGGCTTGCGGCTCGCGCCCATCTGCGCGCGTCCCGGCGCGGGGAACATCAGAAGGCCCAGAACAGCAGCGGTACAACCCAGAGCGAACTTTCGCATATTGCCTCCTTGCGATGCGGATCGCGCATTCAGCACGTTTAGACGCGCCCAGCCGTCTTTCGGATACTCGCGAAATCGGCTCCATAAAGGACTTAGCGCCGGTGGATGAGCGCGGGGCTGTTTTTCGAGGTTCGGCCGCCGCGCAGACATGCCCTGTGAAGCTTCACAAGGTACCGCGGAGCGATTTAAATTTGTGGGACGGCGTCCAGCACCAGGCGGCTGCGGCGCGAGCGGCAGAACGCCTCTAAACGCGCATTCCAGATCGCAAATTTGCGCGTAACCGGAAGAACGCAGCCATTTTTCAGTAAATTCTGCCCCCTGTATGGTGGTCCGGGTTGCGTGCGGATGCAGCGCGCCTCGCGAGCCGCTTGAGCCTTGCAATCCGGGCATGCTAACCTGCCTGCAGCTGTCTGCACACCTGAAGCGACGAAGCCGGAGTGGCGGAATGGCAGACGCGGCGGACTCAAAATCCGTTGGCCGCAAGGCCGTGTGGGTTCGACTCCCTCCTCCGGCACCATCGTTTCGATCTGATCGGTCGCAGCCTCGCCCGCGTCTCCCCTGGCGGGCCGGGCCCCGCATGGATCCGCTCTCGTTCACTCATCGTAGACTGCGCGCGATTTTGTTTCCCTGGTAACTCCGCGATGGCCCTCGCCTTGCACCAGTCGCAGCCGCGACCGTCAGATTCTCGTGGCGGCGGCTTCCCGGGGGAAGTCATTTCCGACCTGTCTCGCGCAAGCAACAGACGCGGGGCAGCTTATCGGTCGAAGGCGGCGGGGAATGGCCAAATATCCTGCTCAACTGAGGATTGCAGCGGAGCGCCGCGTTCCCAGTCTGGGAAACCGGCCAGTTCCGAAATTGAACTCGGCCGCCACTGTGGAACCAATTCCGCTCTTCTCATCCACGCTCTTCGGGCCGGTGACTTGGGCGCGCTCGCGAACTCCGAACTGCCAAGTGGTGCACAGCCGGGGTTCGCTGCTTTTCCTCGAAGGACAGACGGCCTCCGGCGTGTATCTCATCGAGAAGGGCTGCGTGAAGCTGACGATCAGCTCGGGACGCGGGAAATCCCTGATTCTTGGATTTTTCGGCCCGCAGGCGGTGCTCGGCCTTCCCGCCGCCATCCTGGGGCTCCCGCATGAAGCCACCGCTGAAATCGTCAAGCCGGCCACCGCTCGTTTTGTGGCGCGCGAGGATCTGCTGCGGCACTTGCGGCAGGCGGGTGACGCCGGTCTGCGCGCCGCGCAGCTGGTGAGCCGGATGCTGTATGCCACGCTGCGCGACGTGGAGAGATTCTGGCTGACCGATTCGGTCGAGCAGAAGCTGGCCCGCTTTTTCGTCTCGCTGTGCCCTCCGCGCAACGCATGCCGCGCGCCGATTCATCTGGCGTTCGATCTCACTCACGAGGATATCTCGCAGCGCATCGGCGTCTCGCGCGAGACGGTCACGCGCCTTCTTTCGCGCTTCAAGAAACGGGGCGTCTTGAAGCTGACGCGTTCGATACTCACGATCTTCGACCTCGACGCTCTGAAACGAATCGCCGATTGGCCGGGCGTTGTGCGCTCGCCGAAAGCCGGTCTGAACGCTGCGGTCTGGTGATGACTCTAGTGATGACCGGCGGCGCTGCGTTCGCGTGGAAGTTTACGAGTTCATCAGGACAAACGAATTGTGTTACATGCCGCAGGTGTAATGCTTCTGATACCTGTGATTGCTGTCACAGACACATGGGACGTTTTTGCCGACAATGGCTCCGATATTTTATTTGTAATCATCCTAGCCCAGAAGTAGCACGTGGAAGCGCCCGGCATCCCGGGCGGCAATCCGAGCGTTTTCGGCCGAAGCTCTAGCTTTGCCGAAGCGGCTCGCACGATGAGGCAACGTGCGTCGAGACACCGGACCAACTTCTGATTTGAGCGCCACGCAATCGGCGAAGCCGGCGCGTCGGCGTTTCCTGGAATTTTTCCTGGGGACGAGCGTTGCGGCTTCGGCTGCCTCGTTCCTTTATCCCGTGGTTCGGTATTTGATTCCGCCGCAGCACACCGACCTTGGCCCCGATTTGGTGGTGGCCGCTCACGTCGGTGAATTAAAGCCGAATTCCGGAAAGATTTTCCCATTCGCCGGCCGTCCGGCTCTTTTGATTCTCACCGCGGACGGAAAATACCACGCGCTCTCGGCGGTTTGCACGCACCTGGGATGCACCGTCCAATACAGCGCGGACCTCCATGAGGTTTGGTGCCCGTGCCACAACGGCAAGTATTCGGTCGACGGCGCCAACATCAGCGGCCCTCCGCCGCGCCCCTTGCAGGAGTTCAGCGTAGTCGTGAAGGGCAACGATATCTACGTGCAGAGGGCGCAGAACAGCTGATGGGCGCATCCGCCAACCTACGCAACTGGCTCGACGAACGCTTTGGATGGGACGAGCTGATGAAGTTTGTCCGCCACAAGACCGTTCCGATCCATCGGTTTTCCTACTTCTATTTCCTCGGCGGCATGACGCTGTTCCTGTTCGGCATTCAAGTCTGCACCGGAATTCTTTTGCTGATGTACTACCGGCCCACGCCGAACGGCGCCTTCGAGAGCGTGCAGTACATCATGACGCGCGTTCCGTTCGGATGGTTGATTCGCTCGATTCACTCCTGGGGCGCGAACGTCATGATTTTGACGGCCATCGCGCACATGTTCAGCGTGTTTTTCCTCAAGTCCTATCGCAAACCCCGCGAGTTGACTTGGCTGAGCGGCATGGTCCTGCTTTTTCTCGTCCTCGGTTTTGGCTTTAGCGGATACCTGCTGCCCTGGAACATGCTTTCCCTCTTCGCCACGAAAGTGGGAACGAATATGACGGACCAGGTGCCGCTGATCGGTCACTGGATGCTGGTCTTTCTGCGCGGCGGAGAGGACGTGACCGGCGCCACGCTGACCCGCTTTTTCGGTATTCACGTCGCCATTCTGCCGGGGCTTGCGACCATGTTCATCGGCTTGCATTTGCTCCTGGTGCAGCGCTTCGGAATGAGCGTGCCGCCCAGCGTGGAAGCGGAAACGAAGGCGCATCCGGAAAAAGCGCGCGAACTTCGCTTCTTCCCCAATTTTTTCCTGCGCGAATTGATGGCCTGGTACGTCGTGCTGGCCGCTCTCGGATGCCTGGCTGCATTCAAGCCGTGGGAGCTGGGGAAAAAAGCGGATCTCTTCGCTTCCGCGCCGGCGGGCATTCGGCCGGAGTGGTACTTCATGTTCATGTTTCAGACGCTGCGCTTCCTGCCCGCCAAAGTCGGGCCGTTCGCCGGTGATTTGCTCGGCGTGCTGTTGTTCGGGGTCGCCGCGGCTGTGTGGACCTGTCTGCCGTTCTTTGACAACAGCAAGGACGGCCGCGGGAAGCGTTGGATTACGGGCGTGGGTGTTTTCGCGCTGGCTTACTTTGTGGGCATGACGCTGTACGCGTATCTGGTGTAGTGGAGCGGGTGACCTGGAATGAGCGGAAATCGGAGGCGGTTCGGCGTGCGACCGAAGAATGAATCCGTGCGGAACCGGGGCTTGGCCGGCAGGGAATCCGCGCCGCGCGCGCTTTTCTCCCTGGCGTGCCTGGTTTGCGCCGTACTTTTCCTTTTCGTGCCGTCGCTTTCCGCGCAAACGAAGAATTCTTGCCTCGACTGCCATTCCAAGCTCGACCCTCCGCTCCACGTCGATCCCGCCGGAGTTGCGCAAAGCGTTCACACGCAGAAAGGGATTGTGTGCACCACCTGCCACGGAGGCGATTCGACTTCCGATGACATGGATGTATCCATGAGCCCCAAGAAAGGTTTCAAGGATGCTCCCACTCGCGCGCAAATTCCGGCATTCTGCGCCAAGTGCCATGCCAACGCCGCCTACATGCGAGACTTCAATCCTTCGCTGCGCACGGATCAGTATTCGCAATATCTCACCAGCATCCACGGCCAGAGGCTCGCGAAGGGCGACAGCAAAGTCGCCGTCTGCGCGGATTGCCACGGCGTTCACGACATTCTGCCGCCCAATGACCCACGCTCCAGCGTCTATCCGACCAATGTGGCGCAGACTTGCGGCAAATGCCACGCAAACGCCGAGTACATGCAGCCATACAAGATTCCCACCGACCAGCTCGCTCTTTACAACGGCAGCGTGCATCATGCGGACCTCGTTAGCGGCGATCTGAGCGCGCCCACCTGCTCCACGTGCCACGGCAGCCATGGCGCCGCGCCCCCGGGAGTTGCTTCGGTCGTCAACGTGTGCTCCACGTGCCACGTCTTTCAAGCGCAATTGTTTGATTCCGGTCCACACAAGGATGCTTTCAATTCCATGGGCCTTCCGGGCTGCGTCACTTGCCATTCGAATCACGGAATCAAGCATCCCACGGATGCATTCATCGGCGTCGAAAAGGGCGCGATCTGCGTCAAGTGCCACGACGTCGGCGAGCCGGGCTACGAGGCAGCTTCTAAAATCCACGCGGCACTGGTGAATCTCGATACATCCATCGCGCGCTCCCGCGAAATTCTGAATCGCGCCGAGCAAGCGGGCGTCGAAGTCGGCCCGGCTCTGTTGGACCTCAACCAGGCGCAAGACGACCTCACCAAGGCGCGTGTCTCCATCCACACCGTCGAGCTCAAGTCCGTGAATGAAAATGTGGATGCCGGCCTGAAAGTCACCGAAACAACCTACAAGGCTGGCCAGAAGGCTCTTGCCGAAGCGTTGTATCGGCGCGAAGGGCTGATTATTTCGCTGGTGATTTCGCTGCTGGTGTTGCTGGGAATCGTGCTGGTGATCCGCAAGATCGAATCGAAGCCGCAGGAGTAGCCAAGGAGGTTCGGAAAATGAAAATCGTCATAGCCGTTGCCGCGTTCGTAATTTGCGCCGCCGCGCCGGCCGCTTTCGCTCAGTCACATGGCAACGCCAAGCAGGGGAAGGAAGCGTATATGGCGCACTGCGCTACGTGCCATGCCGCCGATGGGAACGGCAAGGAGTCGGCGGCGGAGCTTATGAAGGTTAAGTTCCCTCCGCTGGGCGGGGAAAAAGCGCAGTCCCTCTCCGACGCCGAAATGGCGCAGCTCATCGAGCACGGCAAGAACAAGATGAAACCGGTAAAGGATGTCAGCAAGAAAGACATTGCGAACATCATCGCGTTCGTTCGCACTTTCAAGAAATAGGCCGTTCCAAGGTTTATGGCAGCGAGATCAAGCGTTGACAGTCGAGCTGTGACGTTTTGAATTGCCGGTTTTGCTGTCGTGGGATATTGGGGCTGTGCCGGCCGGCGCTTCATGCTTGGGCGGTTCTAACTAAATAGTAAGCGGGTTTTGCCGATGAATGAAGTGCAACCGATGCGAGGGAATGGCGCCCGGGCGGGAAATCCGCAGGACTCAAAAAGACCAATGATAAAAAAGCATTTGGTGTGACCACAATCACAGACGGTTGGAGTGTTTGCCGATATGGTTTCACTAATTTATTTGCATACATTCTCCACAACGGGCAGTGATTTGGCCCTGAGGGAAGGCCGATGATGCATATCAGATTTTCCAAATTGACCGGTTTGTTGACGGCCGTCCTGTTTGTATTTGCGTGCAGTCTTCCTGCGTCGGCGCAGCAGCGAAAAAGCAACGATACCGAGGGATCGTCCGCCGCGCCTGCCGCTGCCGCAGCGTCCGCGAAGGCTCCGAAAGTATCCAGCTACGTGGGCTCGAACGTGTGCAAAGCCTGCCACGAGAATGAATACAACTCCTGGGAGAAGTCGCCGCACTGGAAAACGACACTGAACACTCGGGAAGGTCCGTCGCATCAAGGGTGCGAGGCGTGCCACGGGCCGGGCGGGGCTCACGTGGCCGATGGAGGCGACGTGAGTGAAATCTATGTTTTCTCCAAACACTCCACGAAGGAAATCACCGAGCGCTGCTTGGCCTGCCACGCCGGCGGCCCGCAGCACATGAATACGATCAAGTCGGTCCACACGGAAAACGGCGTGGCCTGCACCTCTTGCCATTCGATCCATCACGCCGAGACGGCGGAGTACCTGCTCGCCAAGCCCCAGCCGCAGTTGTGCTACCAGTGCCACGTGGGGAAGAGGGCGCAGTTCAACATGCCGTTCCATCATCGCGTCAATGAAGGCCTGATCAAATGCACGGACTGCCACAACCCGCATGGAACGGAAGGACCCAAACAGCTGCGAAGTGCTTCCACGCAGGACGCAGTTTGCTTTAAGTGCCACATGGATAAGCAGGGTCCCTTTGTGTACGAGCATGCGCCTATCAAGGTCTCCGGATGCACGACTTGCCACCTGGTTCATGGCGGTCCCAACCCGCACATGCTGAGGTATAGCAACGTGAACTTGCTGTGCCTGCAGTGCCACACGACGTCCGCCTTTAGCAGTGCACCGGGCGCGCCGTCGTTCCATAACCAGGCCAATCCCGAGTTTCAGTCGTGCATTCAGTGCCATAGCCAAATTCACGGGTCCAATTCCAGTGAGTTCTTCTTTAGATAGTCGAAGAGGGATCCGATCGTGGAACTTGGATGACCAGCATTGAATCCGGGCGCGGCCCGGCAGAACGGGAATAAGTTCCGAAACGTTAGGGGGAAGGGTCATGAATATTCGCCGACGGCTGGTCCAACTTGGGTTGGTGCTGTTGGTTGCTCTTTCGCTCTCTCCGCTGAGCCGGGCACAGGATGAAGGCGCTCAGGCTCAGGGCGTTGATTCCGGCAATTACAATGTGCAGCAGACCATTGATTTCGGATATCGCGCCAGCGAGATGAACGGCAACATGAATACGTACAACACGTTCGTGAATTTGAATTCCGGCGTGCGTCTTTTCGACTACACGCTGAACATGCGTTCCCTGAATCACGAAGGACTACTTTTTGATAATCTTCATTTTAGCAATTTTGGATATGGCGGCGATCCGGACGACGTCAGCCGGCTGCACATCGACAAGAATAAGTGGTACGACTTCAATTTCACGTTTCGGCGCCACGTGAATTTCTGGGACTACAATCTCTGGGCCAACCCGCTCAATCCGGCGGCGCTGAACCCTGCCGGCTCGCTGACCACCGGCTGCTACGTGGGGCCGCCGAATGCAACCTACCCGCAAGGCCAGCCCGCTTATTGCTCCAATCCGTCCATAGCGGTCACAAATTCGCCTCACTCCCTGAATTTGGTTCGCCGGATGCAGGATTACGATCTAACGCTCCTCCCGCAGTCCCGCGTGCGCTTCCGCTTGGGCTATTCGCACATACGCGACGAGGGCCCTGGTTTTTTGACCGGCGACATCGGAGGAACCATTCCGGATTTCCCCGAAAGCTACAGCTACACAACGAACAGCTATCACATGGGAGTTGATTTCCGCCTGCTTCCTCGCACCACCATCTCCTACGATCAATTTCTCAATTACGTCAAAGAGGACAACACCGTCCTGGCGAGTGCCACCGCTACTCCGGGATTGTTTAGTGACTTCCAGCTTCCCGATGGCACGCCGGTTTATATGGGCATGATCTGGAGCACGCAGACGCCTGGAGCGACTCAGCCCTGCGCCGGCGCCGTCACGGATTCCACCACAAATCCGCCCACGGTGAGTACGAGCTGCAACGGGTATATCTATTACAGCCAGACCCTCGGCCGGCCCCGGAACTTTATGCCCACCGAGCGGGTTCGCTTCGAGTCCACGTATTTTCAGAAGTTGGAGATGTCCGGATCGTTCGGCTACAGCAGCTCCAGCAACGAGATTCCGGATTTCAACGAAGTCTTGATCGGCTGGACTACCCGCACGCATTCTCCGGGCAGCACCACTTCGGGGCCGGCCAAAGCGACGCGCGTTTCGGTGGACGGAAACTGGGCGGGCGTCTATTCCGTGACGGAGAAATTCCGAATCGTGGATTACTTCCACTATTATAACTGGCGGATTCCCGGATTCTGGAACAGCGTGGAGGGCTCGCTCTTCAACATCGCTACGGAAGGCGCCCCGGGCCTCGGCACGCCCGTCGGGGTTTTTGACGCGGCGAATTGCAACGCGGGGAATAACTACAGCGGTCCGACCTGCCCGAACCATGCGGCGAACTCGGCTCCGGATGTGGCGAACGCGTACAATGCCAACTTCCTCAAGCAGGACATGAAGACGAACACGTTCAAGCTCGTTTACGACTTCACTCCGCGCATCAACGCGTATCTTGGCTATCTCTTCGGGCATCGCCAGATCGTCTCTTACGCCGATCCTGAGGATCCCGGCTCCTACGCTCCGTTCAGCTACACGACGTCGGAAATCTATTACCCCGGCGGTACCGCGGCCACGGCTGCAAACTACTACCTTGCCGCTCGTGGAGATTGCGCGCCTCTCGTGGGCGGGGGGCTGCCGGCCGGCTGCGCGCTGAATTCGGACGGATCGATCACCTTCACGGCGCCGCTGCCGACGTCGGGTCCGCCGTTCTATTCCCTCGGCGTTAACGAAAATGCGCTGCTCGCCGGCTTTAGTACGCGGCCCATCGACGCCTTGCACGTTGCCGGCGATTTCAAGTTCGGCTACAACGACGCTGCGTACACCCGGGTTTCTCCCCGGCAGGTGCAGAGTTACGCCATTCATGCGACGTACTCACCCGTGAAATGGGCGAGTGTGGATGGCGCGATTGTGATCGACGAAAATCGCGACAACGTCGATACCGTCAATAATCTCGAACACAATCGGATGTACAGCTTCACCACCATGCTCGCGCCGAATTCCACTTTCGCCGTCAGCTTCGGTTACAACTACTGGGACATTTACGAACAGGCCAGCATCTGCTTCAACTACTCGGTGTCACCTGCCGGCTCGAGCATTGCCACGCCGCCGGGCGTGAACACGACGGCGTGCCCGATTCCGGGAGCGTCGGCGGGCGGTGCGGGTCTGGGTACGCTATCGACGTACGCGAGTCAGGACCATTTCGCGCACGCCGAAGTGATGTGGAGGCCAACCAAGCGCGTGGCAACGGCGCTTGGGTACAGCGGCAGCTTCGTTCGCGGCAACACCACAATGCTGAATCCGCTCACGCCCGACGGTACGCTTGATTACAACTACCAGACGCCGTACGGCTCCGTGACGATCCAGGTGTACCGGGGCTTCAGCTACAAGATGGCGTGGAACTATTACGGGTTCACCGAGACGGGCGTAACCAACCCGTTCAGTTTGGCCGTGATTCCGCTGCAGGATTTCAATGGCAGCAACGCCACGTTCTCGTTCCGGTACGCTTTTTAACGAATTGCCAATAGGGGCACTCGGGCCCGTATGGTATCTTCTACGTGCCCGTCGTGATCTGGAGGAAGCTTATGAAACGCCCAACGACTCGGATCAATCGAACGCTCCTGGTTCTTGTTGCAGGTTCATTCTTTTTCGCTGCGCCGGCTTTCGGCGAAAGCGGCGCCAGCCTGTTCAAGTCTCACTGTGCCGCTTGCCACGGCGCGGATGGCAAGGGCGATACCGGGATCGGCAAAAGCATGCACCTTCGCTCCCTGGCTTCGCCGGAAGTGCAGAAGCAGTCGGACAAGGAGCTTACGGCCATGATCGCGGACGGAAAAGGCGGCATGCCGGCGTACAAGAGCAGGCTATCGGGCGCCCAGATCAAATCTCTCGTCAGCCACATCCGCGAGCTGGGCAAGAAGTAGTAGTCTTTCGGATTCCATCGCCAGTCGTTTAGTTTGCGAACAGAATCCACCACACGAACTCTGCGTACTGGAGCGCGCCGAGGCTTTCATCCGGTCTTCAAGTTTTCAAGCGAAGCTTCCGTGCGTCGGGCCGTCACATTCGCAATAAACTGAGGAACAGAGATTGGCCCTGTCGAACCGCCTCGTCTCCTGGATCCGTCCCGCTGCCTACCTAGGTCAAAACTGGCTCTCGCTCGTCGGAGCGGTCCTTACCACCACGTCGGCAATCACCATGATTGCCTTCTGGATCTTCGAAATCGCGATTGGTGGCGGAGCGGTCACCTACCCGTACGCCGGAATCATCTTCTTCCTGGCGTTGCCCGGGGTCTTCATCATCGGCTTGATCCTGATGCCGATCGGCGCCTGGTGGCGGCACCACAAATTGCATGCGCGCGGCGAGCTTCCCGCCGCTTACCCCCACGTCGACTTCAATAACCCCGGCTTCCGCAAGGCGTTTTCCCTGGTGGCGTACGCCACGATCGTCAATATCGTCCTCTTCACCGTGGCTGCGTACCGCGGCGTGCAATACATGGACTCGGTACGCTTTTGCGGCGTCACCTGCCACACCGTGATGCAGCCGGAGTACACGGCGTATTTGAATTCCGCGCATTCGCGCGTCGCGTGCGTGCAATGCCATATCGGCGAGGGGGCTTCGTGGTTCGTCCGATCGAAAGTTTCCGGCGTGAAACAGGTTTTTGCCGTGATGTTCGACGATTATCCGCGCCCGATTCCTTCGCCGGTGGAAAACCTGCGCCCGGCCCGGGCCACCTGCGAACAGTGCCATTGGCCGCAGCGATTTCTGGGCAATCCGATCCTGGTGATCAATCATTACGCCGAGGATAAGGACAACACCTCCTCCACCACCGTCTTGATGATGAAAGTGGGCGGCCAGTTGGGTGACGAGATGCAGGGAATCCACGGCCACCACCTGGACCCCGGAGTGCGCATCACCTACGTCGCCATCGACGAGAAGCGCCAGGTGATTCCGCAGGTTACTTACACCGATCCCTCCGGTAAGACGACCGTCTTCAACTCCACGGATACGAAAGTCACGCCCGAGCAGCTCGCCGCCGGCGAGCATCGCGTGATGGACTGCATGGATTGCCACAACCGGCCCACGCACACCTTCCAACTGCCGGGTGACGCGCTCAACGACGCCATGTCCCGCAGCCTGATCAGCACGGATCTGCCGTTCATCAAGAAACAGGCCCTGGCCGCGCTGAAAGTGAAGTATCCGGACCGCCCCACGGCGGAAAAGCAGATCGCGCAGGCGCTGCAAGAGTTCTACCGGACCAATTATCCGGATGTGGTCGCTTCTCGAGGAGCGCAACTCGACGCCGCGATTCACGAAGTCCAGCTGATCTATTCGCGCAACGTCTTTCCGAAGATGGACGTTACCTGGGGCACGTACATCAACGATTTGGGGCACATGAACTGGCCGGGCTGTTTTCGTTGCCATGACGGCAGCCACGTTTCCAAGGACGGCAAAACCATTCCGAACGACTGCGACACTTGCCATCACATCCTGGCCATGGACGAACACAACCCCAAGATCCTTTCGGAGTTGGGTATCAAGTAACACGGAGTTGCGGGCTTGGGAATTGCCGAGCCACTTGGCGCCCGGCGGATTGGAGGGCAGATGCGTTGGAGCCTGGCGGCCGTACTCTTCTTCGCTGCCGTTGTTCCTTCCGTTGCCGCGCAGCAAAACGCCGAATGCCTGGCCTGTCACGGTCAGCAAGGTCTGACGGGCCAGGCCGGCCACAGCGTCTATATCAACGCCGAAAAGCAAAAAGCCAGCGTCCACGGCAGCCTGCCTTGCACCGCCTGCCACACGGACATCAAAGGCTTTCCGCACCCGGCGCACCCTGCTGCCGTCAATTGCGCGAGCTGCCATGCTGATGAAGCCAAGGACGTCGAGGTCAGCGTACACGTCAAGGCCGCTGCGAATCCTTGCCTCGCCTGCCACGGCAACCCGCACACGATCGTGCCGGTGAAAGATCCGGAGTCTCCGGTCTACGCCCTCAACATTCCGAAAACCTGCGGCTCGTGCCACGCCAATCCGGAAATGGCGAAGAAGTTCGGCTTGCCCAACGTTTATTCGATGTACATGGACTCGATCCACGGCTTCGCGCTCGCCAAGGACGGCCTGCTCGTGGCCGCTTCGTGTTCCAGTTGCCACGGGACACACAAAATCCTGAGCCACACCAATCCCGAAAGCCGCACCTATCGCGCGAATATCCCGGCCACGTGCGGCGCGTGCCACGCGGGCCCGGAACGGGAATACTTCGCCGGAATTCACGGGCAGCTCGTCAAAGCGGGCGACCTGGACGCGCCCGTCTGCAGCGATTGCCACACGGCGCACCAGATCGCTAGAGTCCAGACCGCTTCCTGGCAGGAAAAAACGTCGGCGACTTGTGGCAACTGTCACAAGGAGAAATACAGAACGTATCTCGACACGTTTCATGCTCAGGTCTCAGCGCTCGGCTACGTGGAAACCGCGCACTGCTGGAATTGCCACCGCTATCACGACATTCTGCCGGCATCCAACCCGCATTCTTCCATCGCTCCGGCAAATCTCGTCACCACGTGCGGCCAATGCCATAAGGCTGTCACAGCCAGCTTTATCAGCTTCCAGCCGCACGCCGACCCGCGCAACGCGAAGGACTTCCCGGCGCTGCATTTCGCCGCCATTTTCATGGATTTGCTGCTGCTCGCAGTGTTCGGGTTCTTCGGGCTGCACACGATTTTGTGGCTGATTCGATCCGCGTTCGACCGCCACAAGGGCGGCGCGTAAATTGTGGGGTGGTGGCCCGTTTAGAAGGCCCGGTTAGGAGGAATGATGAGTTCAAGCGATGCCAGTGATCCCGCGCCGCAAGCCGAAGGCGCCGCGGTCCCGGCCCAGCCGCGCTACTATAGCCGCTTCTCGCTCAGCCAGCGCTACCTGCACGCCACTATCTTTACGACTTTCCTTGGCTTGGCCCTGACCGGCATGACCCTCCGCTTCAGCCATTCGGGATGGGCGGATCGTTTCGCGCTGGCCGTGGGAGGTTTCAGCGCCATCCTCTTCTGGCACAAATTTTGCGCCGTTATCCTCACGCTGGCGTTCCTAATTCACCTGGGCGACCTTGGCTATCGCGGCATCTTCAAGGGCCAGCGCGGCATTTTCTGGGGGCCCAATTCGATGGTCCCGCGTTGGAAGGATTTTCAGGATATTTACGGCCACTTCCGCTGGTTTTTCTGGCTCGGACCGCGCCCGAAATTCGACCGCTTCGCCTACTGGGAAAAATTCGACTACTGGGCCGTGTTCTGGGGCATGGGCATCATCGGAATTTCCGGCTACGCGATGTGGTTCGCTCCGTTTGTTGCGCGGTTCATCCCTGGTTCCTGGCTGAATATCGCCCTGCTGATCCACGGCGAGGAAGCTCTTCTGGCCGTCTGGTTTATTTTCGCCATCCATTTCTTCAATACGCACCTGCGCCCGGGCAGCTTCCCGATGGATCTGGTCATCTTCACGGGACGCATGACTGAAGAAGAGCTGAAGGAAAAGCATCCTGTCGAATACCAGCGCCTGGTCGAAACCGGCAAGCTGCAGGCCTATCTGGCGCCCGCGCCGGAGCGTTGGCTGAAAAATTTCGGCTGGCTGGTGGGCTCCGTGGTTGTCCTGAGCGGCTTTGTGCTGCTGGTCCTGACGCTGTTTACCTTTTTCCGCGGCGTTTGACGGTCCCGCTCGCGCCGGGGCGAAATTGTTTCTCGGGCACCGTGCCGGCTGACGCGTTCCGCGGCTGTACTCCACAGCGCAGCAGTCACGCTCCGCCACGTCCGGTCGATTTGCTCAAGCGCGCAACCCATCCCCGGTTGAGTGCGTCCATCCTCACAGCGTCGATGCGTGGTGAATTGAAATTCGTTGCGAAGCGTACTCCTCGCACGATGAGTCCCGTGCGGGCCCGCCAACCGGATTCCGCCCCGGCGATCGTGAGCGGCCGGACATGAGTCGAAACTCCAAATCCCTGGACCTGCTGCTGCTCCATCCTCCCAGCGTTTACGATTTCCGTGAGAAGTCGATCTTCTACGGCCCGGTCAGCGATGTAATCCCCTCGTCCACTGTCTTCGAGATGTACCCGCTCGGATTCCTCACCATCTCCAGCTATTTGCAGGCTCGCGGAATGCGGGTGCGCATCGTCAATCTGGCCTATCGCATGATGGCGGACAGCAGCTTCTCCGTCCCGCGCTTCCTGAAGTCTCTGCCGCGCCCCAGGGCCGTCGGCATCGACCTGCATTGGCTGCCGCACGCCCACGGCTCGCTTGAAATCGCCAGGCTCGTCAAGGAATCGATGCCCGGCGTGCCGGTGTTCATGGGCGGCCTTTCCTCCACCTATTTCCACGAGGAACTGATCCGCTATCCGCAGGTCGATTACGTCTTGCGCGGAGACAGCACCGAGCCACCTCTCTACATGCTTCTTCACTCGCTGGGCGATAGCGAAAGGCTCGCCACAATTCCCAATCTTTCCTGGAAACAGGATGGTGCGCCGCGCATCAATCCAATGACGTTCGTGCCTCCCGCGCTCGACTACGCAGACCTGCGTCCGGACCTGATGGTGGAAATGGTCCTGCGCCATCGCGATCTTCGCAGCGTGCTTCCGTACGGCGGCTGGTGGGGGCATCCCATTACGGCCGTGTTCACCGTCAAAGGCTGCAGCTACGAATGCGCCACGTGCGGCAGTTCGAAAACCACCTGCAGCCACCTCACCCAACGCACGCGGCCCGTGTTTCGCAGCCCGGGAAGCGTGGTGGCCAATATGACTGCGCTTTCGCGCATCAGCCGCGCGCCGATTTTTCTGGTGGGCGACCTCCTCCAGGCGGGAACCGGGTACGCCGAATCGTTTCTCGCCGGTTTGCGCAAAGCGAATCTGCACAACGAAACCGTCTTTGAGTTTTTCGACGTGCCTCCGGCCGAATTTCTTCACCAGATCGACGCCGCCGTGCCGCACTGGAGCATGGAGATCAGCCCGGAAAGCCACGAGCATGCTGTCCGCCAGGCGCAGGATGGCGAGCCTTCCTACGACAACGAGAAATTCGAGAAAATTCTGCTGGAGGCCTTGCGTCTGCGCTGCTCGCGGCTCGACGTCTTCTTCATGATCGGCCTGCCGCGCCAGACCTACCAATCCGTTCTCGGCACCATCGCTTATTGCGAGCGCCTCTTCCAGATCAGCGACCGCCGCTTGTCTTGCTTCATCTCGCCCATGGGGCCGTTCATCGATCCGGGCAGCCGCATCTTCGAGGAGCCCGAGCGCTTCGGCTACCGCCTCTTTGCTCGCACCCTCGATGAGCATCGCCGGTTGCTCGTCGAGCCCACCTGGGAGCGCATCCTCAATTACGAAACGAACTGGATGACGCGCGCGGAACTCGTCGATGCCACCTACGACGGAGCCGAGCAGCTCAATTCGCTGAAGATGCATTACGGGCGCATCTCGAAAAAACGCGGCGAAACCGTCGCGCAACACATCCGTGAAGCTCGCGAGCTGCGGAAACGCCTGGCGCAGGTGAAGAAGGAAAAGCAGTCGGCGCTGCCCGCCGGTCTGGAAGGGGAAATCGTGAAATACAGCCAATCCACCGTGTGCGACAAGACCGAGCTCTTCTGGCCCGCTCGCCTGGTGAACTTCAACTTCGGAGAAATTCTGCGCATCGCGCGCCGCTTCGTCGCGCCGCGCGGCCCGCACTCCGGCGAGTAGCCCGTGCGGCGTTGCGCCTGCGGCCGCCCGTTCGCGCGGATTCAACCCGCGTCAGTCGAAGTTGCCGCCTACCGGTATTTCACGGCGAAATTGTCCTTTGCCTGCCACTGGCCTTTGCTCGAAAGCCGGTACATCGTCCCGCGCAGCGTCTTGCCATGCAGCACGAACTTCACGTAGTTGTAATTGGGAAAGTTCGGGTTTTTATAGAGGTCTTCGGGCGTCCGGATCACCGGGTACGGCATGGCCCCTCCGCCGCCCGACACCAAATACGTAATGCCATTTTCGTGGAACCGCTCGA
>Ga0210077_1000362_pt1 | contig 17936 bp, 17 predicted proteins | sample RushMan_CattailN_5_FD_185556 | JGI IMG/M metagenome (GOLD analysis project Ga0210077, IMG submission 185556) | Wetland microbial communities from San Francisco Bay, California, USA, that impact long-term carbon sequestration -... | ecosystem: Environmental > Aquatic > Marine > Wetlands ... | reverse complement strand
GCCGCCGGTAGTAGCGCGGGCGCTCGATCTGCTGCGCCGCCTGCGGCACCTTGTCGCCCTTGGCGTACATGCACTGCGTGTAGGCGATGTCGTAGCGCTGCTGCAGGGTGTAGGCAGAGCGCTCGGCGGCGCCCGCGCCCGCCATCGAGCCGATCAGCAGCCCGGTGCCCGCGCCGACGCCAGCGCCCTTGTGCCCGCCCAGCAGCGCGCCGGCCGCCGCGCCCACCGCGGTGCCGATCGCCGCGCTTTTCACGCCGCTGTTGACCGAGGCCTGCTCGGGCGTGACCCGTGTCTGGCCCGCCGCGTAGTCGCGGCACGCGTAGTCGTCGGCGCGGAACTGATCGAAGTTCTTGCCGTTGCCGGGCAGCGCCATGACGCTCGGGCCGCTCGGCGGCACCGCGGCGCAGGCGCCGAGCGCGAGCAGGGAGAGAAGCGAAAGGTAGCGTTTCTTCATCGGGATCGTCACGCCTGTCTTGAGATCATTGCAAGATAATCCAGCGCCGCCGCGGCGGGATCGAAAATTGGTAACAATAAGTTACCGCCGCGGAACTAGTTCACGCCGCGCGCGCCTTACGGTCAGGCGCGTCCACGGCCTCAGGGCATCCTGACGACGATCTTGCCGACGTGCGCGTCGGTTTCCATGTAGTCCTTCGCCGCGGCCAGCTCGTCGAAAGCGAACACGCGGTCGATCAGCGGCTCGATGCGCCCGTCGGCGATCGCCGGCAGCAGGTCGGCGACGAAGCCGCGCACGGTCGCCGAGCGCTGCTCGGCGTTGCGCAAGCGGTTCGAGACGCCGAACAGGGTGAGGCGCCTGGCGTGCAGCGCCTCGAGGTCGATCTCGCTCCTGACCACGCCGTCGACGTGGCCGACCGTCGCCAGCCGGCCTTCGAACGCGAGCGTACGCATGCATTCGGGGAACATCGATCCGCCGACGGTGTTGACGATCAGGTCGGCGCCCTTGCCGTTCGTGGCGGCCATCACCGCCTCGCGGAAATCGCCCTTGCGCGTCTCGAGCGCGAGGTCGAGGCCGAGCGGCGCGAGCCGCTCGAGCTTCTGCCTCGAGCCCGAGGTGCCGGCGACGCGGGCTCCGAGCGCCTTGCCCGCCTGCAGCGCGCCGACGCCGACGCCCGAGGACACGCCGGTGACGAGCAGCCACTCGCCGGCCGCGAGCCGGCCCTGGGCGACGAGCATGTCGTGCACCACCATGAACACCAGCGGCACCGCCGCCGCCTGTTCCCAGGAAAGGCCCTGCGGCACCGGGATTGCCTCGCGCGCGTCCATCAGCGCGTACTCGGCGAAGGCGCCGCCCGCGCGCCCCATCACGCGCGCACCGGATGCGATTCCCGCCACGCCCTCCCCGAGCGCGACGACCTCGCCTGCCGCCTCGCCGCCCGCGGGCTTGGGCGCGGCGCCCGGCTTGGCGCCGCGCGCGACGAGCAGCTCGCCGCGGTTCAGCCCGGCCGCGCGCACGTGCAGCAGGATCTGGCCCGGGCCAGGCTCGGGCGCCGGCGCCTCGATCCGCTCGAGCAGCGCGCGCCCGGCTTCGCCGCGAAGGGTGTAGGCGATCATGAGCGGGGCAGTGTATTACATCCGGCGCGGCTTCGTGGTTCAATCCCCGCCCATGTCCGTGCCGCCGCCGATCGACGAAGCCACCGCGGCGTTCCTGCGCGGACCGGTGTCGATCAGCGTCGCCTCGCGCGCCGCGGGCAACGTGCCGGTGCTGGTGCGCTGCTCGGGCTGCAGCGTCTCGCAGGACCGGCGCCGCGTGACGCTGTACCTCGCGCGCTCGAAATCCGCGGCGCTGATCGAGGCGGTGCGCGCGACGCGCGCCGCGGCCGCGGTGTTCAGCCTGCCGAGCAGTCACCGCTCGCTGCAGCTGAAGGGCTCGGACGCCGCGATCGGCGTTCCGGCGCCGCGCGACAGCGAGGTATTCGCGCGCTACGTCGAGGCGTTCGCCGCCGAAATCGATCCGCTCGGGCACAGCGTCGAGATGGTGCGCGCGCTGCTCTGGATCGACCCGGAGGACCTCGCCACGCTCGCATTCACGCCCATCGCCGCGTTCACCCAGACGCCCGGTCCGGGGGCCGGCGCGCCGCTGCGCCCCGCCGCGCCATGATCGCGCTCGACGCGATCCGCGACTGCCTGGAAGGCGTGATCCCGGCCACCGTCGCGACCTGCGCGGCCGACGGCACGCCGAACGTGAGCCAGGTGTCGCAGGTGCATTACGTGGACGGCGCGCACGTCGCGCTGTCGTTCCAGTTCTTCAACAAGACGCGCGAGAACATCCTCGCCAACCCGCGCGCCGCGGCCGCGGTGATCGACCCGGTCACCGGGGCGCAGTACCTGCTCGCGCTCGAGTATCTGCGCACCGAGACCGAGGGGCCGCTGTTCGAGCGCATGAAGGCGAAGCTCGCGGGCATCGCGTCGCACACCGGCATGGCGGGCGTGTTCCGTCTGCGCGGCGCGGACGTGTACCGCGTGCTCGAGCTCGAGCGCGTGCCCGGGCGCGAGCGCCCGGGCACGCTGCGGCGCAACCTGCTCGCGGCCCTGCGCGCCTGCAGCGAGCGTCTGTCGCGCTGCACCGACCTCGGGCGGCTGCTCGACGAACTGCTCGCCTGTCTGGACGAGGAGTTCGGCATCCGCCACGCGATGCTGCTCGTGCCCGACGGGGCCGGCACGCGCCTGTACACGGTGGCGAGCCGCGGCTACCCCGCCTCGGGCGTCGGCTCCGAGATCCCGCTCGGCTGCGGCGTGATCGGGGTGGCGGCGCGCGAGCGCACGCCGATCCGCATCTCGCACATGACGCTCGACTACGCCTACGGCCAGGCGATGCGCGAACGCGCCGCGGCCGAGGGGCTCGCCGACAAGCTAGAGACCATGATCCCGCTGCCCGGGTTGGCCGATTCGCGCAGCCAGCTCGCGGTGCCGGTGGCTGCCGAGGGACGCCTGCTCGGCGTGCTCTACGTCGAGAGCGCGCAGGAGATGCGCTTTTCCTACGACGACGAGGACGCGCTGGTCGCGCTCGCGACGCAGACCGGGATGGTGGCGCGCCTGCTGCAGGAGGCGGCCGAAGGCCAGGACGAAGCGCCCGCAGCGGCGCGCGCGGCGCCGCCGGGCGGCGCGCCTCTAACGATCCGCCACTACGCTGCCGACGGCAGCGTGTTCATCGGCGACGACTACCTGATCAAGGGCGTGGCGGGGGCGATCTTCTGCAAGCTGCTGCGCGACTACGCGCGCGAGCAGCGTACCGATTTCACCAACCGCGAGCTGCGGCTCGATCCTTCGATCCGGCTGCCGGACGTGAGCGACAACCTGGAAGCGCGGCTGATCCTGCTCTCGCGCCGGCTCGCCGAGCGCTGCGAGTTCCTCAGGATCGAGAAAACGGGGCGCGGACGGTTGCGGCTGGCCGTCGCGCGCCCCTTCAAGCTGGTCGAAGTGCCCGCCTAGACCGCGCTCGGGCCGAGCGCGGCGCCGAGCTTGTACCAGTCACGCTCGGAGAGATGCGCCTTGAGCATCGCGAGCGTGGCGGCGAAGGCCTGCGCGGGCATGGCGGGACGCATTGCGGTCAGCCTCGCGGCACGGTCGGGGGCGGTCATCGCCGGCAGCATCCAGCGCGCCACCGCGGCCATCTCGTCCGGCGCGACCGAGGCCACCAGCGCGTGCTCGATCGCCTCCAGCTCGGCGTCGCTGTAGGCCTCCCACAGCACCGAATTGTGCGCGGTCTCCTCGTAGTGCATGTGCTCGAGGTTCTCGGCCACGAACAGCGCGAGGCTGCGGTAGAGCTCGAGCGCGGCCTCGGCGCGCGCTTCGCCCGGAGCGCGCTCGAGCGCAGCGAGCTCGGCTTCCAGCGCTGCGATCGAGCGCAGGTGATGGACGTGCTCGCCGGCAGCCTGCGCGGCCGAGCCGGGGCGGCGCGCTTCCATCGCGGTGTGCAGGAAGTCGTTCTCGTGCTCGAGGTGGGCGCGGCAGAGCGCGAGCAGCCCGCGCAGCTGTGCCGCGCCCTCGGCGAGCTCGAGCTCGTCTGCGGCGTCGAGGCGCCCGATCCGGAGCAGGCTGTCCGCCATGAAGCTGCGCAGGCCCTTGTGGATCTGGGCGTAGACGTCGTAACGCCCGCTTTCGAATTGCGCGCTCGGCTTGAGCCTGAGTGCCGTTTGAGCCATGCTGTCCTCCGTTTGAAGTTGACGGGACGGACTGTAGGCGCCACCCGCGCCGCGCGTTGCTAAATCTCTCCTAAGCAAACCTTAAGAGTTCGCTAAATATGAGCACACAGGACTGGCCGAAGCTCGCCGCGGAGCTGGAGCAGCTGCTGCGGCTGCGCGCGGTGCCGTTCGGCATGAAGCTGTTCGGCACGCGCGAGGAAATGGAGTCGGTGCAGAAGATCCGCCGCCCGAAGTCGATCCACACGCTCGACCAGGTGGTGGCGCAGGCCGCGCGCCTGGGCTGGACGGTCGGCGTGACCGCCGAAGACCTGGTCGGCGACCAGTGCCGCTCGGTGGTGGGGCTGGGCGGCCAGGACGACAAGTGGCGCTCGGGGCAGCACATGGTCGGGGTGTGGTTCGCCACGCTCGAGGACGCGGGCCGGCACCAGGCGGCGATGAACCTGGTGCCGAAGGGAAAGTACGCCGCGCTCGCGGTGTCGCCGCTCGCCGCCGGGCGGCTCGACCCGCCCGACATCGCGCTCTTTTACGCGACGCCGGGCGCGATGATCTACTTCATCAACGGGCTGCAGTGGTCGGGCTACCGGCGCTTCGACTGGAGCGTGGTGGGCGAGTCGTCGTGCGCCGACTCCTGGGGCCGCGCCCTCGCCACGCGCGAGCCGAGCCTGTCGATCCCTTGCTTTGCCGAGCGGCGCTACGGCGGGGTGCTCGACGACGAGCTGCTGATGGCGCTGCCGCCGCAGAAGCTCGCGCAGGCGATCGAGGGCCTGCGCGCGCTGGCGAAGAACGGATTCCGCTACCCGTTCGCGCAGTACGGCATCCAGCAGGACGTCCGCGCGGGGATGGCGGTCAGCTATCCCGACCGCAAGTAGCCCCGCGCGGGTTCCCGCTTCAGCGCCAGCCCCACCCCCAGCCCCAGTAGCGCGGGTAGTAGTGGCGGGAGTCGTAGCGATCATGGTAGCGGTAGCCGTGGCGCCAGCGGGCGCGGCCGAAATCGCGCCGGTCGTAGCGGACCTCGCGCCGGTCGCGGCGGAAGTCGCGCGCGTCGTGCCTTGCGTCGCGCTGCGCGTGGGCGTAAGCGGGCTGGCTGCGCCCGTAGCTGTTTCCGTCGCGAGCCTGTGCGGCGGTGATGCCGCCCGCGGCGAGTGCCGCCGCGGCGATTGCGGTGATGACTGTCTTCTTCAACATGTGGATCTCCTTCGTCGTTGAATGAAAGTGCTACGAGGCCATTCAACGCGAAAGGCGCGGGCGCAACTGCGACAGTCTGTAAGCGGATGTAATCCGGCGCTCAGCCGCCGAAGCCGTCGGCGACCATCACCTCGAGCAGGCGCGGCCCGCCGCTCGCGGCCGCGGCGCGCAGCGCGGGCGCGAAGTCCTGCGGATCGACGATGCGCTGCGCCGGCACGCCCATCGACTGCGCGAGCGCGCAGTAGTCGATCGAGGGCTCGCGGATGTCCATGCCGACGAACCTGTCGCTGTGGCGCATCGAGACGAGGCGCTCCTTGAGGATGCGGTAGCTGCGGTTGTTGGTGATGACGTAGGTGATCGGCAGCTTCTCGTGCGCCGCGGTCCACAGCGCCTGGATGCCGTACAGCGCGCTGCCGTCGCCGACCACGGCCACCACCGGGCGCTGCGGCAGCGCGAGGCTCACGCCGACCGCGCCGGGCAGGGCGAAGCCGAGGCCGCCGCTCGCGAGGCCGTAGTAGCTTTGCGGATCGCGCAGCGGGAGAAAGGCCGGCAGGGAGAGGGAGGAGGTGAGCGCCTCTTCCACCACCACCGCGTCCTGAGGCAGCGACTCGGCGATGCGCAGCATCAGGTAGCGCGGATCGATCGGTTTTTCCTCCGCGGCTTCGAGCGCCGCGAGGCGCGCCTTGTCGCGCTGCGCCGTCCAGTTGCGCGGCGCGAGCGCGGCCAGCCGCGCTTCGGCGGCGCCCGGGCGCGCCGCGCGCACCAGCGGCAGCAGCGCGCGCAGCGTCTCCTTCACGTTCGCCTGCAGCGCGAATTCCGTGGGGTGGTTCTTACCCAGCTCCCAGTCGCGCTCGCTGACGTGCACCACCGGCATGCCCTCGGGCAGCGGATCGACCGGGCTGTAGACCGACATGCGAAGCAGGTCCGCGCCGAGACAGATCGCGATGTCGAACGGCGCGAGCGCCTCGCGCACCTGCTTCTGGTTGCGCGTGAGCGCTCCCAGGTAGGCGCGGTGCGCGGTCGGGAACTGCGCGCTGTAGGGAACGGTCTGCTGGTACACGCCCGCGCCGAGCAGCTCGGCGAGCTCGGCGGCCTCGGCGAAGGCGTCGTGCACCGCGAGCTCCTGGCCGGCGAGGATCACGGGGTTCTTCGCCGCGAGGATCTTCTTCGCCACGCGCGCCAGCGCCTCGTCCGAGGGCCGGTTGCGCGCGTCGACCCGGGTCGGCGCCGCGGATTCGAGCTCGACATCCTGCTCGAGCACGTCCCCCGGCAGCGAGATGAACACCGGACCGGTGGGCGGGGTGAGCGCGAGCTTCGCCGCGCGCCGCACGATGAGCGGCAGGTCCTCGGCGCGCGTGACTTCGACCGCCCACTTGACGAAGGGCTGCGCCACCGGCACCAGCGGCGCGTACAGCAGCGGCTCGAGCAGGCCGTGGCCCTGCTCCTGCTGGCCGGCGGTGAGAATCAGCGGCGAGCCGGAGAATTTCGCGTTGTAGAGCGCGCCCATCGCGTTGCCGAGGCCCGGCGCGACGTGCACGTTGCAGGCGGCGAGCCGGTTCGAGGCGCGCGCGTAGCCGTCTGCCATGCCGACCACGACCGACTCGTAGAGGCCGAGCACGTACTTGAGCTGAGGGTAGTCGGGCATCACCTCCATGATCGGCAGCTCGGTGGTGCCGGGGTTGCCGAACATGTGGCTCACCCCTTCGTCGAGCAGGAGCCGCAGGAAGGCGCTGCGGCCGCTGAGCTTGGTCTTTGCCATGGTGGCCGGATTCTAGCCGAGCACCACGGTGGCGCCCACGGTATCATCCGAACGAGGAGACATTTCGTGCAGACATCGGCAGACGGCCTCAGGGTGCTGGTCACGGCGGGCGCCGCGGGAATCGGACGCGCGATCGCCGCGACTTTTCTCGAGCACGGCGCGCGCGTTCACGTGTGCGACATCGACGAGCCGGCGCTCTCGAAGCTGAAGGGCGAGCTGCCGCACGTGACGCAGACCCGCGCCGACGTCGCTTTGCGCGACGACGTCGACCGGCTGTTCGACGACGTCAGGCGCGAGCTTGGCGGGCTCGACGTGCTGGTCAACAACGCCGGCATCGCGGGACCGACCGCGAAAGTCGAGGACATCCGCCCCGAGGACTGGGACCGCTGCATCGCGGTCGACCTCAACGGCATGTTCTACTGCACGCGGCGCGCGATGCCGATGATCAAGGCGGCCGGCGGCGGCAGCATCATCAATCTGTCCTCGATCGCGGGCCGCCTCGGATTCGCGCTTCGCACGCCCTACGCCGCGGCGAAATGGGCCGTGGTCGGCCTCACCGAGAGCCTGGCGGCCGAAGCCGGCCCCGACGGCGTGCGCGTGAACTGCATCCAGCCCGGCGTGGTCGAGGGCGAACGGGTCGAGCGGGTGATCGAGGCAAAGGCGAAGGGGCTCGGCATCTCGAACGGGGAGATGCGCGCGCGCCTGCTCGAGAGCGTCAGCCTGCGGACCACGGTGAGCGCGCAGGACGTCGCGAACACCGCGCTCTTTCTCGCCACCGAGGCCGGCCGCCACATCAGCGGCCAGTCGATCTCGGTCTGCGGCGGCGTGCGATACATGGTGTAGAGGGACTACAAGAAAACAGGGAGGCCAGAATGGCTGCAGCCCAGGGCAAGGTCATCATCACCTGCGCCGTCACCGGCGCGATTCACACGCCGACGATGTCGCCTCACCTGCCGGTCACGCCCGACGAGATCGCGGAAGCCGCGGTCGGCGCCGCGCAGGCGGGCGCCGCGATCGTGCACCTGCACGCGCGCATGCCCGGGGACGGGCGCCCGACGCAGGACCCGGACATGTTCCGGCGCTTCCTGCCGCTGATCAAGGGAAGCTGCGACGTGGTGATCAACCTCACCACCGGCGGCGCGCCGACGATGACGGTCGAGGAGCGGTTGCAGCCCGCGCTCAAGCTCAAGCCCGAGGTCGCCTCGCTCAACATGGGCTCGATGAACTTCGGCCTGTACGAGATGCTCGGGCGCTACAAGGAGTTCAAGTACGAGTGGGAGAGGCCCTACCTGGCCGAGAGCGACGACCGCATCTTCAAGAACACCTTCCGCGACATCGCCCACATCCTGCGCTCCTGCGGCGACAACATGACGCGCTTCGAGATCGAGTGCTACGACATCGGGCATTTGTACAGCGCGGCGCATTTTCTCGACCGCGGGCTGTTGAAGCCGCCGCTGTTCATCCAGTCGGTGTTCGGCATCCGCGGCGGTATCGGGCCCCACCCCGAGGACGTGCTGCACATGAAGCGCACCGCGGACCGGCTGTTCGGCGACGCCTACCTGTGGTCGGTGCTCGGCGCCGGGCGCAACCAGATGCAGATCGCGGCGCTCTCGGCGGTGATGGGCGGCAACGTGCGCGTCGGGCTGGAGGACAGCCTGTGGATCGGCAAGGGCCAGCTCGCGCGCTCGAACGCCGAGCAGGTCGCCAAGGTGCGCCGCATCCTGGAGGAGCTGGGGCTGGTCGTCGCGACGCCCGAGGACGCGCGCCAGATGCTGAAGCTCAAGGGCGGTAACAACGTCAATTTTTAGCGCCGTCCTGCGCTGGCTCGACCGCAACGTCCTCGAGCTCGGGCGCGAGCTGCGGCTGTCCTACCTGCCGCCGCTCATGGTCTACCTGGCGGCGGGCATCTCGGGCCTGACCGGCATCGCCGGAACCTTCTTCATCAAGGAGTACCTCGGGCTGTCGGCGGCCTTCCTCGCCGCGCTCGGATTCTGGATGGGGATCCCCTGGGCGCTCAAGATGCCGGTCGGCCACCTGGTCGACCTGATCTGGCGCTGGAAGGCCTGGCTCGTATACCTCGGCGCGGCGATGATCGCGGCGAGCCTGCTGATCATGGTGGGGCTGATCGAGCACACCGCCGCGATGCGCGCGCTGATGCCGGTGGCGCACTGGTTCGTCCTTTCCGCGCTGCTCGCGCCGACCGGCTACATGGTGCAGGACGCGGTCGCCGACGCGATGACGGTCGAGGCGGTGCCGCGCGTCGACGCCGAGGGGCGCCCCTACGGCGCCGATGCGCGCAAGCTGATGCACACCACGATGCAGACGCTCGGGCGGGTCGCGATCATCGGCGGCGGCATCCTGGTCGCGCTCGCCAACGTGGTCCTGTTCCAGGGCGCGGACAGCCTGCCGCAGGCGCAGAAGGCGGTCCTCTACGCCGAGATCTACAAGCTCGCGCTGATCATCCCGGTGGTGTCGCTCGCCGGCATCGCGCTCGCCGCGCTGCTGCAGCGGCGGCAGCGCGCGCGCCTCGCCCGCCAGGGTTACGCCGAGGCCGAGATCGGGCGGATGCTCGAGGTGCACGGCGAGGAGAAGACCGAGCCGAACTGGTGGGTGCTCGGCGGCAGCCTGGTGTTCGTGGTGGTGACGCTGAGCGTCGGCCTGTCGGACCAGCCCTTCGCCAAGGAGATCATCTTCGCCGGCTCGCTCGGCATCGTGCTGTTCCTGCTGTGGCGCCTCGCGCGCGAGCTGGAGCCCGCGGCGCGCGAGGTGCTGGTCGCCACCGCCCTGGTGCTGTTCGTGTTCCGCGCCATGCCGGGCCCCGGCGCGGGCTCGACCTGGTGGATGATCGACAAGCTCCACTTCAGCGGGGCCTTCCTGTCCGAGCTGTCGCTGATCGCCTCGGTGCTGACGCTCGCCGGCATGTTCATCTTCCGCCGCTACATGGCGGAGAAGTCGATCTCGCAGATCATCGTCATGCTCACCTTCGCCGGCACCGCGCTCGGGCTGCCGATCATCGGCATGTTCTACGGCCTGCACCAGTGGACCGCAGCGCACACCGGCGGCGTCGTCAACGCGCACTTCATCGCGCTGGTCGATACCGCGCTCGAGTCTCCGCTCGGGCAGATCGCGATGATCCCGATGCTGGCCTGGATCGCCAACAGCGCGCCGCCTCAGCTCAAGGCGACCTACTTCGCCGTGATGGCCTCGTTCGCCAACCTCGCGCTCTCGGCCGCGCAGCTCGGCACCGAGTACCTCAACCGGATCTTCATCGTCACGCGCGAGGTGAAGAACCACGCCACCGGCGCGGTGCTGGTGCCGGAGAACTATCACGAGCTGGGCGCGCTGCTGATCAGCGCCTCGCTGATCGGGCTCCTGCTTCCCCTGATCGCCGTCGGAATCGTTAGAATTGCGGGACTTCGCACCGCCTGACGCAGACTTGAATCTCGCCATCCTCGACGATTACCAGCATCTCGCGCTGCGCTCGGCCGACTGGGACCGGCTGCGCCGGCGCGGCGTCGAGGTCAGCGTGTTCCACGACGCCTTCTCGTCCGAGGAGGACGCCGCGGCGCGCCTCGCGCCGTTCGAGATCGTCTGCCTGATGCGCGAGCGCACGCCGTTTCCGCGCAGCCTCGTCGAGCGCCTGCTGAAGCTGAGGCTGGTGACGCTCACCGGCACGCGCTCGCCGAGCCTGGACGCGAACGCCTGCGCCGAGCGCGGCATTCCCGTGAGCCACACGCGCGGCGGCGACACCGGCGCCTCGACCAGCGAGCTCGCCTGGGGCCTGATCATCGCCGCCGCGCGCGACCTTGCCCGCGCCGAGCGCGGCATGCGCGCGGGCGGCTGGCACCAGGGCGTGGCCGGGGGCATGGTGCTCGAGGGGCGGCGCCTGGGCCTGCTCGGGCTGGGCAAGCTCGGCGCGCGCATGGCGCGCGTCGGCGCCGCGTTCGGCATGCGGGTGGGCGCCTGGAGCGAGAACCTGACGCGCGAGCGCGCCGCCGCCGCGGGCGCCGAGCTGCTCGGCAAGGACGAGCTGTTCGAGACCTCGGACGTGCTGAGCATCCACCTGGTGCTGGGCGAGCGCACGCGCGGCCTGGTCGGCGCGGCCGAGCTCGCGCGCATGCAGCCGGGCGCGATCCTGGTCAACACCTCGCGCGGCCCGATCGTGGACGAAACCGCGCTGCTCGCGGCGCTCAAGCGCGGCCGGCCGGGGCGCGCCGCGCTCGACGTCTACGACCGCGAGCCGCTGCCCACCGACCATCCGCTGCGCGGGATGGACAACGTGACGCTGTCGCCGCACCTGGGCTACGTCAGCATGGACGTGATGCGCGCGTTCTACGCCGACACGGTGGAGAACGTGGAAGCCTGGCTCGACGGCAAGCCGTTGCGCCTGCTCAACCCGCGGGCGGCCGCGTGAGCGCGACGCGCCTTTGCATGGTGCGCCACGGCGAGACGGCCTGGAACGCCGAAGGCCGCGTGCAGGGCCAGACCGACGTCCCGCTGAACGAGGTCGGGCGCGCGCAGGCGCGCGCGCTCGCCGCCGCGCTCGCCGGCGAGCGCTTCGACGCGGTGTACTCGAGCGACCTCCTGCGCGTGCGCCAGACGGCCGAGCCCACGGCCGGGCGCCTGGGCCTGCCGATCGCGTTCGATGCGCGGCTTCGCGAGCGGCACTACGGCATGTTCGAGCGCCACACCTACGCGGAGGTGCGCGAGCGCTATCCCGCGGAGTACGCGCGCTTTCGCGACAAGGATCCGGAGTTCGACTTCGGCAGCGGCGAGGCGCTCATGGCTTTCGAGCGGCGCGCGCTCGAGTGCGTCTGCGCGCTGATCGAGCGCCATGCCGGGCAGAGCCTCCTCGTGTTCACCCACGGCGGCGTGCTCGAGATGGTCTACCGCCGCGCGACCGCGCGCGGGCTGTCCTCGCCGCGCGACTTCGAAATCCCGAACGCGGGCCTGAACCGCATCGAGGCCGGCTCCGGCGCCTGGCGCGTCACGGCCTGGGCCGGGGTCGCGCACCTCGAGCGCGCGCTGGACGACCTGCCGGGATGAGGACCCGCCTCGCGCTGCTGGCCGCCGCGGCCCTCGCGCTCGCGCCGCTCGGCGCGGCGGCCACGAGCGACCCGCTGGTGGGGCTGATCGGCGCCAACGGGGGCGCCGGGGTCGGGGTCGCGCTGAGGCTCACGCGCTCGCCCTATGTCGACGGCGGCGTGCGCAACGACCTGGTGCCGCTGTACCTGTACGAGGACGGGCATGTCTACCTGCACGCCTACCGTGTCGGCCTCAAGTTCGACCGCGACGACAAGCACGACGGCTTCGACCTGTTCCTCACTCACCGTTTCGAGGGCTTCCCCTCCGACCGGATCCCGACCAGCCTGGCGGGGATGGCCGCTCGCGAGCCCGGCATGGACGCCGGCGTGGGCTACGAGTGGCACCTCGGGTGGGGAACGGTGTACGGCGAGGCGCTGCGCGACGTGAGCCATACCTCGGGCGGCAACGAGGTGCGCCTGGGCTATACCTACGACTGGCAGCGCGGGCGGCTCCGCCTGCGGCCCTACTTCATGGTGTCGCTGCGCAGCGCGCGGCTGAACGACTACTACTACGGCGTGCGTCCGGGCGAGGCGACGCCGACGCGCCCCGCCTACCAGGCCGGCTCGGGGTTCAACAACGAGCTGGGGCTGTACGGCTCCTACCGTCTCACGCAGCGCTGGCGGCTGCTGGCGGGCGTGTCGGCGACGCGCCTGTCGAGCGAAATCCGCGACAGCCCCATCGTGAGGGACCGCATGCAGCTCACCGCGATGGCGGGCGCCCTGTACGACTTCTCGCCCGAGCATCGGGCCGCGACCGAAGGCGAGCCGCTGATTCTGAAACTGCTCTACGGCAAGTCGACCGACTGCAACCTGATGCCGATCATGGGCTTGAGCTGCACCTCGACCAGCACGGTGGACCGCACGCGCGTGTTCGGAATCGAGATCGGCCGCCCGTTCGTGCACCGGCTGAACGGCTGGCCGCTCGATTTCGTCGGCTACCTCGGGCTGCTGCGCCACGACGAGCGCGGCCTGCAGCCGGATTCCTGGGAGTTCAACGCCTACGTCAAGGGCTACTGGTACGGCTTTCCCTGGGACGACCACGTGCGCACGCGGATCGGCTTCGGCACCGGCCTGTCGTACGCGCAGCGCATTCCCTACGTCGAGGCGCGCGACCAGGCCCGGCGCGGCCGCGGCACCTCGCGCCTGCTGAACTACCTCGACCCGAGCATCGACGTCAGCATCGGCGACCTGCTCGGCAAGCCGTCGCTGCGCGACGCCTATTTCGGCTTCGGCGTGACGCACCGCTCGGGCATCTTCGGCTCCTCGCAGCTGCTGGGCAACGTCAACGGCGGCTCGAACTACATCTATACCTACGTCGAGTGGCCGCTCTAGCGGGGCGCTAGGCGTACGAGGTGTAGACCAGGAGCGCGACCGCGGCCGCCATGGTGAAGGTGGCGGCCCAGCCGAGCCGCTTCAGCCGGGCGCTGATCACGAACGGGCCCATCGCCTCAGGGCGTGCGGCGAGCAGCATCATCACCGCCATGATCGGCACCGCCACCACCCCGTTGATCACCGCGCTCCAGAACAGGGCCTTGATCGGGTCGATCGGCGCAAAATCGATCCCGGCGCCGATCACCACCGCAGCGACGATGATCGCGTAGAAGCCGCGCGCCTCGAGCGGCTTGAGCGCGAGTCCCGAGCGCCATTCGAGCGTTTCGGCCACCGCGTAGGCCGCCGAGCCGGCCAGGACCGGGATCGCGAGCATGCCGGTGCCGATGATGCCGGCGGAAAACAGGGCGAAGGCGAACTCGCCCGCGATCGGGCGCAGCGCCGCGGCCGCCTGCGCGGAGTCCTGGATGTCGGTCAGCCCGGCGCGGTGCAGGGTCACCGCGGTGGTGAGCACGATGAAGAAGGCGACCAGGTTGGAAAAGCCCATGCCGAGGTAGGTGTCGACCCTGACCCGGCCGAGCTCCTCGCGCGCGCGCTCGACCTCGAGCCGGCCGCCGAAGCCGGCGGCGCGCTGCTCCTCGACCTCCTGCGACGCCTGCCAGAAGAACAGGTAGGGGCTGATCGTGGTGCCGAACACCGCGACCAGCACCAGCACGTAGTCGCGGCTCAGGCTGAGGGTGGGAATCAGGGCCCCGACGAGGACTTCCCGCCACGGCACGGCGATCACGAACACCGTCCCCACGTAGGCGAACAGCGCGCACACGAGCCACTTCAGCAGCGGCGCGTAGCGCGGGTAGGGCATGAGCACCTGCAGCAGGATCGAGATCGCGCCGAACACCGGCACGTAGACGAGCGCGGGCCCGCCGATCAGCAGTCTCAGGGCCTCGCTCATCGCGCCGAGGTCGGCCGCAATGTTGATCGTGTTGGCGGCGAGCAGCAGCACGATCATCGGCTGCAGCACCCAGCGCGGGTAGAGGCGGCGGATGTTGGCCGCGACGCCGTGCCCGGTCACCAGGCCGATGCGGGCGCTCACCAGCTGGATGCCCACCATCAGCGGATAGGTGAACAGCAGCATCCACAGCGGCGCAAAGCCGAACTGGGCGCCGGCCTGGGAGTAGGTGCCGATCCCGCTCGGGTCGTCGTCGGCCGCGCCGGTGATCAGCCCCGGGCCGAGCTTGCGCAGCCAGAGCCGCAGTCCGGCCATGCTGCGCGCCGGGTTCATACGGCGAGCGGCGGCTCGTCCATCAGCGCGACCTGCTCGCGCAGCTCGAGGATGCGGTCCTGCCAGTAGCGCTGGGTGTTGAACCAGGAGAATGCGGCGGGGAAGGCGGGGTCGTCCCAGCGCCGCGCGATCCACGCGGAGTAATGCAGCAGGCGCAGCGTGCGCAGCGCCTCGACGAGATGCAGCTCGCGCCGGTCGAGCTCGCGGAAATCCTCGTAGCCCGCGAGCACGTGGGCCAGGCTGGCGGCCATCGCCGCGCGCTCTCCTGGCAGCAGCATCCACAGGTCCTGCACCGCGGGACCCGAGCGGCTGTCGTCGAAGTCGACGAAGTGCGGGCCGTCGTCGGTCCACAGCAGGTTGCCGCCGTGGCAGTCGCCGTGCAGCCGCAGCGCCGCGACCCCGCCGGCGCGCTCGTAGCAGCGCCGCACGCCCTCCAGCGCGAGCGCGGCGACGCTCGACCACGCCTCGCGCAGGTCGGGCGGCACGAAATCGTGCGCGAGCAGCCAGTCGCGCGGCTCGACGCCGTAGCTCTCGATGTCGAGCGCGGGGCGCTCGCGGAACGGACGCAACGCGCCAATCGCGTGAATGCGGCCGATGAAGCGGCCGATCCATTCGAGGGTGTTGCGGTCCTCGAGCTCGGGTGCGCGCCCGCCGCGCCGGGGATAGACGGCGAAACGGTAGCCGCCGTGCTCGAGCAGGGTCCGCCCGGCGCACGCGAGCGGCGCGACCACCGGGATCTCGCGCTCGGCGAGCTCGGCCACGAAGGCGTGCTCTTCGAGGATCTGCGCGTCGCTCCAGCGACCCGGCCGGTAGAACTTCACCACCACCGGCGCGCCCTCCTCGAGCCCGACCTGGTAGACGCGGTTCTCGTAGCTGTTGAGCGCGAGCTGGCGCCCGTCGCAGCGCAGACCCGCGCTCTCGGTCGCGTCGAGCACGACGTCGGGCGTCAGCCCTGCGTACGGATGCGGATCCACAGTCGGCATGCCCGCATTCTACGTGGTGCGCTGCGGCGCAAGGATGGAGAAAGTATTGAAACAGTTGGTAAATCTTCTTGGCCGAAGCGTCCCCAGGGATTCCAATCCCAAGCATGAAGACGACCATGGGGAAGTGCGCGTGACCGACGGGATCGATCCACTCGAAATCGTCGTCATGGCGGCCGTGATTCTCGTCGTGCTGTACTGGGTCGTATGGCTGCCGGCGCGCGAGAAGAAGAAGCGCGAGAGGGATCGCGCGCGAGTCAGCAAGGGCGGCCCGGGCGCGCGCCACCAGGCCTGGGATCCGGACCTCACCAAGGGCAGGCGCAACCGTTAACGCCCGGCCGGCCGGCCGGACGACAAGCGAAGATTGACCCACGTCAACGGCGCGGCCGGGCACGAGCCTATGCTTTGCCCATGCCGGCCGTTTTCAGCGCGCGGGCGCTGACCAAGACCTATCGCATGGGCGAGGCCGAAGTGCAGGCGCTGCGCGGCGTCGACCTCGAGATCCGCCCGGGAGAGCTGATCGTGCTGCTGGGCCCGTCGGGGAGCGGCAAGTCGACCCTGCTCAACATCCTCGGCGGCCTCGACACTCCCACCAGCGGCGAGGTGCACTTCGGCGACCACGACCTGAGCCGCGCCTCCGAGGCGGAGCTGACGCGCTACCGGCGCGAGCACGTCGGCTTCGTGTTCCAGTTCTACAACCTGATTCCCAGTCTCACCGCGCGCGAGAACGTCGCCCTGGTGACCGACATCGCCGACAAGCCGATGCGCCCGGAAGAGGCGCTCGGCTGGGTCGGGCTGAGAGAGCGGCTCGATCACTTTCCTTCGCAGCTCTCGGGCGGCGAGCAGCAGCGCGTCGCCATCGCGCGCGCGATCGCCAAGCAGCCCGAGGTTCTGCTCTGCGACGAGCCGACCGGCGCGCTCGATTACCAGACCGGAAAGCTGGTGCTCGAAGTGATCGCGCGCATCAACGCCGAGCTCGGCACCACCTCGATGGTGATCACGCACAACGCTGCGATCGCGGGCATGGCCGATCGCGTGCTGCGCCTGGGCGACGGGAAAATCGTCGCCGAGACCCGGCCGGAGCGCAAGCTGAGCGCGGAGGAGATCTCCTGGTGAAGGCGCTCAACCGCAAGCTCGCGCGCGACCTGTGGGCGATGAAGACCCAGGTGGTGTCGATCGCGCTCGTGATCGCCTGCGGCATCGGCGCCTTCATCGCGGCCTTCTCGACCCACGACTCGCTGCTCTCCTCGCGCGAGCGCTACTACGACAGCGCGCGCTTTCCGCAGGTCTTCGCGCAGGTCAAGCGCGCCCCCGACACGCTGGTGCCGCGCATCCGCGCCATCCCGGGCGTCTCGGAGGTCGAGACGCGGGTGGTGCAGGACGCCCAGCTCTCGATCGAGGGCGTCGTGCCGCCGATGATCGCGCGCCTGATCGGGGTCGATTTCGCGCATCCGCCCGCGATGAACCGGCTCACGCTCGCGAGCGGACGCTGGCCCGCGCCGGGGGCGAAGAACGAGGTGGTGGTGAACCAGCGCTTCATGGAGGCGCGCCATCTGGCGCTCGGCACCCGCGCGACCGTGCTCCTGAACGGCAAGCTCGAGCGCCTGACGATCGTCGGCACCGCGCTCTCGCCCGAGTACATCTACGCCACGCGCGGCGGCGGCATGCCCGACGACGAGTGGTTCGCGGTGTTCTGGACCGACGCCGAGGCGCTGGCCGGCGCCTTCGACATGCAGGACGCGTTCAACTCGGTGCTGCTGCGCCTCGCGCACGGCGCGTCCCAGCCGGCGGTGATCGCCGCCCTCGACCGGCTGCTCGAGCGCTACGGCAGCCTGGGCGCGGTCGGGCGCGAGGACCAGATGTCGCACAAGATCGTGTCGCAGGAGATCGAGGAGCAGCGCGTCTGGGGCACCGTCCTGCCGGTGATCTTCCTCGCGGTGGCCGCGTTCATCCTCAACGTGGTGCTGCACCGCCAGGTCTACGCGCAGCGCGGCGAGATCGCCGCGCTCAAGGCGCTCGGCTACGACGACCGCACGATCCTGTGGCATTACCTCGGCTTTGCCTCGGCGATCGTGCTGCTCGGCGCGGCGATCGGCCTCGGCGTGGGCGACTGGCTGGGGCGGGCGATGACCGGGCTGCTGTCGAACTTCTTCCACT
>Ga0210077_1000361_pt1 | contig 17991 bp, 16 predicted proteins | sample RushMan_CattailN_5_FD_185556 | JGI IMG/M metagenome (GOLD analysis project Ga0210077, IMG submission 185556) | Wetland microbial communities from San Francisco Bay, California, USA, that impact long-term carbon sequestration -... | ecosystem: Environmental > Aquatic > Marine > Wetlands ... | reverse complement strand
GACCCCGGCCATCATTAAATCCATAATGCTCACACAATCGATCCGCGAGCTGCGTTCGGTTAAGTCCCTCCTCGCCATCAAGCACTGAACCAATATGTGCGATAGCTTCTCCCCTCGACAGTGTCCGTCTAACTTGGTTTTGCGTCTCCATGCCGATAGCGTATACGGCATGATTCCCTTTGTCTAGTATTTTCTACGGGTAAAGGGCAGGCCTAGCTGGTCTATATCCGAAGCAGTTTTTCAATGTAGCGCAGGGTTTCAGCCATATTTCGTTGTTATTTTATAACGTTATGCTTAGTCTAGATCATCGGCTATGGTATGCGGGTTGTTACGTGTCTGGACCAACAGGAGAATTCGGCTGTGCGTAATTTCTTTTTTACCAGTTTGCGGGGGAGACTTCTGGTATTGATTTTGTCGGCCGTGCTGCCTGCTTTGGGTTGGGCCCTCTACACCGGGCTGGAGGAACGTTTGATACAAAGGTCCCAGGTGGAGGAAAACGCTTTGCGCTTTACACGGCTGGCTGCCGGGGACCTCGTACAGGCAGTGGAAGGAGCGCGCCAGCTGTTAATAGGTTTGGCGCAACTACCGGAAGTGCGCCCGGGTAACTCGGCCGTCTGCAGTGCCCTTTTCGCTAATTTGATAAAGAAATATCCCTACTACGCCAATCTTGGAGCAGTTGAAGAAAACGGGGACTTATTCTGCAGCGCCCGTCCCGTCGCCGATAAGATCAATCTGTCAGACAACCCTTACTTTCGCCAAGCCCTTGGAACCAGCGACTTCACCATGAGCGGCTATCGGATTGATGAGGTAACCGGAAATGCGGTCATAACCTTCGGCTACCCTGTTTATGACGCTATGAACACCATGTTGGCGGTGGTTTTTGCCAATCTGGATTTGGCCTGGTTCAAGCAACTTGACGTAGAGGCTCAGTTGCCCTCAGGGGCTGCATTGATCGTTATTGATTCGAGTGGAACGATCCTTGCCCGTTATCCCGATCCGGAGAAGTGGGTCGGCAAAAAGCTGCCCGAAAAAAGCATCAGTCATGAGCTGCGTTCAGGGCTTGAAGAGACTACAATCGAGGCGAACGGGCTGGACGGAATTCCCCGTCTTTACGGGATAGCGAGATTGAGTGGAGCTGCGGGATACAACTTGTATGTCAGTATAGGAATCTCTAAGAAAGCGGCTCTGGCCCCGGTGAACCGCGTCTTCATGAGGAATCTTATCGGCATTGCTCTGGTGGGTGTATTGGCACTGGTTGCCACTTGGTTTGGTGGAGAAATGTTCATTTTGCGCCGGTTGGACTCATTGGTAAACGCCACTAAACGTCTTGCCAGTGGCGATTTGGCTGCGCGCATCGGAGCACCCTATGGACAGGATGAAATCAGCATGCTGGCTTGCTCTTTTGACGAGATGGCCGACTCTTTGGAGCACCGAACTACAGATCTGAATCGAGCTGAAGCAAAATACCGCACGCTGGTGGAACAAATACCTATGATCACTTACATCACACCTTTGGATAAGACAGCGGGGACACTTTACATCAGCCCCCAAATTGAAGCTATTGTAGGTTTTTTGCCTGAAGAGTGGTTGAACGACCCGGACCTGTGGGTACGTCAGTTGCATCCGGATGATTCTCAGCGAGTTTTGCGTGGTGTGCGTGGCAAACCGGAAACCGAATGCGCAATAGGTTTTCGGGCCGAATACCGGATGCTGTCCAAAGACAAACGGGTGCTCTGGTTTCGTGATGAGGCGGTGGTAGTGAAAAATGAACTGGACCAGCCTCAGTTCCTTCAGGGTATATTGATTGATATTACCGAACAAAAACGGGCAGAGGAAGAGTTGAAGTCTTCCAGGGAGCAACTGCGGGAACTGGCGGCGCACATCGAAGCTATAAGGGAAGAGGAGAGAACTCGCATCGCTCGTGAAATTCATGATGAACTCGGGCAGGCGCTCACCGGCTTGAAGATGGATCTATCCTGGCTGGAGAAAAGAATCGCGGAGGCAAGACGCGGGATTGCCCTGGAAACTTTACAGAAAAAGATCGATTCGATGAAAGTGCTCATTGATGCGACCGTGCAGTCCGTACGGAAGATTTCAACCGAGTTGAGACCGGGTATTCTCGATGATCTCGGGTTGATGCCGGCAATAGAATGGCAGGCATCAGAGTTTCAATCTCGGACGGGGATTCGATGCGTTTTTTCGGCAAAGGTACCGGATGATCTTCCGCTCGATGAGAAGCGCTCTTCTGCAATTTTCCGTATTTTTCAGGAGATCCTGACCAACATCGCACGTCATGCAAACGCAAGCAGAGTGGATATCTGCTTGAAAAAGACAACTGATCATCTGGTTTTGGATGTAAAGGACAACGGCAGGGGTTTTACGGAGGCCGAGAGTTACAATTTGAAATCATTGGGGATCTTGGGAATGCGGGAAAGGACTTTGCTGTTGGGCGGCGAATTCAGTGTTGAAGGGATACCCTACGGGGGCACCACGGTTACCGTCAGGATTCCGCTCGCGGCGGTCAAATAGATGTGATAGAATTATAGGTGATCGAGGCCCCCTCTTAAAGGCTGATTATTGGGCACGGTCAGCCCCGTCGGTGTGACACGGAGAGGGCACTAAATACCCCTACGCTCATGGGTCTTAGACGATAGCCATGCTGAAAGTTTTAGTTGCCGATGACCATGCCATTGTACGGCAGGGCTTGAAGCTCATCTTGACCGAAGAGTTCAGTTCGCTGATGTTTGGTGAAGCTCGCAACAGCCAGGAATTGTTAGCCCAGATGTGCAAAGACAACTGGGATATCGTGGTATTGGATATTACCATGCCTGGCAGATCAGGACTCGACGTTCTGAAAGAGATAAAACAGCTATATCCTAAAACTCCTGTTCTCGTTTTGAGCATGCATCCCGAAGACCAGTTTGCAGTCCGTGTTCTAAAAGCCGGTGCTGCCGGTTATCTCACCAAGGAAAACGTGCCTGAAGAGATGGTCAAGGCTGTCCACAAAGTGATTGGCGGCGGTAAGTACGTCAGTGCCACTCTGGCTGAAAAGTTGGCTTTCGATCTGCAAACGGATACGGAGAGGCCGCCGCATGAATCCCTGTCCGATAGAGAATATCAGGTGATGTGCATGATCGCATCCGGTAAGACTGTAAAGGAAATTGCCGAAGAGCTTGTCCTGAGCATCAAGACCATCAGTACCTATCGGACGAGGATCCTGGAGAAATTGAACATGAGAACCAATGCCGAACTGACGCATTATGCCGTTAAATGCGGATTGGTGGATTAGGATTACCTCAAGCCGCGATGCGAATTAAACGCTTCTGAGTATAAGAGAGCTGAGTAGAAGCATTAGTTCTTGCCCGGGAAAGTCTTCCGTAAATAGATCCCTGCCACGAAACCATACCGGCCCGATGGGTGAGGAAACCATCCCAAAACTGCTCACAACTTGCGATTTCCCTCTCTTGGATTATACCATAAGGCAACCGGCAAGCCGCTAAAGCATCCCGTCTGCACGGCGAAAATGCCAAACTTGGCAAATGATAGATAGATGATTACAGTGCTGTAAAATGTCTGTTCGTTAAAGGGGGAAAAGCTTGGCAGTAAATCATGATTATAGTCCCGAACAATCCATTATAAAGGGGATTCGGCTCTTGTTGGAGGAAAAACGCGCCTCCCTGGCGGTTATGCGTACGGGAATATTAATCATTGTAATTCAATTGTTTGCACTGAGTATTCTCATTTCCACATCAAGGCATTATGAAATTATCGAAGTCGAGCACATGGCTATCCTCTTTTTCGTTCTCAATGCTTTTCTGATCTTTTTGGCCCTCTACTTGATCATTTCCTCTCTAATACGTATTCGCCGCAATGATCGAAGCATACAAAAGCTCAAAAGAAAAAATGAGCGTATTGCCGAGCTTGTAGAGTAAGGAAGGCGAAAATCCTACAGTCTCCGATCTCAGGAAAGTTTGCCTCTTCAGATTATGGTTCCATGCGGCAACGGGCAAGTCTCTTACAGTATGGATTCTTTGTTTGGGAAGGAAGACGAGTATGATTGAGCAATGCAAGCAAGCGCAAGACTATCTGGAGGCATTACGAGAAACAGCTCACATGCTCAGCGGGGTGCTCAACGAGCCGGAAATTCTGGAGGTTTTGCTCAGGCGCATAGTGAAGGTCCTGGCGGCAGATAAGGCGCTGGTGCTGTTGAGTACGCCCGATGCGGAACATTTGACCCTTGGCGGTGCCATCGGGCTTGCTGATGCCTATCTCAGAAATCCTGCGACACTGTCGCTGGAAAATGAAATAAACCAAAAAGTGTTAGGGGGAGAGGTCATTATAACTCCCGACGTGGATGCGCTTGCCGTTGGCTACGAGTCGGGGTTAGAGCAGAAGCAGCCACGCCTGGTGGGCGTTCCGCTCTCCGTCAGAGAGCACCTTATCGGGGCTTTATATGTGTTTGTTGATGCAAGCCGGATACAAGCGCCGGAGATACTTGTGTTTCTGAAGAGTCTTACCGACCTCGGAGCTCTTGCGCTGGAAAGAGTACGGCTCCAGCAGAGTCTTTACCACATTGCGTCTGCGTTGAACTCATCGCTGCAGCTGCAGACAATGTTGCAACAGGTGCTCGAGGCTGCCGTGCGCGAAATGTGGCTGAAGGGGGCATCCCTTCGAATGCTCGATCCCAAGGCGCAAATACTGCGTTTGGTCGCTGCCTATGGTTTGAGTCAAAAATATATGGATAAAGGGGAAGTTCATGCTTCTCGCAACACAATCGATCAGCGGGTCTTGCAGGGTGAACTGGTGGTTATCGAGGACGTGCGAATTTCTAACGGACTGGAGTATCCTCAGGCGGCGTTGCAGGAAGGCATTCGTTCGATGCTTGTAGTTCCGCTTCAGTTTAGAGGGCGTGTGCTCGGGGTATTGCGCGTCTATTCTGCAAGCCCTCGGCGGTTTGGTGTGGTGGCCCGGCATTTTCTGAAGTCGGTGGCGCATTTGATCAGTCTCGCCATTGAAAATGCCGAGCTTCATGGTGCATTGAAGGCCCGTTATGAGGATCTCAAGATAGATCTCGCTGACTGGTATCGGTTTCTAGCGCTGGGTTAGTTACCCACCATCCAGAAACTCCCTTTCTCTTGACGGCAATGCTGATGAATTAAGGGAGAGGAACTGCGGGTTTTCGGATGGGAAACAAGGTTAGTGTCCTCCGGAAAGCAGTTTCGAATGCAGCGAAGCCCTTGGTTGTCCTCCAATGTCACCAAGTATTTTTCGCTTTGTTGCCTGCTCTTAGAGCAGTTCAGTGAGTCGATAGTCTATGTTGACAATAGCAGAAATTTTTGCAGGAGGACTTGCTGCCGGGACCCTTGGATCAATTCTGGGACTGGGTGGAGGCATTTTCATGGTCCCGCTGCTGAATCTTCTATTCAATTTGCCGATGCGCATTGCGGTGGGGACCAGTTTGATGGCGGTTATAGCAACCTCGGCAGGAGTTTCTGCATTTGCCCCTAGAGGTCGAGGCGCCGATGTCGGATTGGCGCTGCGGTTGGAAATGTTTTCTGCCGCAGGGGCTATCTTAGGTGGATGGAGCGCCGGAATTTTTAACGAGAAGCTGTTAAAAATTCTCTTCTCAGGCATAGTTTTTTTAACTGCGGGATACACGTTGTTTAAGGCTTACCGAAAACCGCAGGGTCCAGCGCAGGAAGTCCTGTTTAAGAGCGACTATGAACCTGTGCACTGGAAATGGGGTTTCACCGGTTCGGGTTTTGCGGGGATAGTTTCGGGTCTGCTCGGTGTTGGCGGAGGCTTTATCAAGGTGCCGATCATGTATGCACTAATGGATGTTCCACTGGGAGTGGCCACCGCAACCAGTAATTTTATGGTCGGCATTACTGCTGCAGCCAGTGTTTTTGTTTATTATGGGAGGGGAGACCTTTATCCGCTGCTGATACTGCCCACAGCCTTGGGGGTCTTCCTGGGCGCGATGTTTGGAGCTTATGTTTTGGCACGACTGCGCATCAATTGGCTGCGCTCTGCGTTGATCGTTCTGCTTGTGCTCATGGGTCTTCAGATGCTCATAAGCGGGCTTGATTGATCAGGACCGTTTCATCTTGCATACGAGAAACAGAATGATGTTCAATTTGTTGCATTTGGTCAGACGTTGGGACATGTGGATATGAAATTTACCGAAAAAGTTCTTCCCAGCGACGTTATACAGGATCTGGAGAACAGAATTCATACGATCTCAATGCTTGTTTCGGTTGTTGCTCTGGGAATGATGGCGATCGGCTTTGTTGCGACCGTAATAGATACTCGCCATCTGATTCTTCCCGGGACTTCGGCCTTGCCTTTGGCTCAGATGATCAATACTCATCTCATTTTAAGCGGTCTTGCTGCAATGACATTAGGGGTAGTTCTACTCGCTGTGCTGCCGGCTGCAAGAATATTCTGGGCGATATGGATCTATTTCAGGGCGCGCAGCTTTCTGGACGTGCTGGTCGCTATTGTGGTTCTGGCGGAGCTTTTTCTCAGCGCAAGCATTGGACAATAGCGCTCGGGGCGGTAGCGGTTCACCTAAAAGAACAGCGGGCATAGGCTTCAACTGGGCGGCTGAGATCGATGACCGGCCATGCCGCGAGGCGATCGAGAGTTGGTTTCGTCTTGCTTTTGCGAGCTCCACCAGCCTCCGCCCAGGGCTACAAACAGCGCCGTGGTGTCTTGCAGGCGCTGTGCCCGGGCTTGTATATAATTGATCCTGGCCTGGTGGTATTGGGTGTTGGCGATGAGGACCTGCACGTAGTCGGCGGTGCCGGCCTGGAAGTTGATCTGAATCAACTCCAACGCCTGCGCTGCGCTTTCGACCGCATGCGACTGGGCAAGCAAAGCCCGGGCGTCATGTTCCAGCGCCCGCAGGACGTCCGCAACCTGCTGAAAAGCACTGAGAACGGTCTGCCGGTAGCTGGCGCACCAGTTCCGATGGCAGACTTAACGGCAGTTGTTCGGGCAATTTGAGATCTGCCAGGTCGAGGAGAGGCGGGGTCCACTCGGCCGGCGTCAGGCCCACCAGAGTGGCGAGCAGGTGCTGAGCTTGGCTGAGATTTTGCTCCAGGGCCGGCAGACTTGCCTCAAAGGAAGCCAGCTGAGTTTGTATACTGAGCACATTGGCATACGGGGCGATGCCCGCCTGCGCTTGGGCCTCGGTAATTTCGAGCTGATTTTGGGTGAGGCCTATAATCTGCTTGGTAGCTTCGATCTCTGCCCGATAGGCCGCCTGAGCCACAAACGTATTGACCACATTACCCAACAGGGTAATGTAGGTTGCCAAAACTTCATAGCGTTGATAGTCGACCTGGGCTTGCTGGCTTTCCACGCTGCGGCGCAAACCGCCAAAGACGTCGAGGGCGTAGCTGACCGTTGCGGTGGCGGTGAATAGATTAAAAATCACGCTTGTGGTGCTGCCGAACAGCCGCCACCAGTCGGCGGCAATTTCCGCAGTCATTTGAAAATGCTGCGTTTGCCCGGCTGCCGACACGGTGCTGGAAGGCTGCGCTTCGGAGGTGTACTGAGTGACTGAGGGCGGCTTCGGGCGGACGAAATTGGGCCCGACAGCGCAGCCCGTCAGCCAGAACGCGAATAAAGCGAGCAAGGCAAATGGCACCGTTACATTTCTACCCGGCACTTTTCCTCCGACTGCAGCAGCAAAGCAATGAGCAGAACCAGCGGGATGAGCTCTTTCAGCGATGTGAAGCATGGCCCTCTATTTCTCTTCCAGGTACACATCCACCAACTGTCCCGGATAGATATTCATGTCTCGCGGGTTATCAAAAGTAAAGATGACCGGCAGGACCCGCACATCTACTCTTTCCGTCCTCTCATTGGATAGTTGGATCTTCGGTGTTACGTAAGGCTGTACCCGCAGAAATTTTAACGGGACGCCGATGGTAGTGCCGCGGATAAACATTTTTGCTGTTATTTCCGGTTCTCTGGTCATCCGTGGGACAAGTATTTCGTCTATGTAGCATCGAACTTGAAGCCGGTTGGGCGATCCTCCCATAACCACCACCGGATCAAAGCCCTCGGTATAGGTGCCGTAAGTGCCCTGGGAAAACACATAGCTGCCGACGGCTATTCTTATCGCCAGTACGATGCCGTCGGCCGGGGCCTTGATGATGTATTTATCCAAAAGCGCCTGGCTGGACTCATTGGCTTTGACCAAAGCTCGATATTGATGCTCCTGGTTGCGGATGTCGTAGCTCCAGGCCCCGGCTTTGGTGAGCTCATACTGCTTTTGAGCCACTTCCAGGTTTGCCCTGGCCACCTTGACTGCATTCACAGCATTGTCCAGGGTCTCCTTACTGACAGAATTCGGATTCAGCTGATAGGACTTTGCAACTTTATCCAATTGTGACTGTAAATTCACCAGGTTCGCCTTGGCGTAATCCACCTGGGCCTTGGCGACCTCGAGGTTTTCTTTTCTGGGCTGCGCTCTTAACTCCTCCAGCGTGGCCAGGGCCGCTTCCGCTTGAGCTTGCTGCTGCGCCACAGTTGCTCTCTGCACGGAGTCATCGATCCACAGCAACGGCGTTCCCCGAGCAACGCTCTGACCTTCGGCAACGTATATCTCTTTGACTACTCCCGCCACCTCAGGAAATATATTGATATTCTCCCCGTTGGTCTGGTAGCTTTCGACGATGCCGTTTGCATAAATGCCTTTCGCATAAGGGTTGGAAGCCGGACTGAAGACCGGCGGCAGCTGCGCCCGATCTGTAAGGCCCACTGCATCCAGATACTTCATTGCCTCATCGATCGATTCTTTCCAGCCCTGCTTCTTCAAGAGCAGGGGAATGGCCACATTTTCAGCGGTAGTGAGTCGGGGAAACAGATGGTAATCCTGGAATACGAAGCCCACGGTATTGAGGCGAAAGTCGGCAATTTGGCCGGGGGACATACCCCAAATGTCTTTACCCTCAACCAGCACTGCTCCGGAATCAGGCTTCAGGATGCCGGAGATTATGCTGAGCAGAGTCGTCTTGCCGCTGCCGGACGGGCCCACGATGTAAAGCATTTCTCCCAGGTGGGCGGCAAAGCTGACATCCCGCACCGCATAGGTCTTGATACGTCCCGCGCCAAACCATTTTTCCAGATGGAACGGCAACGTCGGCCATATCAACCCCGGAAAATATCAAAAGGTTCCACCTTGATGACCTTCCTGATTCCGATATAGCTGGAAATTCCGGTGATCACCATCACCATGACAAAAGCCAGGCCGAGGTTGTAATAAGTGATCTGAGACGCGTAGTCCGGGATGCGCTGTTTGGCGATGGCCATCAGGAGGGAACAGAGGCCGACGCCAAGACCGTATCCCGTCAACCCGGTCAGCATGGATTGAAAAAGGATCATGTAGACAAGCTCATGGCTTTTGGCCCCGATCGCCTTCAAGGCCCCAAACTTTTCGATGTTCTCGAGAATGAACGTGTAAAAGGTCTGACCGGAAATGGAGAGACCGACCAAAAAACTAATGGCGGTCATCATAAGAATATTGGCCCCTATACCTGTCTTAAATTTATAGTAGTTTGCGATCCTGGTCATGAACTCCTTCTTGGTCAGCGCGAGGTAGCCGAGCTTTTGCACCTCCTCCTGAATATGAGCGATATCCTCCACCGACTTAGGTTCGACCAGGATGTAGTCGATGGTGAATCGAGTGGAAGGAATGTACTGAATGGCGCGCCTATAGGTTGTGTAGAGCGTAGGGGTGCCGAAAAGGCCGCTCGACGTTACTTTGGCAATGCCGACTATCACTCCGCGATGGTCGTTGAGCTCGAATGTGGTTCCCAGCGTGGGATTATCGAGCTTGGGGAATTCCTCATCGTGGACCACTATGAAAGCGTTTTCGGCGTAAATGTCGTCGATGTTGCCTTGGATGAGCTTCGGATGTCCATACAGGCTGGTGTCATCCAGGCCCAGAACGGTCACCGGTTGGTACATGCCGCTCCGAAGCTTGACGAGCGCCCCTCCTGAATACAGAGGCACGGCGTACTTGACTCCTTCGATGCTTCTCACCGCATCCAGTATATAGTCGGGCATGGCGATGGAATTTAGGATATTGTTCACCCCCGGGTCCATCACCCAGACTTTGGCGCCGATATTGATGACCGTAGCCGAAGCCTTTTTCAATATGCCGGCGAAGATGGAAGTCATTTGCATCATCAGAAATACGGCAAAGGTTATACCCACAATCAGTGCGGCGAGGAAGACGCCCAGATCGTCTGTTGGGTGGAGAAAGGCTTTTGCGCGCTGGCCTTGGGCAGCGACAAGAGCTCCTGGGGGGCGGGCTGGTCCTACGGGAGTGGCGCCGGCAGTGACAAAGCAATGCGATCCGCCCTGAATAGTTGCCGCAAAAAGACAACCGGAGCGCACATCGAAGTGTACCTGAGCTCAGACGGGCAGGTTGTCTGGAAGCGAGTGCTCGGCGGGCAAGGAAAGCAAGAGATCTGGGTCAGTCCCGACACGTTCGCTGCCATTGCCTATTCGCCGGCTACGGAAAAATATGGACTCGCTTATGACCACTTAAGCAGGCAATCGGCGGAGAAGGAGGCATTGAGCAATTGCGGTGCGGAGGATGCGCGGATTGTCGTTTGGGTGAACAGAGGTTTTTGCGCCTTGGCTGTTTGCGGTGCCGGCCAAGCAATCCGGGGAGTGGGCTGGTCGGGAAACAGCGATACTGAAGCGAAAGAGGCCGCGATCGAGGATTGCCGTAAGAAGACAGCCGCTGGAGGGCGCGTCGAAGTGTACCTAAGTTCTGATGGGCAGATTCTTTGGGAGCAATCCAAGAACACCACCGTGATCCTCCCCAGCGGCGAAGTGATTCTTCCCTCCGGACATAAGATTCCCCCGCGGGGCAACCCCTCTGCCTCTCCGGCACAGGACGGCGGGAGCAAACAATAGCCAAAATGTGAGGTGAAAGTCTCGCATTGCTCCCGCTGAGGAGGCCGCGAGGGCAGAGTAGAAAACCATTATCATAAGGAGATTCATGATGCGACTGACTTTAACCATCGTCGCTTTTGCTGCACTTGTCGCCTTGGCATTACCGACAGCCTGGGCCGGTGACCCCGGCGTCCAGGGACAGGGCGACCTTTCCGATGAAGCGATCATCAACATCTGTGGCAACCACTTGGCGAAGATGTTTGCTGAGTTTGGCCCTCCAAAGGACCTCCGAGCCGAGCGTGGAGACACGCCTGCCGAAGACCAGGTCTACTGCGACTACGACGCTTATGGATTTAAGGTGCGCAAGGGAATTATCCGAGTTTGCTTTTTCTGGGAGGAATGGCAAGGGCCGATCCGAGGAATCAAGATCGGCGACAGCCGCGAAAATGTCGTGAAAGTCCTCGGTAAAGCGCCAACCGCTGTCAAGGACAAGGATGGCAATGTCACTGCCTACGGTTATGAGTTGAAAGATATGGGCGCCTATTTCTTCACGAATTTCAACAAGGACGGCAAAGTGTGGCGGGTGGAGGTGAGTTTGAAGTAGTGCAGTGGCCGGGGCGATGACACGGCCCCCGTGAAGATTTCGGCGATCGAACTACACGAGGCATTCATGGCGGCCCCAAAGGCTTCGGACAAGCGCTGGTCAGGAAAGACGCTGCTCATCACGGGTGAGGTTGCAATCGCCCGGCCTCTATCTTTCCAGTTGTCGCGTTGCGGTTCCCTGAGCGGGAAACCTTGTCATCAGCTCAGCTGGGAAAGCCATGTCTTTCTTTTTGGCCTGCCCCGCTGGGACCGCTTGGTCTATTTTGCTTGAATGACTGGTTACCACAATCGGATTTTGGGTAAGGAGGCCAGCATGGAAAACAAGGATAAGTGCCCAACAACTGTCCGGAAGGGTGGACGCTGGGAGACGGCGTCTATTCCTTTTCCTACTTCGTATTAGGGCCTACGATTTCATTTGTAGCAGTGGCGTCGATATTGCCGTCAATCAACGCAACTCGCTGTATCGCATCCATTTGCTGAACACATGCTTTTTTTCAGTGGTCATCCTGATCACTCAGGGCAGTCAAAAGATCCTTGCAGACATGTGCGCTTTGGGACTCCTTGCGAGTTTTTGCATCAATATGGGATCACTCATCATCTATCGCTACTTCATGGGAACCAAGGAAGTGATGCCCTATCACACCGGTCGCCTGGGAACTCTGGCATTGTGGATTATCTTAGTCAGTTGCTTCCTGTTCCTGGCGCTGGATAAACCTTATGGCACTATGCCGTGGGCGTTGGTCACAAGTTTTGTGCTTGCCTCAGGCCTGTTGATTGCGCGCAAGCGCGCTCCGGAAATTGAAGAGATCGGGCAGGCGGACAGTGAAATGGAGTTGGTCCTTTACCTTGCCGAATCGCGCATGCCCGATATCCACATTATCTTTCAGCGACCGAGGGAAGACGCCGCCGTCGCAACCAAAGAAAACAAAGTTTACGTCACGTACTATTCACCGCGAGCCGGCATTCCTCCCAAAATGGCGCGGAATCACTTTCGCTTTCCTCATCGCAGGGCGGTGAGTCTCTACAAGCGCATCGTTGCCCTGCTCAATGTCGTGCAGCACGAGCTGAGCGGCCGCGAGGTGCACGTGCGATTTGGCTGGCCAATGTCGTCGTGGCTGGACCGATTGGCAATAGGAGTGATGATGTTTAAGCTCATAAGACTGCCCCGGCTCTTTCCAAATTTTGCTTTCACCATTAGCTATGAAAAGCAAGTGCCCCGGGCCGGCGCTAAAGCGCTCGACCGCTAGATACCACAATGCCTGAAGCAACATTTGTGGGGCGGACTTTCCAGCCCGCCAGATGACTGTACTCGGATCTTTACTTGCCGACCCACAGGGCCGCGTTTTCCAGCATATCGATAAGCTTCCAATTGTTCGAGCCGATAACCCATTTGTCCTGTTCGCCAACCTTTTTTATGCCGCGCCGCCCGGCCGCGACAACTGCGTAGTCGCCACTCTTAGCCTCATGGTTGATAGCCTTGGCCACATCGGCTGATTCAACAATAACCGGCTTCATGCGCTCTTTTTTAATCCCAAGTTCACTGAGCCTTTCCATCGCGGCTGCTAAAATCTCTGCCCCGCGACGGCTCCCGTCCGATACGTGAAAAAGGGTTATGCCGTGTCTCTCTTCTCTGCCAACAAATGCCGCAACGTGATCTGTAATTCTGTGACTTTCCGGTGAGCCGTCCATGCACAGCAAAACATTTTTAAGTCCTCTGCGGGGGCGTTTGCAAATCCAGATGGGAAAATCCATTTCAAGTCTGACCATCTCACTGGGGAGCACGGGATAAAGGGCCTTTTCAAAGATCGAGTAGCCGCGCTGGCCGAGAACTATCACATCGTGGTTTCCCGTGGCTGCCTCTTCCGTGATGTCCGCAACCATTCCGTGTTTTTTGTAGATCAATTTGGATGTGATCTGCTTGGGCGCAAAATCGGAACTCTCAAGAATTCCCCGGCTTATTTCAAGTGCTTTTTTGCCCTTTCTTGAGTAAATCTCAGAGAGCTCCGCATCAATCTCGTAATGCCGCACGTTTTGCCCCTCATCCTCGGACTCAAACCGGGGAGCAACGTATAAGAGTGTTACTCGAATGTCCTGCTTGTTCTGAAAAAAGGATGCGACAAACCTCACACCGTAGAGAGATTCTAAGTCCTCGCCGACCGTGACTAAAAGTTTCCTCTCCATTTTCACTCTTCCTTCCATGCACGGACGCATTGCCTTTGGTCTCGGGGGGGCATCATTCCGCATGTTGTTTTTCTGCTTTCATGATAAGGTTGTAGGATGGAAACGGGCTGACTCCCGGCAAATGATCTCTCACATAAAAGATGCTCCCAATGGCATACTTTCGATTCTATAATAATCATATTACAAGGACCTAACCAAAGCACAGATAAAAAATTTACAATGCTTCCAGCTGAACTGCGCTCCTCTGGGAAAAGCCGAGGGGGAGGGGAGGTGAAAAAGTGCTTAGCTTCGAGCAGATCAGCTGCTGACGGCCATGGCCCGACGGGTCACAGGCAAGCATGAGAATCGTTTGAGCATAGCGGGTAATGGTTTGCTTTCATACTGAATTGTGGCTCCTGGATTCTGTATTCTGCTATAGAAGAAAGGTAGTCTGCCAATCCGGCCGACGTAAATTTCCTTGCACGCCTGGCTACTCGCTTCTACGTATTTTCCACCAATTGAATCTTGAGGTGATTAAAGGGTTGCGGCTGGTTGATTAAATGGAACAGATGGCAAAATTTTGCCGCGCGTTGATTTGTGCCGGAAGACACAAAATGGGGAGGAGAGGATCTCTTATGAGAGGCGCAAGGGGAACGGGGCATGAATGGGCATCGGGAAGGCTGACCATCGCTGCAGCAATCTTCGTGGCTGCGGTCTTCTGGATAAGTTTGGCGTGGGCCGGACAAAAGAGTGTTGCGGAAAAGCTTCTCGAGATTCTGCGAGCCAACCGTCAGATCACGGAGCAGCAATACAACGAACTGCTGAAAGAAGCGAGGGCGGAGAAACAAGCGGCAGAAGCTGATCGAGAGGCGGCAAAAGCCGATCGAGAAGCGGCGAGAAGAGACAGGGAAGCAGCCAGAGCGGACCTGGAGGCGGTTAGGGCCGCGCAAACTGAAAAACGGGTAAAGGTTGAACAGGCTAAAAAGGCTGAAAAAGTGACAAGGACTGAAGATTTCAGGGCATACTGGGATAACGGCCTTCATTTCGAAACCGAAGATAAGGATTTTAATATCCACATCGGCGCTCTGATCCAAGCTGACGCAGCCCAGATGCAGGCCAACAGTGCGATGCAGAAAGGTTTTGCCAGCAGTCTGCAGCCGATCAATCCCGGTGCTTCCACAAATAGTCTCAACAACCATGGAGCTGAATTCCGCAGAGCCCGAATGCAGATCGACGGGACAATTTTCAAGGACTTCGAGTTCATGGCGGAATACGACTTCGCCCAAAACGTGATCACTTTTGACGATGTTTACCTGGGGCTCAAGAACATTCCCTATATCGGGCGTGTTAGAGTAGGTCGTCAGAAGGAGCCTCTATCCCTGGAAGAGCTGACCAGCGATCGGTGGACCACCTTTATGGAAAGAAGTCTGGCCGACTGCCTTACTCCGGGCCGAAACATCGGTGCTGTAGCGAGCAATTCAGAACTGGACGGCCGCATGACCTGGGCCTTGGGCGGGTTTGAGCAGACTGCTGCCAGTGGAAGCGGCTTTACCATATCACATTACCCTGATGTGAATATGACGGCACGGGTTACCGGGCTTCCCTGGTACGAGGAGGCCGGCAGGAAGCTTTTGCATCTCGGCGTTGGCTACTCGCACAAATTTCGCGACCCCGACGATACTTCAACCACTGCTCAGGTGCGTTTCAATTCCAAGCCCGAGTGCCATCTTTATCCCGTGTACACCGTGGACACAAAACCCATCAGTGCTGCAGAGGGCGTGGATATTGTCAATCCTGAGGCCGTCCTGGTCTTTGGTCCTTTGTCGGTGCAGGCAGAGTATATGAGGGCTTTTGTGGATAGATCGACGAATGATGCAAACTTTTGGGGCTGGTATGTTTTCGCGAGCTACTTTCTTACGGGTGAACACCGTCCTTACAACAAATCGTTTGGAGTTTTCGACCGAGTCATTCCCAAACAAAACTTCGCCTTCAAAAAAAGCGGTTGGGGTGCGTTAGAGACAGCATTTCGTATTTCGCAGATCGATCTCAACGACATGGCTGCCGGGATTTTTGGCGGGAAAGAAACCAACTACACCGTTGGAATCAACTGGTATCTGAATCCCTGCGTCAGAGTCATGTTCAATTATGTTCATGCCGACCTTGACAATCGTGACAATGTCACGCCAAACGTCTCTAATGGGTTGGCAGACATCTTCGAGTCGCGCTTCCAACTGGCTTTTTGAAGTTTGGCAGCGTTCAGGTTATCTAGGAGCTTGTCCGAGAATTGTCATTTCGAGCCACGCCAAGGCTGGCGAGAAATCTTAGGCTTGCATATAACTGATTTGTCCCCCCGTTTCCAAACAGACAGCTTTATCCTCGTTTCCAAACTCTGTTTGGGAACGCACTTGCATTGGAAACTTTGTTTCCGGAACAGGAAAACAAGCGGAGTTTGCCCGAACAGTCACGTTCCCAAACAGAGCTTGGGAAGGAGGGAGAGCGGTCAACTGGTTGCGTATTTACGATCAGGAGTGCTTAGGGGCTGCCTGAAAACTACCTTTTCCCGTCACTCCGGCGAGAAAGCCGGCATCCAGAAAACCGAGCAAAACCGGGACCCGGCTTTCGCCACACTGACGACAATGGGTTAGAAGTCCATTTTTCAGACAGCTTCTCGGAACAAATCTCAGGGTGAAGACCTGTGTTCATTTTCTGAACTAAAGATATTCTCTTTCTTGTCGCGGCGTTTGGCGCGGTAGGGTGGAAAGATCCTGCGGTGTGGCCTGTCTGAAATGGAACAGAGCAGCTGAAGCATCGCCGGCAGGAACAGCACCGCTGCGGCGACAACACTCAAACTGCCGACGGTTGCCAGCAGACCCAGGCTGTGGATGCCCTGGTGGCAGGAAATCATCAGACTGCTGAAACCCACGGTGGTGGTCAGGGTGGTGGTTGCCATGCCCATGGAACAGATGATTCCCAGTTCCATCAAGCCCTTGAAGCCGGTCAGGATGAGCGGGAAAAAAGAAAGGGACGCGGCCATCCCGGCCAGAATGATGCCCGGTCCCAAATTGATCATGCTGTTGCGGACCGCCTCCTCCCGGGTCCGGCCTTTGGCCTGCTCCTCTTCCTGGTAGCGGGCCAGCCAGTGGATGCCGTAGTCGATCCCCAGCCCGAGCAGCAGAGGGGCGAACACGACGGACAGAATGTTCAGGTGGCCGACCACCAGCGTCGTGAGGCCGAAGGTCAGTGAAAGTGACACGGTCAATTCGATCATTTCGCAAACGGGGAGGCGCAGGGTGCCCCAAAAAATGATCAGGAGCAAGGTCAAACCGACCATGGAAATGGTAGTGGCCAGACTCATGTCCCGCATCGCCAGGGTCATCTCATCGTCGTTGAGGGCTTTTTGTCCTGTAACTCCCGCCCGCACCCCGGGAAACTGTTCTTGCACCCGGGCAATGGTCTTTCTCAAGATTGCGAGGGAGGATTGGGCCTGACCGAACCCGTTCCCTTCCCCTTCGGCCAGCTTGACCAGCTTGTTGTTCCGGGAGAGCAAGTCTCTCTGGCTGGTCTCAAAACCCAGATCGTGCACGGTGTAAGCGATCGACAGCCCCGCCAGACCAACTGCCAGGAAGATCGTCAGGAGCGGCTGCCAGGTCACCATGACAAAGATACGATTCAATAAGCGCTGCACAGGATTCATCGTGCTGCTTTTCCCCTTGGGAATCATTACCGCTTTAGATCGAACGACTAAAAACGACAAAAGGCCACCATGATCCATTTTCTGGACGCACAAGCAGCCTTGCCCAAGCCTTGATCGACTTCCCCTGAATCTAACCCTCCTTGTAAGCTTTGGCAACTTGAACAGGTGAAGTATGCATAGTAAAGCCGCGATGATCCCTCAAGACCGCCAAGTACCCTGCACCGAACGGCGTGGGTATCCTGCAAACAACCGAACCAAGCCCGCCGGTCCGGCCCAGGAATTGGTCGAATCCGGTTCTTATTTGGGAGGTTTTCTTCCGGTGCGCAAACGGCGAACCGTTCGCTTCAACTTCAGCTTCGCTCGCATGACGGGGGTGATTCGGCTGCCTTCGAGGTGAGCTCTGAGCTCGACGTACGCTCTGGATAATGAGTTTAATATAGATTTGAAGAGGTCATCGCGATCCTCGGTGTCGCCACGACAAATATGGTGGTGGCAGCCAATGGCAACGGCTTGGACTGGTAAAAGCATTTGGATTTTCGCGAGATCATCCAGCTCCAACCGTTTTTCGGCCGACTTTAGCTGCATTGCAGCCGCGCGCACATCATGTCGATCCC
>Ga0210077_1000359_pt1 | contig 18009 bp, 12 predicted proteins | sample RushMan_CattailN_5_FD_185556 | JGI IMG/M metagenome (GOLD analysis project Ga0210077, IMG submission 185556) | Wetland microbial communities from San Francisco Bay, California, USA, that impact long-term carbon sequestration -... | ecosystem: Environmental > Aquatic > Marine > Wetlands ... | reverse complement strand
GCCCGAGCGGCCCCCGGCCGCAGCGGCTGCGCGGAGTGCATGCGCTGTTTCCGGTGCAGGAATGCACCCTGCTCGCCGCGCCCGACGCCGCGCAGCGCCCCTGGTCGACCGAAGCCGCGCCAGCGCCGCAGGTACTCGCCGCGCCCTGGCTCGACGCGCCCACCGGACCCGACGCGGCCGGGCGGGTCGCGCTTTCCTGGAGCGCCGTCGCCGGCGCGACGGAATATCTCCTGGAGTGGGACGAAAGCCCCGAGTTCGATTCGCCGCAGCCCGGCTTCGACGCGACGGACACGGCCGCGGACCTTGCGCTGCCGCCGTCCTGCGCCGAGGCCTTCTATTTCCGCGTGCGCGCGCAGCGCTTCGGCGAGCCCTCGCCGTGGTCCAACACTCGGATTTACCGCCCGCCGGCGAACGTTTTCCTGCCGTGCGCGCAGTCCGGCCTGCCCGAGCTGAAGGCCGATCGCGAGGGCACGACGCTTATGACCTGGAGTGCTCAGCCCCCCGGTACGATCTTCGCCTCCGATTTGCGCTTCCGAGTCGAAGAGGCGCGCAACGCCCTGTTTGAGGCGGCGCGCGTGGTCGCCGAGGGCAGCCAGCCGCAATACGCGGTGCCCGAGCAGCGCACGGGGCTCACCTATTACCGGGTGCGTGCGCTGCACGGCGCGGCCGCCGGCCCGTGGTCCAATGCGCTCGCCTTCGGACCGGCGGGATCGGGACGCCCGCTGCTCGCGCCGCTCGGCGCGAACTTCGACGACAGCATCCTGCTCGACGTGCACCGCGCGCTGCTGCGCCTGTGCGCGGCGCGCGGCGACCTGCTCGCGCTGCTCGCGCTGCCGCGCCACTTCGGCGCAGCCGAGGCGCTCGATTACCTCGCCGCCCTCGCCCCCGACGACACGGCGGCGCCGGGCGGGTTCCCCCGCGGGCGATTGCCGCTCACCGGGGGCGAAGCGCAGGTCATGAGCTACGGCGCGCTCTACCACCCCTGGACGGCGCGCACGGTCGCCGGCGATCCGCAAACCGATATCGAGTTCACGCCCCCCGACGGCGCGGTCGCCGGGCAGTTCGCCGCCTGTGCGCTGACGCGCGGCGCCTGGGTCTCAGCCGCCAACCAGCCGCTCTCGGGCGTCCTCGCCCTCGAGCCGCCGCTCACGGATGCGCAGCTGCTGCAGCTCACCGAGCTGCAGCTGAATCTCGTGCGGCGCGCTCCGCGCGGATTCCTGCTGACCAACGACGAGACCCTCAGCCGCAGTGCCGACGTCCGGGCGGTCAGCGTGCGGCGCCTGCTCATCCTGCTCAAACGCCTGGCGCTGCGCGAAGGCGCGAGCTACGTGTTCGAGCCGCTCTCCAGCGGCTTTGCCGATCGGGTGCGGCGCGGCTTCGAGCGGGTGCTGTCGAACCTGCACCTGCGCGGCGCCTTCCAGGGCGAGACCGACGAGCAGGCCTTTCGCGTCGTGGTCGATGCCTCGGTCAACCCTCCTCGCAGCCTGGACCTGGGCCGGTTCGTGGTCGAGCTCGGCGTGGCGCCGTCGCGCCCGCTCGCCTTCCTGCGCATCCGGCTGACGCAAAGCGGGCCGCAGGAGCTCACTGTCGGGGAGAGCTGAGTGGCCGATCCGATGCCCTTCGTCACCTTCAATTTCCGCGTCAGCCTCGAGATCGCGGGCGCCGCCGCGCTGTGCGCGGCGGCGTTCTCCGACTGCGACGGCCTGGAAATGAGCATGGCGCCGAAGACGATCCGCGAAGGCGGAAACAACTCGCGCCCGATCCACCTGGTCGGCCCGGTGAGCTACGGACAGCTCACGCTCAAGCGCGGCATGACCTCGGACTTCGGGCTGTGGCGCTGGTTCGACCGCACGCAAAGCGAGCGCAGCCTGCGCGCCAACGGCAACGTGGAAGTGCTCACGCCCGAGGGAGAAAAAAGGGGCCAGGTCGCGGTGGCGTTCAGCCTGAGCAACTGCCTGCCCATCAAGATGAAAGCCCCCGCGCTGTCCGGCAAGGACGGCCTGATCGCCATCGAGGAGATGCAGATCGTGTACGAGACCCTGAAGCTGGTCGCGCCGGGGAGCTGACCATGGCCGCCCCGAAGAAGCTGCTCAAGGCGCAGCTGCAGGAAATCACCTGGAGCCAGAACCAGCACGTGACCCTGATCGGCCAGCCCGTGCCGGTGCAGTTCAACCCGGAGTCGCTCAAGGTCAGCTTCAGCAACCAGAAGGCCGGCGACGACCAGCGCGGCGGCGCGGCCACCCAGTACGTGGGGCAGGGAACGACCAAGCTGTCCTTCGACCTGTGGTTCGACGTCAGCGCCCCCGAGCCCGAGAACCAGTCCGAGACCGACGTGCGGCAACTCACCAAGAAGGTCGTCTACTTCATCACGCCGAAGAAGACCGCCAACGGCAAGAAGTTCATTTCGCCCGGCGTGCGCTTCGAGTGGGGCACGTTCCGCTTCGACGGAACGATGGAATCGGTGAACGAGACCCTCGAGCATTTCTCGGAGGAGGGCCGGCCGCTGCGGGCGCAGCTTTCGCTCGCGCTGTCGCAGCAGGAGATCGAATTCCAGTTCGGAACGCAGGTCGGTCCCGGCCAAGGCACGACCGAGACGCCGGGCACCCGGCCGATGCACACCGCAAGCCAGGGCGAAACCGTGCAGTCGATCGCCGCCGACAACGGTCACGGCGAAGCCTGGCAGGGCACCGCGCTAAGCAACGGCATCGAGAACCCGCGGCACCCGGAGACGGGCCAGCCGCTCAATGTGGGCTCAGCGTAAGGAGCGCCCATGGCCGTGATCATCAACGAGCTGGAAGTCGTCACCGAAACGCCGCCCGAGGCCGCGGGCGCCGCGCAGGACGATACTCAGGCGGCGGCGCAGCCGGCGGGCGCGGCGCCGCCGCGCCCCGGCGACGTCGAGGCGATCCTGCGCTTCCAGGCCGAGCGCGCCTCCCGTTTGTATGCGGGCTGAACCATGAACGCACCCGCCGACCGTCCCTTGCTCTACTCGGCGCGCCCGACGATCAAGGTCGGCGGGCGCGAACACCCCGAGCTGGCCGCCGCACTCGTAGAGCTCGCCGTGACCGAGACCATCGAGGGGCTCTACGCCCTCGAAGCGACTTTCGGCAACTGGGGCAGCGCGCAGGGCGAGGTCGGGTTCCTGTACTTCGACCGGACCCTGTTCGACTTCGGCGTCACGGTCGAGGTGCAGATGGGCGCGGGCCAGGCGGAGGGCGGCGTCTTCTCCGGCCGGATCACCGCGCTCGAAGGCCGCTTCCCGACGCAGCGTCCGCCCGAGATCCTGCTGCTGGCCGAGGACGCGCTGCAGGATCTGCGCATGACGCGCCGCACGCGCACGCTCGAGGACGGCAGCGTCTCCGACGCCGTGTCCCGCATCGCGGCCGATCACGGGCTGCAGCCGCAGGTGGACGTGGAAAGCGTCTCCTTCCCGGTGCTCGCCCAGCTCAACCAGAGCGACCTCGCGTTCCTGCGCGAGCTCGCGCGCGCCGTCGGCGCCGAGCTGTGGATCGACGGCAGCTCGCTGCATGTGCAGGCGCGCGCGCGCCGCCACAGCAGCCCGGTGCGCCTGGTATACGGCCAGACCCTGCGCGAGTTCGCCGTTAGCGCGGATCTGGCCCATCAGCGCACCAGCCTCAACGTGTCGGGTTGGGACGTAAACGGCAAATCCGCGATCGACGAGCAGGCGACCGACGCGAGCGTGCAAAGCGAGCTCGGCGGCGGCGTGAGCGGAGCCGCCCTGCTGCGGCAGAAGCTCGGCGCGCGCACCGAGCGCGTCGTTCACCACATGCCGCTCACCACCGACGAAGCGCGCGCCCGCGCCGCGGCGCTGTTTCGCACGCGGGCCCGGCGCTTCGTGTGCGGCCGCGGCGTGGCCGAAGGCGATGCGCGCATCCGCGTGGGTGCGACCGTGGAGCTGAGCGAGCTGGGATCGATGTTCAACGGCGCGTATTACGTCAGCGAAGCGCGCCACACCTTCGACTCACGCAACGGCTACCGCACGACCTTCGGCGTCGAGCGGCCGGGGCTGGGCACGGCCTAGGAGCGAACCGGATGGGAGCCCTCGAACAGCTTGATCGGTATCAGGACCAGCGCCTCGCGCGCGGGCTGGGAGGCCTGTTCTACGGCGTCTATCCGGCGCTGGTCACGGACATCAAGGATCCGGCGAGCATGGGGCGGGTGAAAGTGCGCCTGCCCTGGTCGCCGGACCAAGGCAGCGGCTACGAAGCCTGGGCGCGCATCGCCACGATGATGGCGGGCAGCGACCGCGGCAGCTGGTTCATCCCCGACGTCGGCGACGAGGTGCTGGTGGCGTTTGCCGCCGGCGATCCGCGCACGCCGCTCGTGCTGGGCGGGCTGTGGAACGGCAGCGACTCGCCGCCGCAACAAATGGACGGCGCCGGGCGCAACGAGGTCAAGAAGCTGCGTTCGCGCAACGGCGTGATGGTCACGATGGAGGACAAGCAGGGCCAGGAGAGGATGGTGATCGAAACCCCGGGCGGCCAGAAGATGACGCTCAAGGACGGGCCGGGAATGGTGGAGATCGTCGACAGCAACGGCAACAGCGTCAAGCTCGAGACCACGGGCGTCACCGTCAACGCCTCGGCCAAGGTCACGATCAGCGCGAGCCTGGTGGAGATCTCCGCCGGCTCGGTCACGGTCAACGCGGGCATGTCGCGCTTCAACGGCGTGGTGCAGGCCGACACCGTGATCAGCACCAGCGTGATCAGCTCGAGCTATACGCCGGGCGCGGGGAACATATGGTAGCCGTCGTCCTGCGCGACCACGACATCGGCTGGCTCACGCCCTCGCCGACCTGGGGCGACTTCGGCGCGCTGGGCGCCGCGTCCGAACGGGAAGCCTTCCTGCGCCCCGCCATCCTGCGCTTCGCGCACGACGCATTCATGGAGGAGCTGCACGCGGCGCTCGCCTACGTCCCGGAAAAGCTGGGCGAATGGCGCGCGATTCCCGAGACCTGGGAAAAGCCGATGCCCGCGCCGCCTTCGGCGACCGCGCCGGCGCAGCGCGAGCCGGTCTCGCTGCTTTCGGTACGCCTGAGCCGTCAGGCGGCACAGCGCACCGCGCTGACCACGGGCGCGCCGGCGCCGCGCGGCGCCCTCCAGCCGTCAACGGGTGAAGCGGCGGCGCCGCTCAAGCTCTACCAGCCCGTGCAGCAGCGCCACTACCTCGTCGCCGCGTCGCTCGTGTGCCGCACGCCCGGCCTGCCCGACCGCCGCATCGACGCCGGCAAGCAGGAGCGCGGCGCGTACGTCCTGCGGCGCATCGTCCCGCCCGCGGGGGAGAACGCCCCGTCAGCCGAGGTGGAAACCTGGGACGAATACGCCTTCGTCGCCGGCGCGGACGGCGGCACCTGGCAGCGCGTCAAGTCCGCCGCCGACGGCTCCGCGCGCACGCTCGTCCCCGGCGAGGAGCGCCTGCCGCTGTTCCCGATCGGCTTCGACGAGCTCAGCGGCCGCAAGCGCCGCCTGCTCGCCGGGCTGATCCCGGTCGGGCGCCGCGAGGCCTACGTGAACGCCGACGTGCAGGCGGCGCAGGACAGCGCCGCGACGACCTCCGGCGCGTCCGAGGCGCCCGCCGACCCGCGCCTGCTGCTGTTCCAGATGCGCGTCACCGCGCCTTGGAGCGAGCTGGTCGAGCAATCCCTCGACGAAGCCGGCAGAGTCGAAGCATCGGGCACCCCGGCAAGCGACGCGCTGCAGCGTCTTGCGCGCGCGCGCGAGCAGGCACAGACGGTTTCCTGGTACGTGCTGCTCGATTTCGAGCGCTTTCTGCACGATCACCTGCCAAGCGTCTGGGACGTGCTCGCGGGCAATCGCAGCCGGTCCTTGCTGAAGGACGAGGAAGAGACACTTCTCCACTGGCTGGAACGCGTCGTGCTCCACGTGTCGCTGCGCTCGAGCCTTTCCCTCGACAATCTGCTCGCGGTCCTCCAGCATCTCGCTCGCGACCCGTCGATCGGCGAAGGTCTCGAGCAAGTCGATATTCCTTACGATCAGGGATCGCCAAGCGCAGGCTGGCCCGAGTTCCGCTTTCCGCTCGCCGACGCCGGCGCCAACGGACCGTTTCCGTTCTCGGTCGACGGGACGGCGCTCAGCGGCCACACGGGGTCGCGCGAGGACGTGCTTGCGAAGACGGACGACGCCCTGGCCGAACTCGTAAATCACGTCGACGCCGCCCTGCCGCCGGGCGAGGGCGCGAGGCTGCCGGAGATCAAAGTGCCGTCCAACCCGAACGTCGACACGCGCGCGGCGTGGTTCGCGATCCGCTGCGTCTACGAGCGGCCCAACTGCGGGCCCTTCGATCCGCCCGTGCTGAGCGAGCCGACCGAGCCGTTCCAGATGGCATCGTTCTTCGACCCGGACGCGCCCGCGCGCGCGGTGCGCATCCCGATGCCGCTCGACGTCTCGCCCGCGGGGCTGCGCAAGTTCAGCAAGAGCGCGACGCTGCAGATCTCCGACATGCTGTGCGGACAGCTCAAGCGCATCCGCAAGATGACGCTGGGCGACCTGGTGCTGTCGGTGCTGCCGTGGCCGTTCCACAAGGACCTGCCCGACCCGAGCGGCGCGCAGCCCTGCAAGAAGGGCGGCAACCCGCTCGGCATGTTCTGCTCGCTGTCGATTCCGATCGTCACGCTCTGCGCGCTCGTGCTGATGATCATCATCGTGTCGCTGTTCGACGTGTTCTTCCGCTGGCTGCCGTACCTGTTCATGTGCCTGCCGATTCCGGGGCTCAAGGGGAAGCGCCCATGATCGACGAAGGCCGGATCTTCGGGCGTGGCATCTCGTTCCCGCCGCGGGTGGGCCCCGACGGGCGCGTGAGCTGGTCAAGCGCCGCGCAGAACGTGCGCGAGTGCATCCGCGTGATCCTGCTCACCGATCCCGGCGAGCGCGTCATGCTGCGCGAGTTCGGCGGCGGACTGAAGCGCTTGCTGTTCATGCCCAACGTGGTTTCGACGCACCGCATGATCGAGGAGGCGATCACCCAGTCGCTCGGCCGCTGGGAACCGCGCGTACGCGTGGACGACGTGCGCGTCGAGGCCGACGCAGAAGACGAGCTCGCCGCGATCGCGACGATTCGCTACACGCTGGTCGCAAACAGCGTCTCCCAACAGCTGCAGCTCAGGCTGCAATTGGCACCGGGGTCCTGAGCCGTGCCGCTGCCCGAACCCGCCTTCGACACCCGCTCCTACCGCGACCTGGTCACCGAGGCGCTGGCGCGCGTACCGGTGCACAACCCCGAGTGGAACAACTTCAACGACGCCGACCCCGGGGTCACCGTGCTGCAGCTGTTCGCGTTCATGGCAGAGAGCGTGATCTACCGCGCGAACCTGATCCCGGAGCGCAACCGGCAGAAGTTCCTGCGCCTGCTGGGCATCGGCCTGCAGCCGGCGAGCCCGGCGCGCGGGCTGGTGAGCTTCGCCCTGCCGCCGGGCGCCGCGCCCCTCGACGTGCGCACCGACGACGAGCTGTACGCCGGCCAGGTGCCGTTCCGCCCCGAGCGCGGGCTGACCGCGCTGCCGCTCCAGTGCCGCGCCTACTACAAGAAGCGCGTCGAGGAGCCGCGCCGCTCGCAGATCGCGCAGGCCTACAACCAGCTCTACGCCAGCGTGCGCGAAGCCGTGCAGTCGCTCGACTTCTACGAGACGCTGCCGCTCGCCGCGCCGGCGGCCGGGGCGCTGCTGCCGGTGGTGGACCTCGGGCAGACGGTCGACCGCAGCCTTTGGCTGGCGCTGCTCGCGCCGCAGGCCGACGCCGCGAGCGTCACGGCCGCGCGCGACGCGATTGGCGGCAGGGTGCTCACGCTCGGCGTCGTCCCGGCGCTCGATGCGGAGGGCAAGGTCCTCTATCCCGCCGGGCCGCCTGCGGCATCGTCCCGCGCGCGCCTCGTGTTCGAGATTCCCGACGCCCGCAGTACGACTCCCAGCTACGCCCCGCTCGAAGTCGCGTACGCGGAGGACGTGCTCGCGGGGCCGGGTCTGGTCGATCTGCGCCTGCCGGCGGCCGAGGCGCTCGTATCCTGGGAAACGCTCGGGCCGCTCGAGGTGGGCGTCGGGGGCTATCCCCCCGCGCTGGACAACAGCGAGGACCTCGCCCGCCTGATCACCTGGATCCGGGTGCGCGCGCCCACGCCCGACAACCCCGCGGCGGCGGGCGGAGGCCAGACCCGGGTCGCGCTGAGCTGGGCGGGAATCAACGCCGCCCGCATCCTCCAGCGCACGCACGTCGAGGCCGAGCGGCTCAGCGACGGTACCGGCGAGCCCGACCAGAGCGTACGCCTGGCGAACCTGCCCGTGATCGTCGACAGCGCGCGCCTGACCGTGAACGGAGAACCGTGGCAGCGGGTCGACGATCTGTCGGAAGCCGGGCCGGAGGTCCCGCCGCGCGCGCCGCTGTACGCGGCCTCGACGAGCAGCGCGCCGCTGCCCACGGCAAAGGCATTCACGCTCGACCGCGAATCGGGCGAGGTGCGCTTCGGGGACGGCGCGCACGGCATGCGGCCGCCGCTGGGCGCGCTGATCCTGTGCTCTTACGATTACGGCGGCGGCCCGCAAGGCCTGGTCGGCATCGGCGCGATCTCGCGCGCACCGCAGCGCCTGCCCGGCGTCCAGGTCAGCAACCCGGTGCCCACTTGGGGCGGCTCGGCTGCGGAAACCGTGCCTCAGGCCGAAAAGCGCATTCCCGCCGAGCTGCGCCACCGCAACGTCCTCGCCACGACCCAGGATTACACGGAAATCACGAATCACACCCCGGGCGTGGCGATTGGTCGAGTCGAGCCGCTGAGCCTGTTTCACCCCGACTTGCCCAACCAGATCTCGGAGGGCGTGGTCACGGTAATGGTGATCCCGCTTCCCGATCCGCATCAGCCCGAGGCGCCGAGCCCCGACCAGCTTTTTCTCGAAACCGTCTGCGCCTACCTCGAGCCGCGCCGCATCCTGACCACCGAGCTGCACGTGCGCGGTCCCGCTTACCGCCCGATCGCCGTCGGGGTCGGCATCCAGGCCGTGCCCGGGGAGCCCGAGGGTCCGCTCGCCGACCGCGTGCGGCAGGCGCTGCTCGATTTCCTCTCGCCGCTCAAGGGCGGCTTCGACGGCAAGGGCTGGCCGCTCAACAAAGCGGTCGAGCCCGCGGAAGTCCAGGCCGCCGCAACGCGCGTGCGCGGCGTGGCCAAGGTCAACGGGCTGGTCCTCGCCGACCTCGACGGCAACGAGCTTCCGACCGGCCTCTCAATGAGCGGGCTGCAGCTGCCGCGCGTAGCGGCGGTAAGCGTGACCTCGGGCGCGCCGCCGAGCGTCGCCGACCTGTTCGGCGGGCCGCCGCCCGCCAGCGAGCCACCGGCGCTGCCGGTGCCGGTCGCTCCGGAGCAATGCTGATGGACGTCAACGGCACCCGCTTCAGGCTGGTTCTCGGGCATCGAGATTTCGAGCCGCTCATCGGGGCGTCATACGCGCCGGAGAACGCGCTCGCGCGCTGGACCGCGGCGACCGGCGGCGCGGCGGCGGTGCCGGCTCCGCCGCTCGAGTGGGACAGCGACTGGGACGGGGTGAGGCTCATGCGCCAGCTGCCGCTCCTGGCCGCACCGGCCGACGCCCGCCTGCTTCAGCCGGCGGACCGGCGCGGCGCCGACGCCGACGCCTTCGGCAACATCTTCTGGATCGCGCGCGACCGCGCCGGGATACGCCTGCGGCCCGCCGGAATCGACGCGGACGGCGATTACTGGTCCGTCGCAGCGCTCGCCGCGGAGCGCTTGCCCGCCCAGGGAGTCTTTTCGCCGGCAGCTCCGAGCGGCGCGCCCCGCGTGCCCGAATTGAGCGGTCTCGCGGTCACCCGTACGCGCTACCTGGTCGCCGGCACGCGCTCGCCGGGCGGATTGCTCATCTTCGATCTGGATAGCTCCGGGCAACCCCGCTGGTGGCGCTGGCCCGAGGCGGTCGGATTCGCGCCGTTCGACCTTGCCGCGACGGCCGACGGTGGCGTGGTGATGCTCGACCGGCCCGCCGGTGCGGCGGCGCGCATCTGGCGCCTCGATCGAAACTTCGCCGTGGTCGACCTGTCTTCGCCGCTGCTCGTCTCGCCCGCGCGGCAGGAAGCCTTCCATCCCGAAGGCGCGGCGCCGCGCGCGGGCGCCGCCGAGCCGTTCGGCGGTCCGGTGGAGATCGGCGCGGCCTCGCCGCTCGAGGCCGACGATCCGGTCGCCCTCGCCGAGCTGCCCGACCGCTCGGTGCTGGTGCTGGATGCCGGCGCGCCCGGCGCGCCATGCAGCGTGCAGCGCTGGCGCGGCGCGCAGCTCAGCAACATCGTCGTGCTAGACGCCGCGGCGACCCGGCCGCACCTGAACGAAGCGCTGACCGCCGGGCACGACTTCGCGCTGCTTGCCGACGCCGGCGTCGCACCCGGCACCATGGCGGGGTGGCTCTACCTGGCGACCGCGGGCGCGGCGCAGGTCTTCGCGCTGCGCTTCACCGGCGACGGCGAGCAGTTCGGTCTCGCGCTCGAGCCGCTCGCGCTGCCGCTGCAGCGCTTCGGCGGCAAGGCGCTGGTCGCTGCCGGCACGAAAGTGTTCTACGACAGCAGCCGGCAGAATGCGGCGGCAGAGCGCTGGGTCGCGCTGGCCGAGCAGCCGCGCTACCGCTACTTTCCCGAAGCCATGGTCGAGGGCAGCGCGGCGCAGGAAGTGCTGTTCTTCGACAGCTCACTGCCGCAATGCGTCTGGCACCGCGTGCTGCTGGATGCCTGCATCCCGGCGGGATGCGGCGTGCTGATCGAGAGCCGCGCGTCCGACGATCGCACGCTGCTGGACGGGCTCGATTGGCAGGCCGAGCCCATCCCTTACCGCCGCGCCGAAGGCTCCGAGCTCCCGTTCGACCGGCCGTTCGGACAGGTCGCGGCGAACGACCTGCGCCTGGGCACCTTCGAGACCCTCCTGCAGGCGGCCACCGGCCGCTACCTGGCGCTGCGCCTGACGCTGCGCGGGGACGGGCGAGCCAGCCCGCGGCTGCGCGCGCTGCGGGTGTACTACCCGCGTTTTTCCTATCTGCGCGAATACCTGCCCGCGGTGTTCCGGGGAGAGGATGCCGGCACCGCCGGCTTCCTCGAGCGCTTCCTGTGCAACCCGGAAGGCATCTACACCGCGGTCGAAGGCCGCGTCGCCCAGGCGGAAGTGCTGTTCGACCCCGCGGTCGCGCCGGCGGAGCTGCTGCCGTGGCTGGCCGGCTGGCTGGGCGCGATGCTCGAGGAGAACTGGGACGAGACGCGCCGGCGGCTGTTCCTGCGCTACGCCTGGCTGCTGTTCCGCTGGCGCGGCACGCCGCTCGGCCTGCTGACGTGGCTGCGGCTGGCCACCGAGTCCTGCGTCGACGAGTCCCTCTTCAGCGCGCTCGAGCAGGGCGGCTATGAGACCGCGCCGCGCTACGGCGGCTCTCGGCTGCGCCTGGTCGAGGGTTTCGAGCTGCGCGAGCTCTCCGGCGCACCGCTGCCCGGCGCAAATTCCCCGGCGCCCGCCGTGGACGCGCCCGGGCTGCCCTGGCAAGCGAACCAGGGCGGGGCGGCGCTGCACGCACGCTACGCCCAATTCCTGCGCCAGCGCTACGGCGCAGGTGACGGCTCCGGCGATGCCGCCGCGCTGCAGGCGCTGTCCGCCGCCTGGCAGCTTGCCGAGCCGCTCGCCGACTTCGCGCAGCTGCGATTCTCCGCGGTGCTGCCCGCCGAGGCGGCCAAGGCCGCCGACTGGCGCAGCTTCGCGCAGACCGCGTTCGCTTTCCGCTACCCGCCGGTGCGCGGCACCGACGCCGCGCGCTATCGCGAATTTCTCGCCCGCCGCTACGGCTTCGTCGACGCGCTCAACCACGCCTACGGCCTAGGCGGCGCGCAGCGCTGGGCGAGCTTCGCCGCCGTCGGGCTGCCGCCCGAGGACACCCTGCCCGCCGACGGCGCTCCGCTCGACGACTGGATACAGTTCGTCTCGCTGGCGCTGCCGATCGCGCGCGAGGCGCATCGATTCTTCGTGCTGGTACCCGCTTCCCCGAGCGAGCCGCCCGCGCAGCGCGACCAGCGCGTGGCCCAGGTCGAGACGCTGGTCCGGCGCGAGAAGCCCGCCCATACCGAATTCGAGGTGAAGCTGTTCTGGGCGCTGTTCCAGGCCGGGCGCGCGCGCCTGGGCATCGACAGCGTGCTCGGCGACAGCGGGCGATACGTGGCGATGGTTCTCGACGCCGGATATCTGGGCGAGGGCTATCTGGCCGAAGGTTTTCCGTGGGACGCCGCCGGCCGCACCGTGGTCGGGCGCGACCGCTTGCAGGGGTAGACGCCATGGACTTCAACAATACTTGCGCAACGCCACCCGCCGCCGACGCGCACAAGCGCGTGAACTACACCTACGGCCTGGTGCTCGGGGTGGGCGAATTCCGGACCGAACAGAACTACTCTCTCGCGAAGCACCGGCGCCATGCGCGCAGCCTGCACGGCTACGGCACGGTCGCGGGACTGGCGCTCAGCGTGCGCGATACCGCGAACGGCCCGGAGCTGCGCGTCAGTCCGGGGCTCGCGATCGACCCGCACGGGCGCGAGATCTGCGTTCCGGAAGCGCAGTGCGCGCTGCTCGACGGCTGGCTGCTGCAGCGCCGGCAGCAAGGCGACCTTTCGCCGCCGGACAGCTCGCCGCCCGGCCACGTCACCGCCTACGTGACGCTGTGCTACCGCGAGTGCGAGACCGACAAGGTGCCGATTCCCGTCGGTCCCTGCCAGTCGCTGGACAAGAGCAGCGTCGCGTCGCGCATCCAGGACGCCTTCGAGCTGTGCCTCGCCGACACGCCGCCGGCCCAGGTCGAGGAGGAAGCGCTGTGGCAGCTCAGCGACTTGATGTCGCGCGTCAAGGTCGCGGCCCAGCCCGGCGCGCTCACCACCCCCGATGCCCTGATCGCCGAGATCCGCGCGCTCGCGCCCGCGCTGTCGCCGCCCGCTTCCCCCGGGTCGATGCCGGCCGAGATCGTGCTCGACCCGCAGCACGCCGCCGAGATCATGCGCGCAGCGCTGCGCGCGTACGTCACCGAAGTGCGGCCGGCGCTGATCCCGGAAGGCGGCGGATGCCTCGAGGGTCCGCGCGACGCCACCTGCGTGCTGCTCGCGCGGCTGGACTTCGACGTGCACGACGCCGGCGGCGTACCGCAGGTCGCGGGCAGCGTGCAGATCAGCGAGGACGAGCGGCCGCTCCTGTTCTCGACCCGGATGCTGCAGCAGGCCGTGCTCGACGGCGGCGGGGGCGGTGGGGGCGGCGGCTCGTCCGGCACGGGTACGCGCAGCCTTGTTCTCGCGCCGAGCGCCGCGGAATCGGTAAGCGGCGCGACTCTGGCGGCGCTCGGCGACCTCGTGCCGGCGCTGCGCTTCAAGCGCAACGACGCGGCGGTGTTCAGCTTCGCGCCGCCGGCCGATCTCGATCCGGGCGCGCCGCTCGAGCTGCGCCTCGCCTGGGCCTTCCGCGGCAACCAGGTGGCAGCGCTGGGGCTCACTTGGACCGCGACGCTGCGCCTGCTCTCGGTCGGCGACGACCTTGGCACGCCCCCGTCCGCGGCAACGGCGACTTTCCATCCCGCTACCGCCGCAACGGATCTCGGCCGGCTGCTCGACACCGGCCCGTCCCCGCTGACCCTGCCTGCGCCGCCGTCTCAGCCGATGCTCGGCGCGCTCGAGCTGCGCCTGACCAGCACCGCTTCGATCCCGAACAGCACCGAGATCTATATCGCCTCGGCGGAGCTGCGCTATGCCACCCGTGGAGGTCTGTGATGAGCGCGCGCTCCGTCTTCGACGCGGTCATCGACCCCGGCATCCGGAATCCGAATTTCTTCGAGGGGCGGCTGCTGACCGCCGCCGACCTGCGCGACGACCAGAAGGCCCACCGCGAGCGCCAGCGGCTGCTCGGGCGCGCGATCGGCGCCGGCGTCGTGGAAGGCCTCACGGTTTCGCTCGAAACCGCGCCGACCGCGGGCGTGCAGCAGACCGTCACTATCGCCCAGGGCTACGCGCTGAACGGCGAGGGCCAGCTGCTCTGCCTCAAGCAGGACATTACCGCGGACATCGTTCCGCCCACCGTGGTGCCCGAGCCGCCCGCGACCCTCTTCGCGCGCTGCGAGGACGCGACGCCGACGCCCACCGTGCCGGTCGGCGTCGGGCTGTACATCCTCGTCATGTCGCCGGCCTCGGGCTACCGCGAGCGCGCGCCAAAGAGCGGGCTCGGCTCGGAAGGCAAGATCATCGGCTGCGGCGACCGCTACGCCGTCGACGGCGTGCGCTTCCGGCTCGAGCCGCTGCCGCCGGAAATCATCTCCGGCGCGAGCGACGCGCAGCGAGCCGAGCTCGTCGCCCTGCTCAACGCCACCGGCGACGCCGCCAGCCGCTCGCTCCTGCGCAACATCGTCGCGAACCTGTGCTTCGGCACGCCGCAGCTCGCGCAATTCCCGGTCGACCCCTTCGCGCGCAAGGACGGCGCGTCGGCCTACCTCGCCTACGGCGCGATCGACGACCTGCGCGCGCTCGAGCGGCTCACCGACTGCGACGTCCCCCTCGCGCTGCTGCTGTGGAACACCAGCGGCATCGCCTTCCTCGACCTGTGGTCGGTGCGCCGCAGGCCGGTGCCGCCGCGCGCAGGTCGGGAGTGGCCGGCGGCGCTCGAAGCGCGCCTCGGCCTCGAGGCGCACGCGCGGCTCGAGCAGTTCCACGCACATATCCTGGACCTGCTCGGCGGCGACGCCGCGACGGCCACCACGCAGCCGGCCGAGATGCTGTTCCGCTTCCTGCCTCCGGCTGGCCTGCTGCCGCTGAGCGGGGGCGGCCGTTCCGCGGGTCTGGCATTGCCGGTCTTTTTCGGTAATCAGACGCTGCGCGGGCCCTTCCACATCGAAGGCGCGCGCCTGGTCCCGCTGCTGGAACGCAGCATGACGTTCCCGTCGTTGCAGCTCGGGGAGGACATCGTGCTCTGGCTGTACCTGCTGCGGGAAAACCGCCAGGCCGTCGCTGCCGGCACGACCGCCCCGACTGCGGTGTTCGCCTCCGGGCACCTTCCCTTCGTCGGCGACGCGCGCTTCGATGTGAACCGCTGGGACTTCAGCAATTACGGATCAGTACTCCTAAGCTAACCAGGAGATGGCGTCATGGCACAGCAACCTATTGGAAATGTAAGCCCGGGTGACCTGATCACCGCCGCGGGATTCAATGCCTTGATCGACGCGGTCAACTCGGCATTGACTCGCATCGAAGCGCTGGAACAGGGAACGTCGGGAAGCGGGCGCCTCACGATCACCCAGATCATCCCGTCCGGCGCGGTCCGCGTTGGGGACACGCTGCGCGTGATCGGAACCAACTTCCAGTTCTCGATCGGCGCGACGCGCGTGTTCTTCCGGAGCGCGCAGACGACAACTCAGGTCCTGACTCTGGCACCCACCTCGACCGACACGCTGCTCGAGTTCACAGTCCCCAACATGGCGGAGGTGACGGAGGCCGGCACCTTGATCACTCTGGAGGTCGCCAATCAGACCGAGTCCGCGACGCGCCAGCTCGTGGTACGGCCGCAGCAAGTGCCGCTGCACGGCATAGCGTTGGTAACCTGGCAGTCGGTAGCGCCTACCACGGTGGCAGCGGGACAGCAGGCGGACTTCCGGTATCGGATCGAGTCGCGAGTCAATACGCGGGCCACCTGGACCCTGACGCCGACGGTGACGGTCGCCGCCAACCCCACCGCCTGGAACAGCCAGCTGCGCATACTCGACGATGGCGGCAACGAGATCACGTCCGGCCAGATCGCGCTCGATCCGCTGGTGCCGGTATTCGTGGTAATCCGCATCGTCCAGGTTCCCACGGGCACCGCCGGCGTGCAGTTCGGCTTGAGCCTGGAAGCCTCGGCTCAGGGCGTAACCGGTACCAGCGGAATCAAGAATTTCACCGTCGGCACGCCGACGCCGACTCCCGATCCGGCGATCGTCTCCTTCGACCCGATATCGGCCATCGGCGGCACGCTTTCGGGCAACAACCTCACGGTGCCCGGCGGCACCACAGCTACGCTCAACCTCAGGGCAGTGTTCAACACCGCGACCTCGTTCACCATCGACCCCACGCTGCCGTCGGGCACGAGCGACTGGAACGTCACGGCCGACCCGCTGACCGGTCACACCGTGACCATCACGCAGGCCGAGATCAACGCAGGCGGCGGCAGCACGGCCAAGTCCCTCGCCTTCATGGTGAAGCCCACCGCCACCGCGCAGACGCGAGCTCTATCGATCTCACTATCTCGCAGCGGACAGACACCGAGCGTCGTCCAACTCAATCTGGTGCGCGGCTGAGATGCACCGGTTCCACTTCGAGCAGAGGAGGTTCACATGAACGCACCGAGAGTCTTTCTACCCAGTCCGATCCGGGCGCTCCGGCGGTTGTTCGCCGGCGCCGCATGCTTGTCCCTGATCGCGATCCTCGTCTGGCCGTCGACAAGCTTTGCGCAATCGTACTGCGTGCCGGAGGCGTTCGGGGTGCCGGCACTGTCGGGTCCGCCGGTGTGGTGGACCGGCGGCGCCGAGCCGCAGAACTGGCCGCGCCTGGACGATCCGAGGTGGCGCGGTGCATTGGCGCACAGCTGGGGCAGCGGCGCATCCGAGCAAGTCATCTTCCGGGCACTCAAGAAGACCGAGAGCGGCACCCCCTACCTGTATCTGTCCTGGTGGGTGCGCGTCGACCCGCTGCTGACTCCTTTAACGGACAAACTCTACGTCGCGTTCAGCCCCGGCGGCGGCGCAGCCGACATACTTATCGGGGTCACACCCTTCCAGCAGAACACCGTACCGGAGGTCGCAGCAGGGGTCGCGGGGACCACCAACTCCGGAAGCGTGTCGGTGGCACGGCGCGTGGGCGGCGCGTGGGACACGAGTCTCGGCACGCCGCAATGGCTCCTGGACACGACCAGGGTCTGGATGGACCCCGTCAACCAGGAATGGGCGGTCAATATGCGCGTACCGGTCGCAGCCGCGTTCAACGACGGGATCAACCTGGGCACCGACTTCCGCATGTGGTTCCAGGTCGACGTCGTGACACCGGACAACGGCTTGGTCCCCTATCACATGGGGACGCTCACATACGCTGATATCGGAACCGGTTCGAACGCGAGCAACTGGCCCGAGTTCAACCGCACGTTGGCGCTGGGCTCGGCCGGCTGCAAACGCGGCATCAGTCTCGCCGCGTCCGATGTCGGCACGAAATATGTCGACAGCGGTGGCAACGCTCGTCCTAATCGCATCAATGTCACCGGCGTGAACACGTTCTTTGCACAGCCAATGAACGAATCCGGCACGGGCGTTCCGACTGACGCGATTCAGGCTACGTTCCGAATCGCTAACTGGGGCACGCAGCCAGACTGGAACGTGGTGCCGGTAGCCGGCTCGCTTTGGAAACAGATCAATTCCGGCCCAGTGACCAACCCGGGCATTATTCCGAATGGAACGAAAGCCTCCGCCGCCGCCGGGAACGAGCTGACATTCAACTGGACGCTGCCCCTGACGTCCGCCAGCCCCGGCGATCTAAGCCAATGCGATTTCATCGGGCGCAGCGGCGTGCCCGCGAGCCAGACGTCGGACCACGTCGCGATCCCCGGCAATCTCTCGTGCCCCAACGCGACGCCGACCCGAAGGCTGCATCAATGCATGCTGGTCGAGCTCTCCGGCGGCGGGTTCGATTACACGCCGGCGAGCGTCTACCGCAACATGGATTTCGTGGACGCGTCGAAGTTCGAGCGCCAGGCGGAAGTCAGCGTCGTTGGATTGCCGGCGATCCCCGGGGCCACGCACCGGGCCGTGTATTTGTATACCAAGACCTACAACATGCCGGCACCGGGCAAGCTCACCCCGGTCGACGTCCTGCGCAACCTCGACCGCCTGCGCCCGATCCTCAGCAAAGACCGTGAAAGTACGGCACTGATGAGCACCCGCGCGGCAGTCAACCTGCCCACTCGCGATCAGCA
>Ga0210077_1000358_pt1 | contig 18038 bp, 38 predicted proteins | sample RushMan_CattailN_5_FD_185556 | JGI IMG/M metagenome (GOLD analysis project Ga0210077, IMG submission 185556) | Wetland microbial communities from San Francisco Bay, California, USA, that impact long-term carbon sequestration -... | ecosystem: Environmental > Aquatic > Marine > Wetlands ... | reverse complement strand
TGGGATGATTTTTGGTTAAGGATAAATAATGATAGTTCAGCCCATTATTATACTGCATCGTGGCGAAAAAGTTCTACTCAAGATGACTGGAATTATGGTATAACAAATCCCCATGCTATGGGAATGCATTGTGGTGCATTGTCGGCCCAAAATGCTGGGTATTTACAAAGTGGTTCTGGATTGGTTTTATTTCCAAATTATAAGCGCACAACACTTTATAAAACTGCAATTCATTTTACTTTTGAATATGGTGCGTATGGAGCAAATTTGATATTTGCTCATACTTATTGGAATCAAACTGCTGCAATAAATCGTCTTACTGGTAATATGAGTTCAACATATAAACCGCGGGCTGGAAGTTTGTTTAGTCTTTACGGATTTAATTAAGGAGGGGAAATCTAATGACCCCAGCCTTTTTTATTCCTATATGGTTTAATTTCGGCTTATTCATTTTAGGCGTCTTTCTTTTTGGAGTTTGTTTACTTTGTATCTTTAAGAAAATTTTTCCATGGTACGTTAATTTTCCTATGTTATCTTATGCAATTCATTTTATGATTTTTTATGGTGTTATATTTAGAGCCCAATTTGCAAATGAATTACTAGATAATGAAATAATGACATTCTGGTCTGCCGTTTTAAGATTTCACGGAATTTTAACCGCAATAACCATGATGTTTATTTTGTACCATACTTATGGAAAATTACGAAAATTACGGTTATATAAATGATGAATACCACTACAGACGCAAAATTAGATACAATTCAAATATTATTGATAATTATTATTCCATCAATAATAGCGGCAATGCCTTCAATAATTTCATCAATTGCCGCATGGAAAGATAGACGGAAAAGAAAAGCCGAGTCGTTAGCTGATGAATCAACCGCTGCCGAGAAAGTTTCAAGTGCCTGGGAAAAATTGGCAGGGGATTTACAAACTAGAATTGATAAAATGGAGGCGAGACAAATATTATCGGATGATAGACAAAAAAAATCAGATGAAAGACAACAAAAGATGGAAGCAAAATTAGATCGTCAAGGAAAACGTATTCGCTATCTAGAACACGGTGTTCAAACATTAATAGAACAAGTAACCTCAATGGGTGCTACACCCAACTTTATTTTAGAAGAAGAAAAAGGAGAATAAAATGTTAAGCAATAAACTTTATGATGCATTAAAATTCCTGGCACAGTATGTACTTCCGGGTTGTGCAACTTTGTATTTTGGTTTGGCTAAGATTTGGAATTTACCATATTCTGAGCAAATTGTGGGTACTATTTTAGCTTTTGATGCTTTTCTTGGCGCCATATTAGGTATAAGCGTAGCTCAATACAATAAGCAGACAAGTCAACCCTCATTACCTGGGCTTATGGATCCTAGTGAAAAGAATCCTTTATTTGGTATGTCAAGTAGTACTTATGATATTTTATATTGGGTCGCTCAAATTGTTATACCTGCTATTGGCGCATTATATTTTGCAATGGCAGCACTTTGGGGCTTTCCTTATGGTGAACAAATTGTAGGGACGATATCCTTAGTAGATGCTTTCTTAGGCATATTCTTAGGAATTAGTACTTATCAATATAAAAAAGCTCTAGAATAATATAAATTCCCCCTTTAGAAAGGTTACTCCTGGGGGATTAGTGTAATCCCTTTCTCGCGTCAAAAACATGCGCTATAATGAAGAAAACTTCTTGAAAGGGAGACTGCCATGAAACAAAGATCCATTGATGATGCAATTGATGACGTTTTAAAGTTCATGAAAAGTTATCAGCCTAATTCAGAAGAGTATTCAAAAGCCGTTAGTAATTTAAAAGAACTTTGCGAGGCTAGAAGTAAAAAACCTTCTAGAATCGTAGAAGTCGATACAATTATTTTAGCCGCTACGAATCTCTTAGGGATTATTCTAATACTTAATCATGAGCAGTTACACGTAATCACAACAAAAGCAATAGGATTTGTTGTGAAAGGCCGCTTTTGACAAAAGTTTTTAAAAGAGGGGAGTCCAAACATGGGCTCCTCTTTTTTCTCCTTTTTACTCGTAGAAATTACATGGATTATAATAGATAATAAAATTCAAACATTTCAAAAAGGAGAATAAAATGTTTAAAACTATGCACATGATTGTTACTATTGTAAGAACTAAGAAAATTGCTAACATGTTGCTCAGGGATTATAATATCAATATTATGACCCCAAACGACATGAGTGCAACCGACTTTGTCTTCAAAACTGTAATGCTCAGAACATTAAGTGATAGACAAATTGCTAAAGAAGTTTTTGAGATGATTCAAATTCAGAATTCGTTATTTACAAAAGTTGAAGCCGCATAGGCTTCTTCTTTTTTCAAAAATACCCCGAGGGATAATTTGTAAAAAACTCGCGGAAAAAACACGTGCTATAATAGAATACTATGACTTAATTGATTCGGATTGCATCCGGATTAAATCATATATTCTGTTTTTTTTTCTATTTCTTGAAAGGAGACTGAAAATTTAAAAGGAGAAAATGACAATACAAATGGTTTTAAAAACAATCGCGCGTGGGATAGAACGAGAATCCCCAACTATATTAACTGGTTTAGGAATTACAGGAATAGCTACAACTGCTATTATGGCGGCTAAAGCAACTCCTAAAGCATTATATCTTTTAGAACAGGAAAGGGAAAAACGATATCGAGACGAATCAAAGAGAAAGCCAATTTCAACTATTGATACTATTAAGATAGTATGGAAATGTTATCTTCCAGCCGTTTTAGTAGGAACTACTACTGCAATGTGCTTTATTGGGGCGCATTCTATTAATTTACGCCGAAATGCTGCATTAGCTAGTTTATATTCTATAACCGAAGCTTCTTTAAGAAATTATCAGGAAAAGGTGGTCGAAGTTATAGGCAAAAATAAAGAAGAAAAAATTCATGATGCTTTGGTGCAGGATAAAATTGATCAAAATCCTGTCTCGAAAAATGAGATTATTATTACCGGAAACGGAGAAACACTATTTTTTGATTCATGGTCTGGACGCTATTTTAAAAGCGATATAGAAAAAGTTCGTAAAATTCAGAATGATCTAAACCAGGATCTTCTTAGTGGCAGAGATATGTATCTCCCTTTAAATTCTTTATATGACGAACTAGGACTAGAAAGAATCGAGGCAGGTAAAGAAATAGGATGGTCTTTCGACTACGGAATGCTAGAAATTAAATTTACTTCAAAAATTACTGATAATGGAATTCCTTGTATTGTTTTAGAATATAGTATCTATCCAAAGCATTTTTAAAGGAGAACAATGAACGAATGGAAAGTGGGTGTAGATAATAATTATTGGCATTTTAACGAGATGCCTAAATGGGAAAGTACTCTTTGGAAATTTAATATACTATTATTTATTGCAGATTTCTGGATTTGGTTAGTATATTTTACAATTTGGATCTGGATAAAAATAGTAATTAAATAACTCGCGGAAATTACATAGATTATAATAGAAATACCAAAAATTCTAAAAAGGAGACTAAAATGTTAGATAAACTTGCTGGACAAATGAATCCGAAAACCGCTAAGGCTATTAAGATTGGTACCATTGCTGTAGCAGTAGTCGCCGGTGCTGTTGTAACCGGTGTAGTACTGTACAAGCTGGGACTAGTTGGAAATACTGCTGAAGCAGTCGAAGAAATCGTTGAAACAGCAGCGCAAGCTGCATAATTGACCCTTTTCCTGAAGAATAGACTCGCACGAAATAAATCGTCGGGTTTATTCTTTCTTTTTTTAAAAAATTTTTTATTTAGGAGAAAAAAATGGCAGTTATAGAACAAGTCGTAGATATTGTTAAAGGGATGGGCGGCCCTAATGGCGATTCAATTCCCATTTACGCAGATAAAAACGCTCCCAAAGGGGCTTGGGTTTTTGCGCCTGGTGGTGGCCTATTAATGCTTCAGAATACAGAGATAAGTGGTATTCAATATATTATGGTTAATCCTTCTTTACTAAGTGAAAAAGAAAATGAAGGAAGTAAATTTATTACTTACACAGATGACGGAAAGCCTTATTACGCCCGTATATGGATAAGAGATCCATATAGTGGAAGAGGTATGGATTACGCCCCCGGTGTAGAAATGTGGGCAGAATGCACGCATTTAATGCCAAATAATTCTGCAGAACCAGGTGAAGAATCTGATGAAGATATTTCTATTTTTCTTGTTGACTGGAGAAACCGGACAATTACATTATCGCCAGAGTAAAGGGGGTTAGGGTAAGCAAGGTGCGGAATGCTTAAATCGACAGTTCGTCGGGCCTTGCTATTTTAAAAAGGAGAAAATATGGATAAAAATAAAGCAATTAATAAAGCTATAAAAGCAATTCATAAAGTAAAACCAAGTATGGGGGATGCGCGAATGAGTGAATCGCATCGCAAAGATTATGACGAATGGATGGAGGTTATTCGGACATTAGAAAGTCTAAAAGATCGTAGTAAAGGAGGAGGATAAAATGTTTGAAAAGGTCAAGGAAAAAATGACAAAAAATGCTGTAAATGATCTTATAAATACGCCTATACCTGTAACTCAAACCATCGTATACGGCACAGCAATAGTCATAGCAGTGTTTCTTCTTACTCATAAGGTTAAAGTTATTCTTATATTTGAATAACTCGTAATAATTACATGGATTATTATAGAATACTATAATAATTCTAAAAAAGGAGAAAAAATGAATAAAAATCAGAAAGCACGAATTGTTGTATTAAAAGCTACCGCAACGTTAGTTGCTGGCATAGCCGTTGCCGCCGTTGCAACCGCCGCTATTAAGAATATTGTTCCGATGGACGGACTAACCAAACTAAATAAGGTTATGTACGGAATCGGAATTGTTGTTATTAGCAGCACTGTTGCTGAAGCGGGATCGAACCATGTCGGTCAATTACTCGATAGCATAGTCAACACCTCTGAAGCTATCTCTGACCAAATAAATCAATCTGCGTAATAGAATTAGAAAATCGGGCATCAAAACATGATGCTTGATTTTTTTTATCTGAAAGGTTAAATTATGCGACGAAAAAAAATGACCACAAAAGATAAGATTGATTATTTGCTTCAAAAACTTACTGAGCAATATTCACCAGAAAAAACAGAAGAAGATTATAGGCAAGATCTTCAAAGCTTAACTAGAAATAGTGATTTAATAGATATGACATTAAGAGCCTGGGCAGAGGCTTTAATTAAAATATAGGAGGAACTATGATTATGGACCAATTATTAGCTTGTGAACAATTGCGATATAAAAAGCCAATATCTATAACTAATCAATATCTAGATTTTGTTATGCAATTGCGGCCACAATCTAAAATAAAAGTAACTCCAGTTTGGCCAAAAGGTTGGGAAGCTGAAGTTGTAGCTGAGGATAAAGTATGGACAATTAATTGTGATAATGGATTTATCCACGCTACAAAAGTTGCAGATTATATTGAGACTAGACCTAATGGTACTCTAGTAAAGGGCCCTGAAGAAGATATTACTGAGTATGAAAGACATTTTCTTGAAGAAAATTATTATGGCGGTCTTGATACTTTTCCTACAACTTGCGATATTTTTTGTAATCCAGATGAAGCAAATTGTATCCATTGTCCCAAAAATTTTAAACCTGGCTAAATCTTAAAGGAGTTTTATAAAATGACAGAAGAAAAAATTGAAGCAGAAGATTTTCCTAGTAATTCTCGTAGTAAGAAAAAGGAAGAAGAACCAGAAGAAGAACCTAAGAAAATAATTAGACAAGTTGCACCTGGTAGGAGGGTAGAAAAAAAGAAGACATTTTTTGATAATTTTCTTAATGGCACTCTTAAAGTTGTAGGGAGTTATATATTTTTAGAAATATTAATCCCAGCAGCTAAAAACACCTTATCAGATATGATTAATAATGCTAGTGATATGATGTTATTTGGAGAGCCAAAAAGTCGAAGAAGAGATCGAGATCGTGGTAGAGGTTCTTTTGTAAGTTATACAAGTTATTATGATAGAGACCGTGATCGAGATCGGGATCGTGTTTATGATCGAGATAGACGTGAAAGAGTTCTTGGGAGATCAAGATTTAATTCTGATGAGATATTACTTCCAAGTCGAGAAGATGCTGAAGAAGTTATTCAAAGTATGTTTGATATTTATGATCAATATAATGCAGTAACAGTAAAAGAATTTCTAGAATTGGTTGGTTTGCCAGATGAATATACTGATGGAGCTTATGGGTGGACGAATCTTCGTGATATTCAAGCTCGTCGAGTTAGAGACGGTTATATCATCGATCTTCCAATTCCTAAAGTATTACCAAGATAATAATATACTAGCAGGATGAACCTTTATTCGCCCTAAAAATATATCCAATTATTGCTATAGAAACGGATGACAGTCATGCATTCTCCTCTACGGGCAAATGCCGTCGAATGTACGGGACTGCTAGTATAACCTTATATCAAAAAGGAGAAAAATGAATAATCTTAGAACGAGATTAAAAATATTCAAAATACAACTGCAAATAATTTGGTTAAAAGTAAAATATATATTTGTTTCTATTAAATATTTTATAGAAATAAGTATATTAAAGATAAAAAAAGAATATTTAACAATTAAATTGCAGATATATCTATATCAACTTAAACGTTTGGAGAAACAATGATACTAGAGTTGATAACAGTATTTTTATATGAACTTTTATTTATGCTAATATTAACATTAGTAATAGCATTAATAATTGATCTGTTCATACTAAAATTTAATCCTATTTTTGAACAAATTTGGGAATGGTTAGTAGAAAAAATATCTTTGCCAATTGAGTTGATAGCAAATTATTCGTGTTTAATAATAAAAAGAATTATTAAAGGAGAAAGAAAATGATCAGTTTAAGTAACGTAAAAACGTTAGCGGCCAACTCGCTTGGACGGACGGGTTTAGTTTTAAGCAAAAAGAGTCCAGAAATTATGTTGGGAATGGGGGTTGTAGGCATTGTGGCTGGTACAGTACTCGCTTGTAAAGCCACATTAAAAGCCGATAAAGTACTTCAAGAAAGCAAAGAAACTCTCAAAAAAATTGAAGAAGCTAAAAAAATAATTGAAGAATCTGAAGAAGTTCTTGATAAAGAATTATATTCTGAAAAAGATCGTCAACGAGATTTAGCAATTGTTTATGTAAGAACGGCTGTTGAATTAGGAAAATTATATTTACCGGCCATTGTTGTTACTGGAATATCGATCGGATTAATTTTCGGATCACATAATATTTTAACTAGACGAAACGCCGCGATAGCCGCAGCTTATAGACTAGTAGATGAAAGTTTTAAGCAATATCGTGAACGTGTCCGTGCAGAATATGGTGATGACGCCGACAGAAAACTTCGTTTTGGTCAAAAAGAAGTAACAGTTTTAGAAACCAATGCCAAAGGAAAAGAAGTTAAAAAGAATAAAAAAGTTCTCGGTGATCAAGATATTGCGCCATATTCTTTTGTATTCAGCGAAGAAACTTCTACTCAGTATAAGAGAAACTATGATATGAATCTTACTCTTCTGAGAAGTTTTGAGCGTTATGCCAATGATAGATTGCACGCTCGCGGGCATGTTTTTCTAAATGAAATTTTGGATGATTTGGGCATGCCGAGAACCCCTTCAGGGCAAATCACCGGATGGGTTAAAGGATATAATCCTCATAATCTAGATAATGATAAATATATAGATTTTGGTCTTGAGGATCCAGTAAATGAGGAAAAAGAAGAAGCAAGAGAAGCGATGATGCAACCATTTTTCCTCAATTTTAACGTAGACGGAGTTGTTTACGATTTAATATGACTGAGGGGATTTCTTTATAATTCCCCCGTTATTGAAAAAATGAAAAAAGATCCAGATTTATATACATATGATAATGGTCACATAAAAGGAAAAAAAATAAAAGGAGAGTGGAAATATGGATGGGAATATGATTAAACGTGTTGGATTATTACTTCTGGGAGGTACTGCAGGTGGCATTCTGGGATATTTTCTTGCCGAGAAAATAATTGAAAAATTATATAATCGACAGTTTTTACTCGAGGATGAAGAGCTAGATCTTGTTTTGAAAGGACTTGTTCCTCCCAAAGATTCAGAAGATATCAAACCCCTTTCTAAAGACACCAAGAAGCAAGATTATACTAAATTTGCTAAAAAAGATCTTGCTGAATTGGCAAAGCCTTATACTTCTTCAATAGACGAAGAAATGATGAAGGAAAATAAGGTAAGCATGGAAAAAGAAAATAAAATTTATGTTATTGGCGCTGAGGAATACGAAAGTAACAGAAGTTTTAATAAAGAGCCGATTACATATTATGAAGATGACACTACTTTTTCCGATCTTAATGAAGGCATAATTGATGATCCTGTTAGGTTATTTGGTCCTAATGTTCATCTCCATTTCGGTGAAGAAAATGAAGATCCAGATATAGTTTGTGTGCGGAATGAAAATACAGGTGTGGATTACGAAATAAGTCGTGTTCACAACAGCTATTCGGTACTGGTTATGGGGATGCCTGCGGAAGAGCCTAAACCAAAACGCCGAAGAAATACTAAAAAGGTGAGTGCTCATGACAATGACGAAGACGACGAAACGGAAGATTAAAGACGAATATTTTTATTGGCTTTTCCATCAAATAGAAGAAAGAAAAAATCCAGAAATGGAAGATTTTATTTGTGATTTGCATTCTATATTATTCTATTCTATTATCCCAAATGATGATAATAGAGTTGAAGATGGTCTGCAATTAAGAAATAATTTTATCTATGAAAATCCTGTAACGACGGAAACTAGTTTATATGTTACTTGTACAGTTTTAGAAATGCTAGTTGCCTTAGCTCAGAGAATGGATTTTATTCTTGGCGGATCAGTACCAGAAAGTTGTCCAGCTAAATGGTTTTGGCTTTTCATTAACAATCTAAAACTTCAAAAATATAATGATAAAGATGAAGATGCTGAACGAAAAAGAAAAGTCAATAAAATAATTTTAAAAAAACTCATTGACCGAAAATATCAACCAAATGGTATAGGAAGTTTATTTCCTTTAGACAATCCTGTACGCGATCAACGTGAAGTTGAAATATGGTATCAAATGATGGATTATATATCAGAAAAATATGATATTTAATGCCGGAAGTGGGGTGTCCCTCGATCAGTATCACCAATGTCGGGACTAAGAAGGTTAAAATTCCCGAGCCCCACGTTTTTATATTTAAAAGGAGATAAAATGAATAAAATTGTTATTACATTAAGTGAAAATACCCCCGAACGAGTTGTTGAGAAACTATTGCGGGATTTATCTGATGTTTGTAGAGATAGTCTTGTTCCGCAATTGCCATATGAAATTAATTATGAACATACCCCAGATAATTCTCCATATATTGTAGAACCAGATCCAGTTGAGGAAGAAATAGACGAAGAAGATTTGGGGGTTATTGAAGAAGAACCCGAAGAAGAATAATTTATATTCTTGAAAGGAGAAAAATGCCTAATATTTCACGTGAGCAAGCTAAAAAAATGGTAGGATCTGGTTGGAGTAAATTAATTGATAAAATTTATGACAAACTTCCTCAAGATGCATATATTTTGCAGATCAAAGAAAAATTTGGTGGTTTACGATTCTACGTTGGCAATGTTGGAATGGATATCCAAAACTTCATTGATGAAGTAGAAGATGAAAGTTATGATACTTGCGAAGAATGTGGCAAGAAAGGCAAATTACGTGAAGATTTAGGATGGATGCTAACATTATGTGATGAGCATTATAACGAAGAAATAAATAAAAAAACTTCTTGAAAGGAGAAAAAAATGGTCGGAATTAAAAGGACATCTTCAGAGTATTCTGCTCCATCGGTATCCAGAACATATGTGGCGGTTGTTAGTGACGTGGTATGTCCTAATGGGGTGCGTTTTGTAAAATTCAAATTACCTGATGGTTTTGATAATATTACTCGTAATGCAAGATATTATTATGAGTCAATAAAACTTGATCAGGCTTTGAGAGTTCTGGACTGTGTTTCTTTTGAAGATTATATGGAATTTGTAAGCGATGCCGTTAATGAAGCTATTTTGGAAGAGCCAATAAAGATTAAAGAAACTCCTAAAGAAAAACAAAATGACTTAAAACGGGTTACTGAGATGCTGGATGCTTATAATGATGATATTCTATACCCTCAAGGCAAACATCAACACTCATATCCAGATATTCTTCGATATATTTTAAGCGAACTCCACACAAAAACGGAAATGATTAAAGCAATTGAAAGAGTATTTAATAGTCCGTTTACGAGAGGAGGCAAATAAAATGTATCAAACAAATTTAAATTGGTTTGAGATGCATAAGAAAAAAGAAGCTTTAATGTGGGCGGAATTACTTCCTATAAAATTCGTTCCAAAGCCAATTGAAAAAAAATATGATTTTTTAAACGGTTTAACAACCACCCAGGTTTTTTTCAAAGGTTTTTTAAATGGATTAAAAGTTAGTCTTAACATTTATGTTTGGCTTTTATTCTTTTATATCCTTTGGATAGTTTGTCGAGCTTTAAGTGGAGGATAACTTAAATGAATACCTCGGTTTCACCATCTAGAACCTATGTGGCAATATGTTCTAAAAATAATTTTCAAGGTTATCGCTTTAAAAAATTTAAATTGCCTGAAAGTGTAACTCCCAATAATACCGATTTAGCATCTTGGTATTTTCTTAACAAGTTGGATTTTGAAAGTTGTATTGATGGTTGTGTTACTTTTGAGGATTATTCTAATATTTCTAATGCCGAGGAGAAATAAAAATGCAAGAAAAAGAAAAACCAATTGAAAACGTATCCAAAAAATCCGCCCTAGATACTAAAACTTTACTGGCTTTTTTAACCTTGGAAGGACTAAGAAAAAATCCTCAACCTAAAAAGAAAGTAAAGGGAGTAAAGCAGACAAAAGCAGAACGGGTACAGTTATATAAAAAAGAAAAAAAGGAGAAAAAATTACGAAAAATGGCGGCAAAAAGTAAAAAAATTAACCGACGACGATAAATTTGAAAGGAGAAAAATGAATACTGAAGGTTATAACACTCCTAGTGTGGAAAAGAGACCCACAATTCGAGATGAAGTAAATTCTACTGAGAGTATGTTGAAAGAGGCTCACAGTATATTGAATGATATTCTTGGGCCGGTTCCTCCAGATGATAGAGTATCTGAAAAGGAACTTCGTGGTAGTATGGATCAAGCAGCATATACCATAAAGACTAATAAAAGTTTACTCTCCGATTTGCTAGCTCGATTGGCAGAATTGAGAGATAAAATTTAATACCAGGGTGGTGGCGTGCTGAACACGGCTAGTTTGCTGATGTCCGACAGCAATAAAACGGCAGTAAAACCTTCGGAACAGACTTAGTGCGTCTTTAAACGACAGCAGGTAAAAATCCTGCCCACCCTGTTTTTGTATAAATAGCTGTATCGCTCGAGACAAGTGCGCTCCGGAATCGTAGCTAAGGACGACGTCGAACGTATAACTTAGATAGACGACGGTACGGCTATTTATAACTTAGAAAGCCATAATGAGCTTGGCAACTCTGACAGCCGGAAAGAGTAGTACGACGATTCTGGCGCTGACGGCGGCTGACCAGGATCAAACTCTTGAAAGGAGAAAAATGGATATATCAACGTTTAGATTGTTTATTAGTTGTATTTTATTTTATGGGCTTAACTTTTATTTTAATACTAGAGTTCAGAGTGAGCGCTGGTTGAAAACATTTACGTTTTTACTGGGGCTGATTGGTATTTTAAGCGCGGGTTATTTGCTTCTAATATCATTATTTATAAGCCAAAATTAGCTTATATTCTTGAAAGGAGAAAATGTCAAAATTAATACTCACCTTAATTGAACCAGATGTACAAACAGTAACTGTAGAATTCGATAACCCAAATGATATTGATGCTAATGAGTTAATATATTATTATGTATCTGCAGCTAATGCATTTGGTTTTAGTCCTAAATCTATTCGAGAAGCTATGCTAGATAAGGCAGAAGAATTAGAAAACGATGTGCGCACAGATGTAATGCAATACCGGGAGGACCACCCCGCCGATTCAGGGTGACGCGGCACAATCCGAAAGAATAGAAACGTTCTTAGGTGACCGGTAGTCAACAAGGCTATCATATAGTTTAAGAAAGTAAAAAGGAGAAATATGAATAAAAAGTTTATGTCGTCCAGCATAATGGTTGTTGTACTAATATTAGCTACTACTTTAGTAGGATTTACTAGTATTACGGGACAGGTAACGAGTGCTGGTAGTACTACTTTGTCAGTAATAAATTGGGAAGGTCACGGAAGTGAAAATTTACCGTGTGAATTTGGTGCTCATTGGGTTTTAGCTCCAGCTTTTAATATTGATTCTGCAATGCTTACTGTAAATGGATCAGATTATGGAATGAGCCAAAACGGTAATGGATCGTGGGAAGCTGATAGTTCTGGTTCTTTAGATGTTAATCTTTCAGCTTATGTCTCATATACTGGAGACGGGGATGAAAGGAATAGCTTGCAACTTTCTCATTGTCTTGAGGGAGAGCCAACCCCAACACCTACAGAACCTGAACCTACACTTACTCCAACAGAACCCGCGCCAACTGAAACACCTACACAGCCTGTACCGACGGAGACACCCGAAGATCCTACTCAAACTCCCACATTACCGCCACCTCCTACAAAAACACCAATGCCACCTCATCCTGCCGAAGCTGACGGAAATCTTATTTATCCTAGTAAATTAATTGGTGTTTTATATATGGATAGTAGGACTTTCAATGTTTATGATGGAGTCAAAGCAGAAGATGGAACTTTGATGTTACCATCAGCCGAACGCGGAGCTGCACTTTATCAAAGTACTTTCTGGGTTCATCGTCTTTGGAATAGTGGGTGGTTGCATCTTGATATTGGATCAGAAATTCAATTAACCCTTGTAAATGGTCAGGTATTGAATTTTGTTGTATCAAGTGTAACACCATATCCTTATGGAATTTATCCCGAAGACAATTCAGAAGACTTTAAGTATATTGCCTCATGTTACTCGGATGCATTTGGTAATTGGGTCGGAGTTGATATATACGAACTTAGTTTGAAATAACATATGGACGGGGTTATAGGAGACACGGTAGGTAGAGTATGCGCGCAGCTCCTAAGAAATCCTATAACCAACTGTGAGGAGGCCTACTACAAGTTAGGGTTCAAATCCCTACCCGTCTAACTATATTCTTGAAAGGAGAATAAAATGTCATATTTTAGTGAAGCTTTAGTAAAATTTCTTGAAATTAACAATTATATTGTAGACAAATTAGGAGGAAAAATCACAGTATCTAGTACTTTTGATGGAGGTTTTAGACTGGAATGGGCAAAAGAAGATGAGAGGTTCCAAATGCTTTTTTCATATTTAGAACTTGAGCAACTTGTTGATCCTATTTTAATCGCAGTAAAATTTGTTGATAATTATTATAAAGAAAAAGGAGAATAAAATGAGCGAAATATGTCTGCCAAACGTAGAATCAGATCATGAAACAGAAATCAGAAATGCACTTGAAGCCCTGGCAAAATGCACTAAAAGCGAATTAAAGGTAGATACTGTAAGGATGTTAAGAATTACTTGGCCTGATAATCATCCGGAACTTAGTATTGCAATACGTCTTATTGCTGGTATCGCACCCGAAAAACCTACTATCCGTAGTAAAAAACTTGGACGACCTCCTAAATTTGATCCAATGGGAAGTTAGTTAAAGGAGAATATAATGAAAGCGAGATTGGAACCAGTTTATATACGTATGGAAGGCAAGCTTCAAGAAGTATATTTAAATCTTGTTCCGGATGAAAACGGGAATATTGAAATAGAAGAAAATACTATTATGAATGCGGATCTATTTTCTAAGGAACTAAAAAAATATAATGAAAAGATTAAAAAGGAAAATTTAACTCAAGAAAAAGTACGCGGGCATACAGATATTACTCAATTTCCAAATAGTCTTCCCGAAAAGGAAAAAGCTTTTGAAGAAAAACAGTATCACGAACATTGGATGTATGTAGCCGAATTAAAAGAACTATTAGATCATTTAAAACCGGATGATTGGCTAACTCCGAATACAATCGGCAATTTAGCTATTGGACGAGGAGAGGATAATACTATTGGCGCCATTAACTTTTTCAGCAATAATATAGAATTCTTTAATGGAGAAGAAGATATTTCTCCATTTCCTAGAGGCCCTTTTACGGAGGATAAAAATGAGTGCTGATAATTTTATTGCCATACAAAAAATAAAAAAAAGATGGTTTGTCTGGATGGCTTTTGCTCCGGAAAATGAAGAACACAAACCTGGTGGAAGTTTTCTTCGTAAATTTAAAAAACATAAAACTGCATGGGCTTATGCCCAGGGATTACTCGCAGGTCTCGGTGTTGTAGAATATGGTATTATTGAGTATCCTTCTAAAGGAGAAATATGAATAAAGAGTTATTATGCCCGGTTTGTTATCATCCTTTAGCTCTACATAGTTATTTTGGTGTTTGCCAGGCGCATGTCGGCGGCAGTAATTTATCTTTTTGCGGCTGCGAATATACGCTTGAAATGGCTATAAGAGATGAGATAAGTAAAAAAGAAAAATTAGAAAAAGAACTTACTGATATTAAAAAAGATCATATTTCTTTAGCTCATCGGCGTATATCTAAAAAAGAACGCCTCTATCGAGAAAGGATTGAATTAGTAAAGAATATATTAAATGAGGCAAAAGATATTAACGTCCGTAGCCTTGGGGGAGCTTTGGTACTTAACTACAAAAAGAAAGTTCATGAAAAACTAGATGAAGCTATAGCAAAATTGGAGGAAGATAATGGAATTCAAGATTAAATTTTATAAAAACGCTAAGAAAACAGAAAAAGGTATATCAAAAGCAGCGTCGTTAAAATGGGAAGTATATGGAATATTATACCCCCCAATTAACCGACCTTCTTTTGAACTGGTATTAGAAGATGGAATATTTTTGCATATTATCCCTTGGGGAACTAGATTAGCAAAAAAACTTGATACTGGTTATATTGTGGTATATAAAAAGGAGACAGATGGCTCAATACACACCCCTTGAAGAGGATATAACAGACGCACTGGAAGATTGGGCTTTACAAGCTCAAGGAGTTAGATTAAATCAAAAAAATCCTTACCTATTTATTCAAATTTTAAGACAAAAAGGATATGAGATTACTAAATACGGCGATATTCAAAAAATACGTAATGAACATAAGGTTATTACTAAGCAAGTGCTAGATGCTTATAACGAACTGCTAATAGCCAAACGACGAATAGATTTGATAGAGGCTTCTAAAAAAGATGTTTTAAAGGGGAAAGACAATAAAAAAAATGACCCGGAGTAAGTGTGACAGGAAGGGGGATAACGCAAGGGGGAAACCAAAAGTGTCACAAAAGTGTCACAAATGTGACATTTTTTAAAAATTTTTTTGATGAAAAAATGGAGTCGTTTGAAAAGTGTGACAAAAAAGTGTAACATTGTGACATTTTTTTAAAAAAGTGTAACAGGTTTTTTTTGCTATTTTTACTCGATAAAAATGCAAATTATGAATGATTTTTGGGGTTTTGTGACATTGTGACAGTACTTTCTTATGAACTTATAGGGAAAAAAATAAGGCTATATTAAAAAGTTTTTAAAAAATATATAAAAAAGTGTCACAATGTCACAACTATCCCTGAAAGGAGAAAATATGGACTTCTATCAAATCAAAGAACGAAGTTCAAAGAATGGAACCATCGAAGTATATCCCGATTTTAAAGTTGTTCGTTCTAAGGATTTGATGGTCCGAGGAAGAGCATTTTATGCAATTTGGGATGAAGCAAAAGGTCTTTGGAGTACCGATGAATACGATGTTCAAAGACTCGTCGATGAAGATTTACATGCTTATAAAATTAGATTAAGCGAAAAAACGGATAATATTATTCGTGTAAAGTATATGAGTGATTATTCAACCAATAGTTGGTCGCAATACCGAAATTATATTACTCATATTTCCGATAATGCACATCAACTTGATACTGGTCTAACATTTCTTAATACCGAAGTAAAGAAAAAAGATTATGTTAGTAGAAGACTTCCTTATTCTTTGGAAGAAGGAACTTGCGATGCTTACGAAGAAATTATGTCAACTCTTTACGATCCAGAAGAAAGGGCTAAATTAGAATGGGCTATTGGAGGAATAGTCGCTGGTGAAGCTAAAGATATTCAAAAATTTATAGTATTATATGGGACAGCAGGTTCTGGTAAATCAACCTTTTTGAATATAGTTCAAAAATTATTTCCTGGGTATTATACAACCTTTGAAGCAAAGGCTTTAACCGGTTCAAATAATAGTTTTTCTACCGAAGTATTTAGAACTAATCCCTTGGTAGCCCTTCAACATGATGGGGATTTATCAAGAATAGAAGATAACACAAAACTTAATTCAATTATATCCCATGAAGAAATGACTATGAATGAAAAGTATAAACCTAGTTATACAGCTAGAGCTAACTGCTTTTTATTTATGGCCACAAACAAAGCAGTAAAAATAACGGATGCTAAATCGGGAATTATTAGACGACTAATAGATGTTAGACCTTCGGGAAGAAGAATACCTGTAAATAGATATCACGCTTTAGTATCTAGGATAGAATTTGAGTTAGGTGCTATTGCCCATAAGTGTTTACAAATATACTGGAATATGGGAAAAAATTATTATGGAAATTATAGACCTTTAGATATGATATTTCAAACTGATGTTTTCTTTAACTTTGTTGAAGCAAATTTTGATACATTCTTAAAGCAAGAAGGTACAAGTTTGTCTCAAGCTTATGAAATGTATAAAACATATTGCGATGAAACCCTTGTAGAGTTTAAACTTCCTCGTCATAAATTTAGAGAAGAACTTAAAAATTATTTCGAAAATTTTTATGACATAACAAGAGTTAATGGAAAACAAGTTAGAAGTTATTATTCTGGTCTCGTTCTTTCAAAGTTTACTGTTGGAGAAAAAATTGCCCCCGAAGATGCAAAAATTAGTTGGTTAAGTCTAGATAGTACAGTATCTATATTTGATGAAATAGGAGCTGATTTTCCTGCTCAATATGCTTCTACAAAATATGAAATTCCTTCAAGTCCTTGGAATAAAGTTACTACAACTTTAAAAGATATTAATACAAAAAGGCTTCATTATGTTAAAGTTCCTCAAAATCATATTGTGATAGATTTTGATATAAAAGATATTGAAGGAAAAAAATCTCCCGAGAAAAACATAGAAGCTGTTGGTAATTGGCCTCCAACCTATGCGGAATATAGTAAAAGCAAAGCTGGTATACATCTTCATTATATTTATGAAGGAGATACTTCTTTACTTGGAAATATATATTCCGAAGGAATAGAAGTTAAAGTTTTTAATGGGGATGCGGCATTACGTAGGAAACTTAGTAAATGCAATAATATTCCTATAAATACAATTAACAGCGGCTTGCCTTTGAAAGGAGAAAAAATGATTAATTTTGATGTAGTAAAAAGTGAAAGAGGGATAAGAGATCTTATAAAAAGGAATCTTTTAAAGGAGTTTCATCCTGGCACTAAACCAAGTATTGATTTTATACATACTATTTTAGAAGAAGCTTATGAATCTGGATTAAAATATGACGTTACAGATATGCGCCAAAAGGTTTTAGTTTTTGCGAATAATAGTACTAATCATGCTGATTATTGTCTTCGTTTAGTAGATAAAATGCATTTTAAGTCAGATGAACCCAGTTTAGATTTAGGAAAATATGAAAGTGATGAACTAGTGTTCTTTGATGTCGAGGTCTTCCCTAATTTATTTGTTATAAGCTGGAAATATGAAGGCGAAGATAGAGAATGTGTTCATCTAGTTAATCCCACTTCTCAAGATGTAGAAGAGATAATAAAAATGAAATTAGTGGGTTTTAACTGCCGAAGATATGATAATCATATGCTTTATGCAAGAT
>Ga0210077_1000357_pt1 | contig 18105 bp, 18 predicted proteins | sample RushMan_CattailN_5_FD_185556 | JGI IMG/M metagenome (GOLD analysis project Ga0210077, IMG submission 185556) | Wetland microbial communities from San Francisco Bay, California, USA, that impact long-term carbon sequestration -... | ecosystem: Environmental > Aquatic > Marine > Wetlands ... | reverse complement strand
CACCCGCCTCGACGCCCATCGCGAGCGCGATCCGGCGCACGGTGCCGAACAGATTGCCCAGGACCGGAATCGAATGCCCCTCGGGGCGCTCGAACAGAACCGCGGGGCCGCCCGCGCGCAGGACGCGGTCGCAGACCTCGGTCATCTCCAGGCGAGGCGAGACGCTCGTCTTTACCCGCTTGAGTTCCCCCAGCGACTCCAGCTGGGCGATGAATTCCCGCAAGTCGGCGTAGCGCACTAGCGCTCCGCCGATAGCAGGCGCTCGCTGGTCACTTCCGCGAATTGGTACAGCATCGCGCTGCGCCCTCGCTCCGCGTAGTCGCGCTCAACCGCGCCCAGCGTCACGGTGAGCGTCGTGACCCCGAACCAGCCGAGCGCAAACAACGCCGCGGCCCACAGCAGCAGCGCCACCGCCAGCGCCGGGAGCGCGTGCGCGAGCGATTGCAGGGCGAGAAACACGGAGATCACCGCGCTGGCCACGCCTTGCGTGTTGTGGACCTGGGTGGCGACTTCGTTCGCGGCGGCAGCCGCCAGAGCCGCCATGGGACCGGAGATCGCGAACAGGATCAGCGCGATCACGACCAGGGCGGCTCCCCAGCCAAGCTTCCTCTCGTCGCGCGCGAACGCAACGCGCACCCCCGCGACCGCGTGCATCGGTATCGTCTCGAGGAATTTGCCGCCTCGATGCAGCAGCGAATGCGGGAACAGCGTGAGATGCGTGCCGCGCAGCGGCCCGCTCCTGAAATCGTGGGTGGTGATCGGCGCCTCGACGTTGCTTATCGCCATGGAAATGGAATCGGATAGGAGAACACGATGCCCGCGAATATCGCCGCGCCGACCCAGTTGTTGTGCCGGAATGCCTTGAAGCAGCCCTCGCGCGAGCGTCCGCGGATGAGCAGGTAATGATAGCCCATCATCGCCCACGCCACCGCCAGCCCGGCAAAGTAGGGAAGGCCGAAGCGATGCTCGACGCCGATCCAGGCGAGCAGCAGGATCATCCCCCCGTAACACGCCATCACCGCTGCCACATCGAAGCGCCCCAGCGTCAGCGCGGAAGTGCGGATGCCGAGCTTGACGTCGTCGTTGCGGTCGACCATCGCGTATTCGGTATCGTAGGAAACGGCCCAGAACACGTTGGCCCCCAGAAGCACCCAGCATTCCAGCGGCAACCGATTCTGCACCGCCGCGTACGCCATCGGAATGCCGAAGCCGAACGCAATGCCGAGGTAGGCCTGCGGCAGCGCAAAAAAGCGCTTGGTGAAAGGATAGCTCGCCGCGATCGCAGCGCCGAGCAACGACAGCAGGATCGCGAAGCGATTTAGGAACAGCACGAGCCCGAACGCCAGCAGCGCGAGCACCGCTCCCACCGCGAGCGCCTCGCCGGGTGCGATCTCGCCTGCCGCGAGCGGCCGCCCCCGGGTGCGCTCCACGTGCGGATCGAATCGACGGTCGGCGAAGTCGTTGATCGCGCAGCCGGCCGAGCGCATCAGGAGCGTACCCACCACGAAGACGATGAGAATGTACGCCGCCGGGCGCCCGTTCGAGGCAAGCCACACCGCCCATAGCGTCGGCCACAGCAGCAACAGCGTGCCGATCGGCTTGTCGAGCCGGATCAGGCGTTCGTACGCGTCCAGCCGCCTGACAATGGGCTCGAGTTTCATGCAGCCGCGATGATAGCTCAGACCTTTGCGTAGTCCTGCCGATTGGACAGCCAGCGCGCGACATGCGCGCGCGCGCGTTCAGGATCGTCTCTCAACAGGCTTTCCGCCGCCTCGCGCGCGGCGCGCAGCAGCGCTTCGTCGCGCTCCAGGTCCGCAAATCGCAGCAGAGGAGCCCCGCTCTGGCGCTCGCCGAGCACTTCTCCCGGCCCGCGCAGCAGCAGGTCCCGCCGGGCAATCTCGAAGCCGTCGGTGTTCTCGAACACGACCTTGAGGCGCGCCCGCGCGCCCTCGGACAGCGGGATCGCATAGAGCAGGATGCAAACGCTCGCTCGCGCGCCGCGCCCGACCCGTCCGCGCAGCTGGTGCAGCTGCGCTAGGCCGAATCGCTCGGCGTGCTCGATCACCATCAGCGATGCGTTGGGCACGTCCACACCCACCTCGATCACCGTGGTGGCCACCAGCAGCTGCAGCCGGCCCGCCGCGAAGGCTTCCATCGCCGCCGCTTTCTCGGCCGCGGGGAGCCGCCCGTGCACCAGGCCGACCCGCAGCTGCGGCAGCTCGCGCGTGAGTGCGGCAAAGGTGTCGAGCGCGGTCTGGAGCTCGCCCTCCTTCGACTCCTCGATGACCGGACAGACCCAGTACGCCTGTTGCCCCTCGGCGCAGGCGTCGCGGATGCGCGCCAGCACCTCGCCGCGCCGCGCGTCGGCGACCAGACGCGTCGCGACGGGGTGCCTCCCTGGGGGCAGCTCGTCGATTACCGAAACGTCGAGATCGGCGAAGTAGCTCATCGAGAGCGTCCGGGGGATCGGCGTCGCGCTCATCATCAGCTGGTGCGGCACGAGCGGGGCGGTCCCTCGCCGGGCCTCCCCCTTGCGGCGCAGACTGAGCCTTTGCAGCACGCCGAAGCGATGCTGCTCGTCGACGACCGCGAGACCGAGCCGCGCGAACTCGACGCCGCGCTGGAATAGCGCGTGCGTACCGATCGCGATCGTGACCGCACCCGCGGCGATCGCCTCCTGCACCGCGCGCTTTTGCTTCGCCGACAGGCCTCCGTGCAGCCAGACCACGCTGACGCCGAGCGGCGTAAGCCACTCGGAGAACTTGCGAAAGTGCTGCTCGCCGAGCAGCTCGGTGGGCGCCATCACCGCAGCCTGGCATCCGGCGTCGGCGGCCGCCAGGCAGGCGATCGCCGCGATGATGGTCTTGCCGCTGCCGACGTCGCCCTGCAACAGGCGCTGCATGGGATGCGGCTCGGCGAGGTCGCGCAGAACCTCCGCCGTCACCCTCGCCTGCGCCCGCGTGAGCCTGAAAGGAAGCTTGGCGAGAAATCGCCGCAAGAACGGACCGTCCGCGCCGAGCGCGGGCGCGCTCCGGTCTCGCCGCGCACGGTACGCGAAGCGCAGCGAGAGCTGCTGGGCGAGCAGCTCGTCGAATTTCATGCGCTGCCACGCCGGATGCGTGCGTGCGGCGAGCGACGCCAGATCCGCCCCCGGCGGGGGCAGGTGCAGCAGGCTCACGCTCGCCTCGAAGCCCTCGAGGCCGTAGCGCGCGATCACTGCGTCGGGCAGGGTGTCCGTCAGATCGGCCTCATCGAGCGCCTGCAGCACCCTCTTGCGAAGCTCGGATTGGCCGAGCCCCGCAGTGGTCGGGTAGATCGGTGTCAGCGCGCTCGCGAGCGGCTCGCCTTCGCGCACGATGCGGTAGCGCGGATGCGCCATCTCGGCGCCGAACCAGCCCGGGCGAACCTCGCCGAAGGCGCGTACGCGCCGACCCTGCTCGGCGGCGCGCTCGAACTGCTTCAGCTGGCTGCCGTAGAAGTTGAAAAAGCGCAGCGCCAGCGGCTCGCCTTCGCATTCGGTGTGGACCACCAGCTGCCGCCGCGGTCGGTACGCGACTTCCGCGCGCCTCACCTCGGCCTCGATCAGCACCGGCGTGCCCGCCTGCGCCAGGCGCGGGCTGGTGAGGGATGTCTCGTCTTCGTAGCGCAGCGGCAGGTGCAGCACCAGGTCGAAGCGCGACCTGATGCCGAGCTTGGCGAGCTTCGCCTCGGCGTTCACCCCGCGTAAAGGATGGCGTCGATCTCGACCAGTGCGCCTCGCGGCAGGCTCGCGACGCCGATCGCGGCGCGCGCAGGATAGGGCTCCTTGAGGTAGCGCGCCATGACCTCGTTGACCCTGGCGAAGTGCGCAAGGTCGGTGAGATAGACGGTCATGCGCACCGCATGTTCGAGTCCGAGTCCGGCCGCGGCCGCGACCGCGGCAAGATTGCGGAACACGCGGTCGATCTGCGCCTCGATGCCATCGACCAGCTGCATCGAGACCGGATCGAGGCCGATCTGCCCGGAAAGGTACACGGTGTCACCGGCCCGCATGGCCTGCGAATAGGTCCCGATTGCGGCCGGGGCGTCCTTGCACTGTATTGCGGTCTTCATCGTCGGCACGAGGGTAAAATCGCAGTGGCAGTCCATCCATCTTAGCCGAAATGCCATCCCCACTGATCGCGAATCTGGAGAAGATGCTCGGCACGCCGCGCGACGGCGCGCTGCTGCGCTACTCGCTCGGCACCGAATACCTCAAGGCCGGGGAACGCTCGCGGGCGGCCGAATTTCTGCGCGAGGCGGTGGCGCGCGATCCTGCCTATTCCGCGGCCTGGAAGGCGCTCGGCAAAGCCTTGGCCGAAGAGGGCCGCGGGCGCGAGGCGCTCGAGGCCTACCATCACGGCATCGAGGCGGCGCAGGCGAAGGGCGACAAGCAGGCCGAGAAGGAAATGACGGTATTCGCCCGCCGGCTCGAGCGGAGCCTCTCGGATTGAGCTTCTTCCAGGGCCTTCGCCAGGCGGTGCTCGGAGCGCCGCTCGATCCGATGTCGAACAAGACGCGGCACAGCATCGCGCTGGTCGCGTTCTTCGCCTGGGTCGGGCTCGGCGCGGACGGCATCTCCTCCTCCTGCTACGGGCCCGAAGAGGCCTTTCGCGCCCTCGGCCCGCATACCCATCTGGGGCCCTACCTGGCGCTCGCCACGGTCGCGACGGTGTTCATCATCGCGCTCGCCTACAACCAGGTCATCGAGCTGTTCCCGACCGGCGGCGGCGGCTACCGCGTCGCCACCCGCCTGCTCGGGCCGACCGCCGGCGTCGTCACCGGCGCCGCGCTGCTGGTCGACTACGTGCTGACGATCGCAATCTCGGTCGCGGCCGGCGTCGACGCGCTGTTTTCGCTGCTGCCGGTCGGATTCCACCATTTCAAGCTCGCCGCGGGCCTCGCGACCGTCGTCGCCCTGATGCTGCTCAATCTGCGCGGGATGAAGGAAGCGATCAAGGTTCTGCTGCCGATCTTCCTCGGCTTCATTGCGACCCACGCGGTACTGATCGGCTACGGCATTCTGGCGCACGTGGGCGAATTCGGCCGCCTGATACCGGAGATGACGGCCGACACGCGCGCGCTCGGCAACTCAATCGGATGGGCTCCGCTCGCGGCTTTCCTCCTGCTCGCTTACGCGCAAGGCGGCGGCACTTACACCGGCCTGGAGGCGGTCTCCAACAACGTGAACGTGCTCGCCGAGCCGCGTGAGCATACCGGCAAGCTGACCATGCTGTTCATGGCGCTCTCGCTCGCCTTCACGGCGGGCGGCATCATCCTGGTCTATCTTCTGTGGCACGTGACGCCGGTCGAGGGGCGAACCTACAACGCGATCGCCTTCGGCGCCGTGCTGCATGCGATGGGCTTCAGCACGCCCGCGGCGAACCAGTCGGCGCTGATCGTGGTGCTCGGCCTCGAGGCGGGCCTGCTGTTCGTGGCGGCGAACACGGGCTTTCTCGGCGGCCCCGCCGTCCTGTCCAACATGGCGGCCGATTCGTGGGTACCGCACAAGTTCCGCTACCTGTCGACGCGCCTGGTGACCGAAAACGGCATCGTGGTGATGGGGCTCGCCGCGCTCGGCATCCTGTGGTGGACCGGGGGCAGCGTGACGGTGCTGGTGGTGCTGTACTCGATCAGCGTGTTCCTGACTTTTTCGGTCTCGCTGCTGGGCCTGGCCACCTACTGGTGGCGCCAGCGCGCGAAGAAAAAGGCGTGGTTCGGCAGGCTGCTGCTGTCATTACTGGGCTTCATCGTATGCGCCGTCATTCTGAGCCTGCTGGCAGTCGAACGCCTCGAGCAGGGGGGATGGGCCGCGTTCGCGATCATCGGCGCGATCGTCCTCGTCTGCGTCGCGGTACGGCGGCACTATGAATGGACCAAGACCGCGCTGCGTCACATCGACGAACAGTTCGAGAGCGTGCCCTTCGGTTCGGTCGCCGAGCCGCCGGAGCTCATGCCGGAGGCGCCGACGGCCGTGTTCCTGGTCGGTTCGTCCCGCGGCGGGGGACTGCACGCGCTGCTGTGGGTGCAACGCATGTTCCCGGGGCATTTCCGCAACTTCGTCTTCATCAATTCGCGCACGGTGGATGCCCGCAGCTACGGCGGCGCCGAGGACATGGAGGCGATCAAGGTCGAAGCGAACGTGGCGCTCAAGTTCTTCGTCAATTTCTGCCACTCGAACGGACTGGCGGCGAAATCCTACCTCTCTTTCGGCACCGACCCGATCGACGGCTTCGCCGAGCTCGCCGCGCAGGTGCGGGCCGAATTCCCGAACAGCATCTTCTTCACCTCGAAGCTGATTTTCGAGCGCGACAACTGGTTCGTCGGCCTGCTGCACAACCAGGCTGCGCTGGTGCTGCAGGAACGGCTGCACGCGGCCGGCCTGCAGATGGTGATCCTGCCGATGAAGGTGGAGGTCTAGGGGACGAGAATCATCTTGCCGCGCACCCGCCGCGCGGCGAAGCAGGCGAGCGCGTCGGCGAAGCGCTCGAGCGGGAAGGTCGCGCTCACGAGCGGCCTGAGCTTGCCATCGAGGTAAAGCGCGTAAAGCGTCTCCTGCACGCGCCGCACCCGCTCCGGGTCGCGCTCGCGATAGTCGCTCCACTGCAGGCCGATCGCGGAGATGTTCTTGAGCAGAAGGTAATTGGCCTTGATTTCGGGCAGGCGCATCGAAGCGAAGCCGACCACCACCATGCGCCCGCACCAGGCGAGCGCGCGCAGCGCGCCGTCGAACACCTCGCCGCCGACGTTCTCGAGCACGACGTCCACCCCGCGCTTGCCGACCGCAGCGTAGACCTGCGCGCGAACACTGTCGCGCAGCTCCGGCGCCGCCAGGTCGATGACGTGGTCCGCGCCGTGGCGCCTGGCGAGCTCGCCCTTTTCCGGGCTCGTGACCCCCGCGACCACGGTCGCGCCGAGCGCCTTGGCGATCTCGACCCCCGCCAGCCCGACGCCGCCCGAGGCGCCCGTCACCAGCACGGTCTCGCCTTCGCGATAGGCCGCGCGTTCGACCAGGGCGAAGTACGAAGTCTGATAGGCGAGCCCGAGCGCGGCGCCCTCCTCGAAACTCATCGGCTCGGGCAGGCGGTAGCAGGTGGCCTCCGGCGAGAGCGTCCTTTCCGCGTAGGTGCCGTACTCTCGCTGCGCCATGACGCGATCGCCGGGCTTGAAGCGCGTGATGCCGGGCCCGACGGCGCTGACCACGCCGGCGACCTCTTTGCCGGGGCTGAACGGGCGCGGCGGCAGGAGCTGGTACTTGCCCTCGATCACGAGCAGGTCGGGGTAGTTGACCCCGACCGCACGCGCGTCGATCACCAGCTCGCCGGGCCCCGGCACGGGATCGGCTACCGTCTCCACGCCAGCAGTGTGGAACGGGCCGTGCTCGCGAACGATGACCGCGCGCATCGGATCAGTGCGCGATGCCCTGGCCGCCGTCGAGGTAGATCGTCTCGCCGGTCAGGAAGGGAAGATCCTCGGCAAACAGGGCCGCCACCAGCCCCGCCACGTCTTCGACGCGGCCCGCGCCGCCGGTCGGCACGCGCGCTTGCAGGAAGTCCCGCAGCGCGCCCTTGTTCATCGCCTCGGCATTGAGCTCGGTCTCGATGTACCCGGGCGCGACATCGAGCACGCGGATCTTCTTCGGCGCCCACTCGACCGCCAGGCAGCGAGTGATCGCGCCGACCGCCGCCTTCGAAGCGCAATAGGCGAGGTTCTGCTTGACGCCCAGCTTGTCGAAAAACGAGCCGATGTTGACGATCGTGCCGCCGTCGCGCTCCAGGTACGGATACACCTCGCGGCTGCACAGGAACACCGAGCGGGCGTTGGTGTCCATCACTTCCTCGTAGCGCGCGGTCGCGAGCCCGGCGGACTTTCCGTACAGGTGCACGCCGGCGTTGTTGACCAGCCCGTCGATTCGCCCGGCCCGGTCCGCCAGCGTCCTGAACGCCTGCCTGACGGACGCCTCGTCGTTCACGTCGCAAGCGATCGGCAGGGTACCGTCGCCGCCGACCGCCTTGCGCGTAAGCGCGCCCACCGTAAAGCCACGGCGCACGAGCTCGGCCGCGATCGCTGCCCCGATCCCGCGGCTCGCGCCGGTAACCGCGATGACCTTGGCCATCCTAGCGGTCCCTGAATGCCGGTTTGCGCTTGCCCATGAACGCGTCCATCCCCTCGCGCGCGTCCTCGAGCTGGAAGGCGAGCGTCGAAAGGTCGGCCTCGATCCTCAGTCCCTCGTGCACCGGGGTGTCGAGCGCGCGTTCGATCGCCTCGCGCGCAAAGCCGAGCGCGGGAAGGCTGAAGCGCGAGAACTCGCGCGCGAAAGCGATGCCGGCGGCCATCGCGTCGCCGTCGACGACCCGGTTCGCCAGCCCCCAGGCTACGGCGGTCTGCGCGTCCACCGCCTTCGCAGTGAGGACCATTTCCAGCGCGCGCGCCTCGCCCACCATCCGCGGCAGACGCTGCGTGCCGCCGTAGCCCGGAATGAGGCCGAGCTTGATCTCCGGCAGGCCGAGCTTGGCGTTGGGCGTCACAAGGCGGAAGGTGCAGGCGAGCGCGAGCTCCAGTCCGCCGCCGAACGCGTAGCCGTTCACGATCGCGAGCGACGGCATCGGCAGGCGCGCGATCTTCTCCATCACCGCCTGGCCGCGCTCGGCGCCGCGCTTGGTCTGCTCGAGCGTCCGCCCGGCGAGCTCGGCGATGTCGGCGCCGGCGCAGAACGCCTTGTCGCCCGCGCCGGTGACCAGGAGCGCGCGCGCGTCGCTCGCTGCGACCTCGTCGATCGCCCGCGAGAGGTCCTCGACCAGCGCGAACGAGAGCGCGTTCAGCGCCTGCGGACGGTTGAGGCGGATCAGCGCGAATTCTTCCACGCGAGAGAGTTCGATGGCCATTTCACTTCTCCTTGACGGGTTCGCGCCAGCGCACCGGCTGAGGTACGATGCGCCCGTTTTTTGCCCATGCTTGCAGCTCGCGCTTGAGGATCTTGCCGCTCGCGGTGAGCGGAAAGGCGTCCATCGCGAGGAAAAACTCGGGCATGTCGTACTTCGACAAGCCGACCGCGTGCAAATGATCGAGCAGCGCCTCTCCCGTGACGCGCTCGCCCTCGCGGCAGATGACCGCGAGACAGGCCTTCTCGCCGAGGCGCGCATCGGGAACGCCGAACGCCGCGGCCTTCTGCACCGAGGCATGCTTGTGCGCGAGGTCCTCGATGCGCGCCGGATGGATGTTGTGGCCGCCGCGGATGATGAGATCCTTCTTCCTGCCCATGATGCGCAGGCAGCCGCGTTCGTCCAGTACGCCGAGGTCGCCCGAAAGAAACCAGCCGTCGCGATTGAAGGAGTCCTCGGTGGTGGCCTGATTGTCGAAATAGCCGAGCATCAGCAGCGCGCCGCGGGTGGCGATCTCGCCCACGCTGCCGGCGGGCAGCTCGAGATCGGGGTTGTCCTGCGAGAAGATGCGCGTCTCGTAGCCGTGGCAGGCGCGGCCGCAGGTTTCGACGATGGTCTGCGCGTCGTCCGAGGGCAGGGTGTACTGGTGCGAGCCGTTCTCGGTCATGCCGTAGATGTTCTGCGGCGTGACGCCCATGTCGAGGAAGGTCTGCGCCACCTCGCGCGGAATCGGCGAGCCGGCCATGTAGAAAAGGCGCACCGCGCCCAGCTTGGCCATGCCGCGCCGCTTGATCTCCGCCAGGATGTCGATGGCGTGGGTGGGCACCCCCATGATGTAGGTCGCGCCGCACTCGAGCACCCACTCGAGCGGCTTCATTCCCGCCGGCGGATCATTGACCACCAGCTCGAAGCCCGCCGCGAGCATCTGCTCGATCGCGACGGTTCCGATGTGATGGCTCATCGGCGACAGGCTCAGCAGCACGGTCGAGTGATCGTGGCCCCAGTCCTCCACCATCGCGCGGCCGTTGGCGAGCAGCGTGTTGTCCGAGTGCATGACCCCCTTGGGAACGCCGGTGGTGCCCGAGGTGAAAGCGAGGTAGACGATCTTGTCGGGATCCGCCACCGGGGCCAGGTCGCAGGCCGCGCCTGGCCCCGGGAAGCTGGCGCCGCCGACGTCCAACACGGCCTTCATCGAGGAAGCTGCCTGCACGGCACCCGCGCCATATCCCGTCTGCATCACGAGCGCCGCGGCGCGTGTTCGCTCGAGCAGCTGCGCGATTTCGGCCGTGGTGTAGTTCTGGTGCAGCGAGGCGACGCAGACATAGCCGTTCCGCGAGCAGGCGAGCAGCGCGACCACGCTTTCAGCGCGCGAGGGCAGCCAGACCGCGACGCGCTGGCCGCGCCGCACGCCGGCCAGGTGCAGCGTCTGCGCCGTCGCATCGACCCAGTCTTGCAGCTCCCGCCACGACAGGCGCCGCCGCGCGTCGCGCAGCGCGTAGGCTTTCGGCTGCTCGGCCGCGTGGCGGACGAGCAGCGAGTACAGCGTATCCTCGCGCCAGGCGCCCGAAGCGTAGTGGCGCTCGGCCTCCCGCGGGCCGAGCAGGGTCAGGAGGGTGTTCACGACGCTAGCGGCCGAATTTGCCCGGATCGGGCTTCCTCTTTGCGCGGAAGGCCTCGCCGAGCTCGTGCGATTCCTCGCTCTCGAGATAGGGGCGAAGCAGAAGATCGTGCGCGACCCGCGCGAGTCCGCTGACGCCGCCGTGGCGCGCGTTGAACGCGCCCTTGATCGAGGCGAGCGCGAAGGCGCCGCGCTCGCCCACTTCGAGCGCCATCTTGCGCGTTTCCTCGCGCAGCGAGGCGTCGGGAACCACGCGGTTGATAAGGCCGATCGCGAGCGCCTCCCGTGCCGACAGGCGCGGGTTGAGCATCCACATCTCTTTCGCCTTCTTCTTGCCGACCAGGTCCTCCAAGTACCAGGTGCCGTAACCGGCGTCGAAGCTGCCCATCATCGGGCCGACCTGGCGGAAGACTGCGCTTTCCTTGGCGATGGTGAGGTCGCACACCACCTGCAGCACGTTGCCGCCCCCGACGGCGTAGCCGTTGACCGAGGCGATGACCGGCTTTTGCAGCTTGTCGATCGATTCGTACATCTCGAGCGTCGGCAGCACGCCGGCGTACAGCAGCGTGTCCTCCATGCCTTCCTTGCGCCCGCCGATGCAGAAGAACTTCTCGCCCGCGCCGGTGATCACGAGCACGCGGGTGCGCGTCTCGCGCCGCACCTCGTTGATGCAGTCGCGGATCTCGTGGCACATCTGCGGCGTGAACATGTTGCCGTCGTCGGGACGGTTGAGCGTCAGCCAGCCGATCGGGCCGTCTTCCTCGTACAGGATGGTCTCGAAGCTCACTGCGCAGTCCTCTGGTCTTCGGGTCGAACGATGATAAGCCCGCTCATGCGCCGCGGGCGAGGATGAGGCGAAACACGCGCGCGGGCTTCGGCGCGCCGAGTTCCTGCGCGAGCTTCGCGGCGGCGACCCGCAGCGCGGCCTCGTCGTGGCTCTCGAGAAGGATGAACGGCGCGGGCAGCCGGTCGGGAGCCCCGCGCATCTTGGCCTCGGGGTTGGGCACCTGCGTCGTCTTCGCGTCCGGAATCGCAAGCCGCAGCCTGCCCATGCCTGCGCTCGCCTCCAGAACCTCCAGCATGCCGCCTTCCGGGGCGCCATCGAGCTCGAGCGTCGCGAGCGTCGCGCCGGGCGATCGCAGCGGGCCGAAATCGGCGGCGATCCCGCACACGGCGCGCGTCATGTTGCGAAAGCGCGGCATGATCGCCCGCGTGCGCGGCGTCGGATTCGCCAGTCGCTCGAGGTAGACGGGCGAGGCGAGCGCCGCAACGGATTCCGTGTCGTAGATCGCGGCGTAGGAATGCGGCGCGGCGGAATCGCGATAGCGGCGCGCGGTGAGAATGCCGGGGATGCTTAGCCGCTCCGGCACGTGCTCCTCTACGTACCAGGCGTTGAATTCCGCCTCGTCCGCCGCGGCGATGTCGTTCCAGACCGCCAGCAGTCCGGGGGGCGCGGGCATGCTTCTTCCTCCCTTAATGCTCGTACCTGACGCGGGCCAGCCTATCATCCGCCTTGCTTGACCGTCAGCCGAGTTTTGCTGCACCATCGACGACCCTAAAGGGAGGAGATCATGAACGCAATCAGGAAAGCTATTGCGGCGGCCGCGATCGCGGCGCTGGTGCCGGCTGCCGCCGCCGCCCAGGACGCCCCGCTGAAGATCGGCGTCGTATCGTTCCTGTCGGGACCCGCTGCGGGGCCGTTCGGCGTCCCGGCACGCAACTCGGCGGAAATCATGTTCGAGATGCTGAACAAGGGCATGGTTCCCGCGCCCTACTCGACCAAGGGCTTCGGCGGGCACCCGCTGCAGATGAACGTGGTCGACGAGTCCGGCGGCACCACGACCCAGGTCACCGAATTCCGCAACATGGTGCAGCGCGACAAGGTCGACATGGTGATCGGCTACATCTCGAGCGGCAGCTGCCTCGGCATCGCTCCGGTGGCGGAAGAGCTGAAGAAGCTCACGGTGTTCTTCGATTGCGGCACGCCGCGTATCTTCGAGGAGCACAGCTACAAGTACGTTTTCCGCACCGCGGCCACCGCGACGATGGACAGCGTGGGCGCAGCGCTCTACGTGAGGGATCTCAAGAAGGGCAAGATCAAGTCCTTTGCCGGGATCAACCAGAACTACGCCTGGGGCCAGGACTCGTGGTCGGACTTCGAGGCCTCGATGAAGAAGCTGGTGCCGGGCGTCAAAGTGACGACCTCGCAGATGCCGAAGATCTTCGCCGGGCAATACAACGCGGAGATCTCGACCATCCTCGCGGGCCGGCCCGACGTGGTGCACTCGAGCCTGTGGGGCGGCGACCTCGAGGCGCTGATCCTGCAGGCCGGTCCGCGCGGCCTGTTCAAGCGCAGCACCGTGATCCTCACCGCCGGCGAGCCCGCAATGTACAAACTCGCCGGCAGCCTCCCCAACGGCGTGGTGATCGGCGCGCGTGGGCCCTACGGCCCTTACGCCCCGCACAACGCGCTCAATACCTGGTTCAGGAAGGTGTTCCAGGACCGTTACGGGGTGGTGCCCAACTATGCGGCCTACCACATGGCGCAGGCGATCCTCGGCACCAAGGCGGCCTGGGAGAAGGCGCAGGCGGCGAACGGCGGCAAGCGGCCGTCGCAGGACCAGGTGATCACGGCCTTCGAGCATCTCAAGTTCGAGAGCCCGGCAGGCGAGGTCGACATGGCCAACGGCCACGGCCACCAGGCGATCACCGGCACCGCCTATGGCGTGACCAAGAAGGTGCACGGCAAGATGACCATCGCCCACATCCGGCGCTACCCCGCCTCGGAGGTGAATCCGCCTGACGGCATCAAGTCGTCCGACTGGATCGCGAGCGGATTCAAGCGGTAGGCGATTCGTCCGATAAACGGCTGCCCTCGAGGCAGCCGTTTTTTTCGCCCCATCCCCTGACCCCCGCATAGCGTGGAACAGCTTATCGCCGTCGTGATCGACGGCATCATCTACTCGGCCTGGCTGTTCGTCGCCGCGGTCGGACTGACGCTGATCTACGGCGTCATGAAGATCGTCAACGTCGCGCACGGCAGCTTCTACGCGCTGGGCGCCTACGCGGCGGCCTCGATTACCGGCGTGCTGCTCGCGCACGGCATGCCGCCCTATTGGTCGTACGCCACGCTGCTCGGCTCCGCGGTGCTGGTCACCGTGATCGTCGCGCCGCTGATCGAGCGCGGCATCCTGCGCTTCATGTACGACAAGGACGAAGTGGTGATCCTGCTCATCACCTACGCCCTGTTCCTGATCTTCGAGGACGTCATCAAGCTGATCTGGGGCGTCAACCCGTACTTCGTCGCCGAGCCCTACGGCCTGCTCGGAAGCTTCGACATCGGCGACCTGACCTACCCGTACTACAACCTCATTCTCGTCGGCGTCGCGATCATCAGCGGGACCGGACTCTACTGGATGCTCAACCACACCCGCACCGGAAAACTGCTGGTCGCGGTGATTCACGACACCGAGGTGAGCCGCGCGATGGGTATCAATGTCGACCGATTCTACGTCGCCACGTTTGCCTTCGGCTCGCTGCTCGCGGCGATAGGCGGCGCCTACACGGCCCCCACGATTTCGGTAGTGCCCGGGCTCGGCGTCGACGTGATCGTGCTTTCGTTCGCGGTGGTGGTGATCGGCGGCCTGGGCAGCCTGCCCGGGGCGGCGCTCGGCGCGGTGATCGTCGGACTGGTGCGCTCGGCCGCGATCCACTACCTGCCGCAGGCCGAGCTGTTCGTGATCTACCTCGTGATGGCGATGGTGCTGGCGTTCAGGCCGCGCGGCCTTTTCAGCCTCGCCGAGGCGCGCAAGATATGAGGCGCGACCGGACCCCTCAGACGCTGGTGCTGATCCTGGCGGCAATCCTCGCCGCCGCCCCGTTCGCCCCGCAGTGGACCGTGTTCCTGCTCACCGTCGCGATCGCCAAGGGACTGGTCGTGCTCGGGCTGATGATCCTGCTGCGCTGCGGGCTGGTGTCCTTCGGCCAGGCGCTTTACTACTGTATCGGCGCCTACGCAGCCGGCATGCTGGGGCGGCTGTTCCAGGTGAGCGACGTTTTCACCCTGATGCTGGCGGGCATGGCCGTGGCGGCGGTGGCGGGTTTCGTGCTGGGCTTCCTCCTGGCGCGCTACCGCAGCATCTTCTTCGGCCTGCTGAGCCTCGCTATCTCGATGATCCTCTACGGTCTGCTGATCAAGAGCGAAACGCTGGGCTCGAGCGACGGCTTCAATATTCTGCCTTCGACGCTGCTCGGTGTGCGTCCGCCGGACAACTGGGTTCGCTACCTGGTGCTGGCGGCGGCTGCCGTGCTCGCGTTCGTCGCCGCTCTGCTGGTGCACCGCTACCTGAAGACGCCGCTCGGCAGGCTGGCGCCTGCGATCAAGGACAACGAGATCCGCGTCGAGTACATGGGCGCCTCGGCGCGCAACGCGATCCACGTCAAATACGTGATCGCCGCTGCGCTCGCGGGACTCGGAGGCGGGCTCGCCGCCACCACCGTGGGCCATATCGACCCGGACATGGCCTACTGGACGACCTCCGGCGAGTTCATTTTCATCACGATCCTGGCCGGCACCGGAAGCGTGATCGCGCCGTTCCTCGGCGCGCTCGTTTTCGGCGTCATCCAGTCGATCGCGTTCGACGTCTCGCCCAACACCTGGCAGATGGTGCTGGGCAGCTCCCTGTTGGTGGTGATCCTGTTCCTGCCCAGCGGCCTCTGGTCCCTGTTCACGCGGCGCAAGGCATCCTGAGATGGCGGCGATCCTGGACGCGCAGGGCCTGAACAAGAGCTTCGGCGCCGTCACTGCCGCAAGCGACATCACCGCGGCGATCGAGCGGGACTCCGTGGTCGGCCTGATCGGCACCAACGGCGCCGGCAAGACCACCTTCATCAACATGATCACCGGCTACCTCAAGCCGGACCGTGGCCGCATCCACTACGAGGGACGAGACATCACGGCGCTGGCGCCGCGCGAGATCACGCGGCTCGGGATCTGCCGCTCGTTCCAGATCCCGCAGCTCTACGCCTCGCTCACGGCGTTCGAGAACATGATGGCCGGCATCGGCGTGGTGCTGCAAAACGCGGGCCTGGGCGGGTTCTTCTCGCGCGGCGAGCCGCTGGTGCCGGGGCACAACCTGCCCGCCGAGGAGGTCGCCGACCGCATCCTGGAGCGCTTCGGGCTGTCCGACTACCGCGACCGGAACGCGCAGGTGCTCCCCGGGGGCGTCAGGAAACTGCTCGATATCGCGCTCACGATGGTCGCCAAGCCCAAGATCCTGCTTCTCGACGAACCGACCAGCGGCGTATCGGCGGAAGAGAAGTTCACGATCATGGAGATGGTGATGAGCGCGGTGCGCGCCGAGGGGGCAACCGTGCTCTTCGTCGAGCACGACATGGAAGTGGTGAGCCGCTTCGCCGAGCGCGTGCTCGCGTTCTACGACGGACGCATCATCGCCGACGCGCCGCCCGCCGTCGCGCTGGAGGACCCCGAGGTCAAGCGCTTCGTGGTCGGCGGCGAGCTGCACCGCATCGACGAAGCGCAGGCGAAGCGCCGTGCTTAAGCTCGACAGCGTCGACGTTTCGATCCAGTCGGTGCAGATCCTGCGCCGCGTCTCGCTCGAGCTGCCGAGCGGAACCATGGCAGGCCTGATCGGACGCAACGGCGCCGGCAAGACGACGCTCATGAAAAGCATCATGGGACTCCTCAAGGTCGGGGGCGGCTCGATCGGCTTCGACGGCGCCGACCTGCTGGCGGCGCCGACCTGGCGCCGCACCCGGTTGGGCATCGGCTACATGCCCGAAGACAGGCGCCTGATCCCCGATCTGACGGTGGAGGAAAACCTGCTGCTGCCGGCCTGGGCGACGACGCTGCCGGACGCCGCCGGGCGGCTGGAGAAGGTCTACCGCCTGATTCCCGAAATCAAGGGCTTTGCGCCGCGCAAGGGGACCCAGCTTTCCGGGGGCCAGCAGAAGATGGTCGCGATCGGCCGCGCCCTGATGTGCGGCGACAAGCTCCTGCTCCTAGACGAGCCCTTCGAGGGTGTTGCGCCGGCGCTCGCGCACCGGCTGGTGGAAGTGGTGGGCAGCCTGAAGCTCGAGGGCATGTCGGTGATCCTGTCCGAATCCGACCTGCAGCATTCCGAGCGCATGGTCGACCGTATCTTCGTCATCGACCGCGGCAGCGTCAGTACGCGCGGCTGAGCACGCCTGCCTGGCGGCGGTATTCGGCGCGTTTCATCTCGAGATAGTCGGACCGGTCGAGCTCGTGCAGCTGGACCGGATAGCGCTCGGTGGCGGCAAACCAGTCGCGCATGCTCTTTTCCGCCCGCGCTTCCGGCGGCGCAGACAGCGCGCCGAGGTGCGCCTCGATGGCCAGGTAATAACGCATCACGTTGCGCTCGGCGATTCCGCGCAGACCGCCGACGTATCGCCGGCTGCCGTCGCTCTGCTCGTCGAGCAACGTGAAGCCGATTTTGCCGGCGCCGGCGGTGGCGAGATAGATCTTGAGCGCCATCCGCGCGGCAATGCCGTAGGAATATGAATACGACAGCACGACGAAGCTGTGCTTCGTATCGAGCGGTGCCGCCTCGAAGCGAATCCGGTAGTCGTACGTGCCCGCCGGGCCGCGATCGGCCTTCATCACGGTCACCATGTGACCGGGCTCATCCGTCGCCGCTCGATAGACGAAGTCGAGCCGGTGCGCTTCCTGCAGCGGCTCGGGATGCTTGCGGCCGAGGAAGAGCGCCAGGCCGCCGCCCCCAGGCGTCGCGCGGCAGTCCTTCACGTTCAAGTGCAGGATCAGCACCTCGCACCATTGACGCGGCCCGCGCAGACCGTCGCGCAGCTCGGCAAAGGGATGATCGACCACCGCGTACGCTGCGCCCAGCACCTGGCTTCCGGATTGCGTCGATTCGAGCGCCAAAGGCCGCCCGAACGGGCTGCTCGCGAGCCGCCCGGCGACCGAAGCATAGCGATCCTGCAGCGCGTGCGCAGGAGCTGTCTGCGGTCCGGCATTCGCGGCCTGCGCGGCGAATACCAGGCAAAGGAAGGCGAATCTTGAAAGCGTCATAGGGCCAGTCTTGCGGCTGGCTTAATCAGTCCATGAAAACTGGTGGAGTGGAGGAGGATCGAACTCCCGACCTTCGCATTGCGAACGCGACGCTCTCCCAGCTGAGCTACCACCCCGGGGGAGCGTGATTTTACAGCAGATTTTGCCGCTCTGGACAATCCGCGAAGGACGCCGGAGTGCGCCTTCGACGCCATTTTGGTGCGGCCGCGCTTCCAACTGGTGCGTCGCGCCGCCGCGCTCCGGCGGCGGCGTGCCCGAGACGCCCGGCTTGCGCGCAGACCGGGGGCGGCGTGCGAAAATCCAGCCCCCGCACGATCCTTGCAGTGAGCCGAGGTGCGATGTCCGTGAACAAGGCGACCCGATGAACGCGCCGACCGAGAAGGTTCCAGCCGCCGCCCCGCAACCGGAGGCTGACCGCACCAGCCTGCAGAAGGAATCGCTGCAGCGCGCCTTCCTGGACAATCTGCTGTACATCCAGGGCAAGTTTCCCGCCGTCGCGACGCTCAAGGACTACTACG
>Ga0210077_1000356_pt1 | contig 18119 bp, 15 predicted proteins | sample RushMan_CattailN_5_FD_185556 | JGI IMG/M metagenome (GOLD analysis project Ga0210077, IMG submission 185556) | Wetland microbial communities from San Francisco Bay, California, USA, that impact long-term carbon sequestration -... | ecosystem: Environmental > Aquatic > Marine > Wetlands ... | reverse complement strand
ACATTTTATCATAGTCAAGGTCACCGCACATAGTAGTGCCTGTGGCACAGTAAAGCCCTGTAAATTTTTTGGGGTCGGGCATTTCGCCTTTTTTCATCATTTCTGGCATCATTTTGAATACATTTTGTGCACATTCACTCTTTTCCTGTACTGGACATTCATTACAAACGCATTTTTTCATATTTTCCATATTATATTCTATTTTTGCCATATTATTTTTCCTCCAATATTACTTTTGATTAATCTTTTTAATAAAATTTTTGAAAGAAATTATCACTTTTTCACGGATTAAATAGCCATTAGACCCTGAAAACACAATTAATAGTTTCAATTGATAAATTCAATTAAAGAGACCTCAAATGAATTCTATTGGCGGCTTCTTTTTTATAAAATCAATTAAATGGGTTCTTTAAAGGGGCAAATGTGGGAGTATTTGGAATTATAAAAATACCATTATCAAAAAGAAGCCTAAAAAAGAGCTAAAATTAGTTTAAAGTGCTAATATCAAATTTAAAACATTCTGTAGTGCATTTTACCCACCCGATAATAGTCTTCGCCTGCAGAATACTCTACTTTTTAAAAAAAATTTGTAATAGACCAATTACTATCATCTACTCATCTAAAAGACAGCAAAAGCGACTAAAAAATCTTATTAAAAATCGATTGGTTTTTATGTGAGTAGTATAAATTATGAATATATATTCGAATCAATCGGGTGAGTGGTGGTTCAATGGACATAATAACTAATATTGAAATACTGTTGATTGAGGATAACCCTGCTGAAATGCGCTTAATAGCTGAAATATTCAGCGAAGATGATAGTAAAGTTAATATTAATGGAGTTGGAGATGGCATAGCTGCTATGGACTATCTATACAGAAAGGGCAAGTATAAATATAGTAAAACACCTTCTTTAATTATATTGGACTTGAATTTACCTAAGAAAAATGGCCATGAAGTGCTAGAAGAAATTAAAACAGATGATAAACTTAAATGCATTCCAGTAGTTGTCTTAACAAGTTCTAACAGTGATAATGATATACTTGAGTCATATAAACATCATGCGAATGCTTATATGACTAAACCTGTTGATTTTAATAAGTTTAAGGAATATATACATGCTTTTAAGAATTACTGGTTTAACAGTGCAGTATTGCCTAGAAATTGAAATGTGTTAAAAAGGACTAGTTGACTTAAAATGACCAATATCGATAAGAATACCCCATAGTTTATTAAATAAAGCGTATAAATGCAAACCAGCGGATTTAGAATTATTACTGGAAGAAATAGAACTTGCAATTAAAAATAGTGATCATATTGATAAGATTCTTTTAAGGGCTAAAACAGTGGTAACAAGTAAATTGGCGTTGTATTATTGTAAATAAGTTAAGTCCAGAAATTTTAGTTGTTTTCGAAGGTAACGTCAATTTCTGGCCCGTTGGAAGTATTAATTAATTTAACTTTTGCTTTACTTATATCATTTTTTTTACTTTTTGCTTCAAAGTATATGCTTTCAATGATATCTGCAGCTTTTTCTTCTATTGATGTGGATAAAAGATACTTATATTCTTTTAAAATGCTGATTAACTTTTGATATTCTTGCATTGAGAGTTTATCCATTTTAATACCTCCACTAATTTTAGATTAATTAGGCTAATTCTTTAAAAGTTGGGTTTTTTGCCTTTAAAACTTGTTTAAAGTGATTTTATGGAGAAAACATTTAAAAATAAAAATGTTTTCAGGTAATTATATGATATTTATAAACGAATATTAACTTATTGTTATTATTTAATATATAATTTTCTTTAATTTAAAATTAGAAAAATAATATTTAGTATAATAAACTTAATAATACAATGTCCATTAAACCACGTGTGGGCATCTCCTGTTTTCTCCTTGTTTGTGTCCATGTACTCCCTATTTTTTATAAGGCTGGATTGGATGAATTATAGCGGTTAAATTAGAGAATAAAGATAATTTAGGGATCTTATGCCAAATATTTTATACATTTTGGAATTACTATGGAAATACAACGTGGATATAACTGGTTAGGATCTAAATTATTTTTGTAACAAATAAAAATTTAAATAGTAATAGAACATAAAATAAGAATAATTACGTATTAATTTTGTTTTAAATGAAGTTTATAATGTAAAATTTGATTTGGATAGGATATTCTATCTAAAAATTTTGTAAATATGATAAGGAGTTGATCAATATGTCTAATCCTTTATTTTGTGCTGAATGTGGTGGAGAACTTAAACACATCAATAACGGTTATAAATGTATGAATTGCAGTAAAAAGTATCCTCAAACGAAACATAATAAGAAGAAATGAAATATTTACCCTTTTATATGATTTACGTTTTTTAAGCAATTAAAATAGTTAAAGATTTTGTAATTTTGGTACATTATCATGTAAAATCTTTAAAAGCATCTACTAAATGTACTTATTAAATTATAAAAATTTGTTTCCTGAAAAATAGAAAAAACTGAATTAATAATTTATAATTAAAAATAGGCCACATTATGAGTAAAAATTGGCCTAAAGATTAAGAATTTGTCTTATCTATTTTAACTGGAGAATCCTTTTTAAAATATAACGTATTAATGCGGAATTGAATATATCCTGTAGATTATTATAGTCATAAACATTATTAAAAGCGGTATCGATACTATGTTAAGGTTGCGCATCAAAATTCCCACCTGGCGCTGATTGGAGATCTCTCCACGTATTACATTTCTTACCGACAAAAACAGAAGTAAAAAAATTACCACTATGATACTGTAGTCCATCACCTGACTCATGGCTACATTGGTTGTAATGCCTGTAATAATTGATATCATTTCTTTTCCTCCTTTAATTAAAATATAACTTCTAATTTTTCATTGCTGCAGTAATCTGCTGCCTGAAATAATTAAAATCATCGTTATTTTCCTCCTTTAATTTGGAAAATTGCCCATAGCTAATTTTTATTTTTAAATTAGTTGTAATTTGTATCATTTCTTCCTCAATCACATACACTTTTTATAAGAAAAACGGTAGTATGATGAAAAGAACAGTATTACAAAGACCGTGGGAAATGCTCACTCCTAGTATACTGCGTGTTTTTTGGAAGATAGATCCATAACACATCGAAACTGCAAAAATGAAAATTATATCCATGGGCGAGTTCCAGCTGATGTTGAAACCTGTAAAAAGTATTGAAGTGAAAAGTATCCCCCACATTTTCCCCATGATATTTTCAGCATTCCTCTGGATGATCCCCCTGAAAACCATTTCTTCCATTAGTCCTGTGGATAATATGACTATTAAGCCCCCAAAAATTATATTTACAGGATTTAAATCAGGTATAAGGGCTGCGGGCTGGAGTATTAAATATTCTACAAATCCAAAACCCAGACCAGTAAGGCCAATTAGTAGCTGCAAAGGTAAATTTCCAGTAGTAAGTCCCACAGTTTCTTTATCTATGTTTTGACTTTGCATTAATATCCAGATAGCAGCCATAATCGGCACTGCCATTATTGCCAGCCAGTAAAGCGGTTTTAATTCCATTACAGGTATACTAAGACTCATGATTCGAATTAGGGGTAATAAAATCACGGCCTGTAAAAGATACGAAAATTTAATGGATTTAGTTAACGTGGAGTTAATTACCAGACACGTGATTAAAATTACATTGAGAATAATTCCCCCAGAAGTCGTGTAGTAAGTAGTAATCAGTTCTGAAAAAATCAGGAGCAGTATATAACAAACCAAAATTAAAGATTGGTTTTTAGTGGGCCGAATGCTCTGGGTCTCATTTACCAGTTTTTTAATATTTATCTGGTTTAAAAAAAATTGTGCTGAGTTTAGGGGTAATTCATTCATCTTTGTATGAATTCTGATAGCATCTTCTATAGCTCCTTCAGCCTGATAACAGCTGGAGATCATTCTTAACATGTTTTTTTCCATTTCCATGTTTCCAACTGTCTGGAACTTATTTAAAGATTTCTGGTAATATTTACGGGCCTCAGAATATACTCTCTCCATTTTCCAAATGTTTCCTATAGATCTAAGGGTGAAAGCCTCACCCCATATATCTTTCTCATCATTAAAAAGCTTAAGAGCCAAATTATAGCTTTCTATAGCCTTCCCAAAATCCATTAAACTTTTGTGGATATCTCCTATTTTAACCAATAACCTAGCAGCCATACCACCTCTTTTAAGTTTTCCAAATTTTTCTAGCAGCTTATTATAACTTTCCAATAATTCATGCGAATTTTTATCATTATTCACACCATCATTACCCTCATCAACGTTTATTCCATCCATTCTTATCATTTTATCTCCTATAAAATAACAAAATCCTGCTTGAATTTATAAATAATATGTAAAAATCATGAAAAAACATGTTTAAACCTAATAATCAATTCTATTTAATAAATACTTTCTCTAAATCGGCTAAACATTCTTATGAGTTAGTGTTTGTGTGATAATCTACTTCATTTTTTTTAATTAAACTTAAAATAGCATATCATGAGCAATAATTCAGAGATTAAATGGGTGTCGATATGAACACTGTAAAACGAATTTTTAAGAATACAGGGATTCTTTTTATTGCCCAGATTGTTAATTATGTTCTGGCTTTCTATTACACTGTTAACTTAGCTCAATATCTGGGGGTAGCTGGTTTTGGTGTTTTAACATTTGGGATATCTTTTACCACGATTATGGGGGTAACAGCCGATTTAGGGCTTTCTATACTGGCTGTAAGAGAAATTTCCAGGGATAAATCTATTTCTTCCAATTATACAGGGAATCTTATTGTGATTAAACTGGTTTTGAGTTCCATTACAATGGGTTTGATCGTATTGTTTACCAACTTGCTTAACTACCCCTCCCAGACTGTTCAAGTGGTTTACATCTTGGGGCTTTGGATGTTGTTTACTTCATTTACTCAGCTCTTTTATTCAGTATTCCAGGCATATGAAAAAATGGAATATCAATCTGTGGGAACCATTTTATACAGTATCATGCTGTTTTCTGGCGTGTTTTATGGAATATTCAATAATTACAGTATTCAATGGTTTGCTCTAATCTACTTGATAGTCAGTGGTATAGTCTTAGTTTACACTTTCTTCATTTACCTGGCCAAGTTTCCATGGCCCCGTTTGCAGGTGAACTGGAATTTTTGGAGGTCCAAACTGGCCCTAGCATTACCTTTATCCATTGCTTCAATTTTTTCTACCATTGCGTTTAGGGTAGACACAGTATTGCTTTCATTATTTCAAGGTTATGCTGCAGTAGGATTGTATACAGCCCCTTATAAGGTAATAGAAGTTCTACTTTTCATCCCCAGCGTTTACAGTGCTGTTATATTTCCTGTACTCTCCAATTTTCATGTCTCTTCCCCGGAATCTTTTCGATTAATCTATGTCAAGTCTATCAAATATATGATTATTTTGGGCCTGCCTATTGCAGCTGGAATCACCATTCTTTCTAGAGATATAATTCTAATTCTCTATCATTCTGCATTTTCAGGGTCTGTAGTAGTGCTTCAGATTTTAATCTGGACTGTCCCCCTTCTACTTTTAACCACGAGTTTTGGGATAATCTTGATAGCCATGAATAAACAAGTCTTAGCAATTCGACTTACATTTATTTACATGATTTTTAATATAGGTGTTAACCTGGCGGTAATACCTCAATTTAGTTATTTAGGTGCTGCAGTTGTAACGGTGCTTACGGAGTTAGTGAACTTTATCCTGCTTTTCCATTATCTGTCTAAGTTCATATGCAAAGTCCCTATTCACAAATTTGTTTTGAAACCAGCCCTTGCAACAGCTATTATGGCATTGTTCATGATTTCAGTGCACTTAAACATCTTTATTATGATATTAATTGCCGCTATCATATATTTTGCCCTTTTAATCCTTTTTAAAATGTTTTCTAAAGATGACTTTGATTTAATCAGAAAATTAGTAGAAACATAATGCATTAACTTAAAGGAAATACTCCTATGAATATTAAAACTCTTGAAGTGAAAAAATATGGCCAATCCGCTTTCAATAATGAATTTAAATGTAAAATGGGAGTTATGAGAGAATATTTTAGAATTCCCAATAATGTTGCCTTAATCGCTACTATAAATGGAAAGATCCATGAAAATGACTTAATTGAGGTTTTAAAGAAAGTTGCTGAGATGCATCCTCTTATGGGGGTTCGAATTGTTGTTGATGATAATTATGATGCATGGTTTACAGATGAAGGTGTTGCACCATTACCACTTAAAGTTATTAGTAGAAAATCTAACAGGCAATGGATAGATATCGTTGAGAAAGAATATAACATACCTTTTGACTTTGAGAGGGGCCCTTTAATTAGATTTATACTTCTAAAATCAAAAAAAATCTCTGATTTAATCGTTATTTGCCAGCACTCTATCTGTGATGGAATTTCATTAGCAAATATTATCCAGGACATCATGTTTCTATTAAGTAAACCAGAAACCAATGTTAAAAGGATAGATCCTATTTTACCGGTATCAGAGAATTTCCCTGCAGTATCTCTTCGAGTTAAAATGAAATTATTAAAAAATAAGTTAATAATGGGTAGGATTAACAGGAAGTGGGATAAACAACGAGTAATATTCGATGATGTGGATTATCAGAGTATTCATAGGGCTTATACTCAAAAATATAAATATCGAATAATTGTAGAAGAATTATCTGAGTTACAAACGTCTGCTCTGGTAAGTTGGTGTCATCAAAATCATGTAACAGTTAATTCTGCATTATCTGTAGCACTTCTTGCTGGAAGACATGATATTCGTGGTGAATCTGCCGGTAACAACCATATGATACAAATCGCAGTAAATATAAGGAATCAGTTAAAAAAGCCCGTTAAACGAGTTTTTGGATTTTTAGCTGGCGGTATTAAATTTAAATTGGAATATCTTCCAGATAAAACATTCCTTGATAACGTAAGTTTATTCCACGAGAAAGTGTTGCACGGACTAAGTGGAACTAAAACTTTAGAACCTCTTATTGGACATTATATCAGTCCCACCCTTATAGACGGCATTAACTTCGCCATTTATGGTAGATGGGTATCTACTGGTTTCAGTCGGCACGGAAAATTATCTCAATTTATTAAAAATGAAACCAACAAAGCAGTAAATATATCAAAACATGTCATAGGGGATATGCCTGGGCTGATGATATCAAATTTAGGGCATATCAAAACCCCAGAAGAATACGGTTCCCTCAAACTAGACCAATTACATTTCGTTACCTCATCTTCTCCTTTTTTAGACCTTGTTGTTGGTGTGGTAACTGTCAACGGAAAGTTAACATTAACCCTAAATTATATGGAACCCCTGGATGATACCTCATGCAATCTGAGTATAGCAATGGAAAAAATAATGCATAGAAGCATTGAACAGCTAAATAAAGCTGTAAAACAGGGGTAAACTCACATTTTTTATAAGTATAAACATTGGAATTTTTTTTAATTTAGTCCATAATTCATCAGGTAGTATAAACTTGTGTGTTTTTTATTCTTTTTGGAATAGTCTTAATGGTGAGAGATATGAAAATTAATGGTGTAATTATGGGATAGATCAGGTTAAACCTATTTATAACGTCGTTTTGGGTGCCTATCATAAAGGGGATTATGCAGGTTTTGTAGAACATATTTTTCAGGGCTTTATATGATAATTCACTGCCATATTCTTGAAAGAGGTAAATACATAGTGATAAAGAATCCTGATACCATCCTTTTATGTCTTTTATTTTTCCAAATGAAGCATTGTCTCCATGTAAACGATATTTTGAAAGAGGTTCTTTCATATAATAAAACAGATATCTATAGGCTAAATCTGCGTAAAATTGGGTGTCATTCAGGTATTTCAAATTTTCATTATACTGTATATCCTTAATGTTTTCTCTTTTCATAATAATACCTGAACCTGAGATCCATGAGTTAATAATTTCTTCGAATACGTATCCATGGGGAGTGGCGTTTTGATATTTTTCACTGCTTACCTCACCTGTGAGGTTTGACTTAGAGTCAATTATTGCCGAGTTACACCATACCACTAAATTTTCATCTCCTTCCAGGATTTTTATTTGTTTTTCCAATTTTTCACTTACCCACACATCATCTGAAGCTATTAATGCAACATAGTTCCCTGTTGAGTTTCTCACACCTTCATTTATGGTTTTTGCAATGCCTAAATTCTTCTTGTGAAAGATCCTTTTAATTCTATTATCTTTTTGGGCGAATTCTTCAATAATCTGCCTAGATCCGTCAGTAGATTTGTCATCTATGATGATTAGTTCAAAATCTTGGAAAGTTTGCCCCAAAATACTTTCAATTGTCTCAAAAATAAACTTTTCATGATTATAAGAGGGCATTATTATGCTAACTACTGGCAACTTCAATCACCTCACTGATAGTGATTCCCTTTTTTAAAATTTCATTTTTTAAGATATCTTTACTTTTGCTCCTGATTACATCAAAATGAATTTTAATCACTCCTTAGACTTATTTTTTGTAATTCATAATGAGTTACTACTGGAAATAACTGGAATAAGATATCTAAACATTTCTTTTTTAGAGTTGAATTCTTTTCTCTTTAAAGCATTATAATAGAAGCCAGCTTTTTCTCTAACAGAAAAAGAGGATTTTTTCAGGACTGATTGTAAAATTAGATGTTTATAAGGCCTAAAATTTCTACAGGTAAACATCCTCACATCCTCTACATCGTAAGTACGTTTGTTTGTTATGTTGTTGTATAAATTCAGTGATTCGTGGTTTATCATGCCTTTTAACATGTTATACGTGTTTTTAGGGTTTAATTCTTTAGAATAATAAGAATATAAATAATTACCAAGTTTTTTTCTAATTTCTGGGTCTTTAATCAACTTTGCACTGAAATCTATTATTTCATTTTCAGTAGATGCTGCAAAAGGATATGAAGATAAATTTCCTGCCGAAGAAAATAGTGCAAAATTATTTTTAAAAGCTACAATTGGTAATTTAGAGGCCATGGCTTCTACCTGTACTGTATACCCCGTTATAGGAAATGTTTCTATTAAAAAGTCAGCTATATCATAATAAGGAGATAGATTAGAAAATGGCCCGTCAATAATCAATCTTTTTCTTATATGCGGTTTATCCGGCATATATTTTTCCAGAACAGATTTATCTGGAGGGTTGGTTATAAAAAAGTGATGGTGATCTGGAAACTGTTCCAGTAACCGGGTGATGGTATGGAAATAATTGGGATTTTTATCTCCTAAAACCTTTGGAAATGTCCCCACTGAAATGGAAATTGTAGAATATTTATCTATATTAAAATCTTCTTTAGAAAATATTTTTTCTGGTTTGATATTTGTTGATATGGGAATAACAAATGAATTGTCTATATCTCTGTATTGTTTTGCATGTAGGGCGCCTTCTTTTCTAAAACATGCCAGATTATCTATAATACTCCGCCCTAACCAGAAAGCATGATCAGTATGATTCACATAGATAATTTTAGGATGAATATCCAGACCATTAATGGCCGAAACAGCGATAACGTCGTCTGGATCAATAAATAGAACTATATAATCTGGAGAAATCTCATTTAAAGCTTTGGTAAGTTGTTTGATTCTATCTGTATACTTCTGTTTACGGGATAAATTATATAATTTCAGTTCTGGATCACCAAATGCAGTATCTGTACCATAAAATGGATTGTTAGAGGTATATGAATTGGTTACATAGGCCACCTTTTCTTCAAAATCATTTTTAAGTAAATTAATCCACTGATTAAGGAGTATAGTCAGTCCGCCAACATTTACTGCAGAGGTTATATAAACAATTTTCTTACCAGAAGTATTTTCAGTAATAGCTCTGGTTTCGCTACCAGAGACATTTTTGTCATTTAAACCTTTACCTATACTTTTTAACAAAATTTCTAATTCACTATCGTACCATAAGCCGCAATGACACTGCCATGCCAGTAATGCCGCAGTCCGAATATAATCCAGTGATTCTTCAAATTTATTTTGATTGAATGCAGAAATGGCCTTAGCTTTAATAGACCTGTATACGCTCAATTCTTTATTGATGTTATCCATTGAATTCCCTCAAACAATCTGTAACTTTCAAAATATCCTCATAACTCATCCACGGATGCAACGGCAGTGATAAAATTTCATCACATATCTTATCGGTCGCAGGCAAACTAAAATCACTATTTAAACTTGAATATGCCCTTTGTTTATGAACAGGTATTGGATAATGTATTTGGGCCTGTACATGATTTTCAAGGAGTTTCTTTTTCAAATAATTCCTTTTTTTACTCTTTATTACATAAAGATGATAAGCATGTTTTGCAAAGGATTCTTCAACCGGTAGACTCAAACCTGAATCCTGTAGAAGTTCATTATACGTCCTGGCATTATTCCTTCTGCTTTCAATCCATTTATCCAAATATTTTAGTTTAGTTTGTAGAATTACTGCCTGTAACTCATCTAATCTACTGTTAATACCTACAAAGTCATGATGATACTTCTTTGATTGGCCATAATTTCTCATCTGTATCAATTTTTCATTTAGTTCTTCACTATCTGTGACTATTGCCCCTCCATCTCCACATGCTCCAAGATTTTTAGTGGGATAAAAACTAAAACAGCCCAAATCACCAATACTGCCCATTTTTCCCCCTTTATATTCAGCACCATGTGCCTGGCACGCATCTTCTATTATATAAAGACCATAATCTTCTTTTAAGTCACAAATAGGATCCATATCTGCAGGATGACCATATAAATGAACAGGCAAAATAGCTTTAGTTTTGTTTGTTATTTTTTCTTCTATCTTTGATATATCCATACAATAATTATCTGGATTTATATCGACAAAAACCGGCTCAGCACCATTTCTAACTATAGCGTCAACTGTTGAAGTAAATGTATGTGAAACCGTAATCACCTCATCCCCTTTACCGACCCCAACAGATTTAATTGCAAGAAAAAGAGCGTCAGAACCAGAATTTACACCTATAGCATGATCAGTGCCTATATAATTGGAAAAATCTTCCTCAAATTTTTTCACTTCTTCTCCCAGTACATAAAACCCAGAATTAAGAACTTTCCAAATATTACTGTTCAATTCTTCACTTATAGAACGATACTCTTTTTTTAAATCGGTTAATAAAACCATAATTAAAACCCCACATCCATTATTTGAAATAAATGGTCCAACCTAAACATTGTAATTGTCAAAAAGCTTATTAAAATCAACTTTAACTCATAAGAGTCATATACTACAGCCCTTGCCCCAAATCGCTCTTTAAAGTCAATCAACCCCTGATTCAAATAAGAACCATTATTTTCTGTGGATATACCAAAATCAAAATATTTTTTCCCCCGACAATAATAGTTGATAATTTTATCATAGATCAAACTAGATGCATTTAATTTTATTCCCTGTTCCGTAGCTCCCTGGTACTGTGCATGGACCACATTTTCACTCTCATATATTAATAGTCCATCAATCATCTCTCCATTATGTTCAACTGCAAAGAGTTTTATGTTTTGGGGAAATTTACCCGCCAGATATTCCATCTCTTCTGCTGTATGGGTAGGCTTAATACCATACTTTTTTAACAGTTGTTCCTCTTTCAAATCCATAAAAGTGCCAAAATCATAACTTCTCTTTAAATGCATGCCATTATTTTCAGCTTTTTTCATGTTTCGTTTCATATTTTTGCTGAAGGGTATTTTATCGGCCATTTGGACAGTAGATGAAACCTCCCTTCTTACTAAAATAGCGTCGTTAATAAAAAGAGCATATAAATCCTCTTCAGATGGATACGAATGATAAATATGAGGTATTGGTTTATACAAAAGTTTTTTTAAACCCTTTCCTTCCAAATATTCCGTTAAGGAATCAAACATCTGCAACATCGCATCAACATTCATTTTTTGATTGGTTACAATGCCTCCAAATGTTAAACCAGCATGACTGAACAGTGTATCACCCTCAATATTTGCAGGCATCAAAGCAATGAGTTCATCATCCTTAAAGAAAATTAAAGAATTATCTTCAAACCTATCAGCATGATATTCCATGTAATCCCTTAAGAAAAGGAAAACCCCATTTTTAGAATTTTTTACAAAATTATCCCACAGTTCCTTCTCTTCTGGTTCATATTTCTTAACTTCAATCATTTAATCACCATTTAAACTTAATTTTATTGTACGTTTTAATTTCAGTTACAAATTCGGAAGCTAAAAACTATCCTAAGAAATTTTTTAGATTTTTCATTTATTCTAGCTTCAAGAAACCCTAGTACCTTTTCTTCAAAATTTGGTAACTCATATATAATCCAGATTCATTAATTGATGAAATTTTTATACAGCGACCATGATTCATTTAATCATAAATTTAATTCATAAGAGTCATATACTACAGCCCTTGCCCCAAATTTCTCTTTAAAGTCAATTAAACCATGATTCAAATAAGAACCATTATTTTCTGTGGATATACCGAAATCAAAATACTTTTTTTCACATTGATGGTTGATAATAATGTCAAAAAGTAAACTAGGTACATTTAATTCCATTCCTTGTTCAGTAACTTCTTGATATTGCGCATGAACTACATTTTGACTTTCATATACCAATACCCCACCTAATATCTCCCCATTTTGTTCAGCCGAAAAGAGTTTTATGTTTTGGGGAAATTTACCCGCCAGATATTCCATCTCTCGTGGCGTATGGGTAGGCTTAATACCATACTTTTTTAACAACTGTTCTTCCTTTAAAACCATAAAAGTCTCAAAATCATAGCTTCTCTTTAAATTAAAGCCACTATTTTGAACTTTTTTTATATTCCGCTTTATATTTCTGCTGAAGGGTATTCTATCCGCCATTTCAATAGTTGATGAAACTTCCCTCCTTACTAAAATAGCGTCGTTAATAAAAAGAGCATATAAATCCTCTTCAGACGGGTGTAAATGATAAATATGAGGTATTGATTTGTATAGAAATTTTTTTAAACCCTTTTCTTGCAAATATTCCTTTAATGAATCAAACATCTGCAACATCAAAGAAGTTTTCATTTTTTTGTTTGTCACAATGCCTCCAAATGTTAAACCAGCATGACTGAACAGTGTATTATCCTCAATATTTGCCGGCATCAAAGCAATGGGCTTATTATTTTTAAAGAAAATTAAAGAATTATCTTCAAACCTATCAGCATGATATTCCATGTAATCCCTTAAGAAAAAGAACACTCCATTTTTGGAATTTTTTACGAAATTATCCCACAGTTCCTTCTCTTCGGGTTCATATTTCTTAACTTTAATCATTTGAGCACCATTTGAACTATAACTGATTTTACTGTATACATTCTTGAGTTTGAGCCTCCAGCTCTGCTGGTTTTTTATTTATTTAAATTCATGGGATCTTCCAGTGCAGTTTCTTTAAAATTGGGATAGTTTCTTATGTAATCATCCTCATTAAAGGACTCAGAAGCTAAAACCAGACACACAGATCCTGAAGAAAAGTTATCAAGCTCACGCCACACCATTTTAGGAACATAAAGGCCATAATAAGATCTATTCAAATGAAAACGTTCCTTATTCTGACCATCATCCAATATAACATCAAAACTTCCATTTGCAGCGATGATAAATTGTTCTAGTCCCTTATGTGCATGTCCACCTCTGCTTTCTCCTCCAGGAACATCATAAAGATAGTAAACCCTCTTGATTTCAAAGGGTACATGTTCGGCCTGTTCGATGAAGGTCAGGTTTCCCCGCGCATCCTCAATTTTAGGAAGATATATAATTCTACATTCTGATATTCTCGGTTCTTTAAACATTTAACCCACCTACTTTCTTTATATTTTTTAACATTCTTTTTAAAATGAATTTTAAACCTTTTTAATTCATTTTAACATTTTGAATAATTAATAAAGGTTTATAATTCCACCATATGTAAAATATATCTCATTAAATTCTCTAATTTTTAATTAATATCAATTTTAAAGTTTTCCATACTATTTTAGTAATTATAAACCTCTTTGTAGACTTTTAAAGTTTCCCAAGCCGTTTTTTTCCAATTAAACATTTCAGCACGTTTTAAACCATTTTTAATAAGTGTTTTCATCATCCCATCATCAGAAAGTATTCTGTTAATAGAAGCGGCGAGTTTTTCAGTATCATATGGGTTAACGAGCTTTGCAGCATCCCCCACTATCTCAGGCAAAGAGCTGTTGCAGGATGTTATAACTGGAGTACCACATGCCATGGCCTCTAATGGGGGCAAACCAAAACCAGCGTACAGGCAGGGATATAAAAAAAGATCAGCAGCATTGTAAAGACCAACCAGATCATCATCAGGAACTACCCCCGTAAAAATCACATGACCTTCGAGCCCCAGAACTTTTATAATTTGAAAAATCTCTTCAGATCTATCCATAGAGCCCCCAACCATCACCAGTTTATGTTCCAAACCATTTTTCAATGCCAGATGATAAGCTTCAAGCATGCGGGGAATATTTTTAATGGGATGTAAACCGCCCACAGAAAGGATAAATCGGGACGGCAGTTCATATTTTTCTCTGACTTCCCCTATTTTTCTGGAATTTAGAGGTCTGAAACTTTCATTTTTTCCATTGTAAATTACTTCTATGTTCTCTTCTGGAACATTCAGATATTCCATAATGTCTCTTTGTGAATTATAAGACACTGTGATTATTTTATCTGCCTTGCTAATAGTTTTTTTAAGAAGTAAACGGTGTAACATCACATCTCCCCGTTTGAAAAGATTTGGAAAGAGTAAAGGAGTTAAATCATGTACAGTGATTACTTTTCGAAACGGCTGTTTGAATGTAAATGGTCCTAACTCATACGGGTCATGGACCACATCTAAATTATATTTCTTTAACCCCCTAGGCAGAGTGAAATATCTCCAGAACATATAACTTCCCCATCTTCGTATAAATCGATTTTTTGGGATAATAATCTCATTGTTTTGGTTGTAAATTTCTTGATTGCCTTTTGAATAATGAATAAGGTGATAATTATTCTCCTTGTCCATTTGATTAAGATTTTTTACGAGTTGATTAGTATAAACCCCAATTCCTCCGCTGTATTCATCTATAAAACTACTAACAATTCCTATATCCATAAATTAACCTCCAATTAGCTTATATTTGATTTATTCACGGTCTACTACTGATCCGTAAATATATGAACCCCCATCATCATAGATCCTGAATCTCCCCTTGAGGATTTCCTTGGGTGAATGATAACCCTCATTGATCACTATGTTAGCTCCTTCCAGTTGAGATATCAATATCTGATTCCGGGCTATATTCACAGTTCCCAAAAATATATAGGACGTACTATTGACCAGATCAAAATATGCAGGGATTTCCGTACAGGAAACCACACTGTTTAAAACACTAGCTCTATTTTTATCAGCGAAAATAGTAGTATTATTATTAGAATATCTTTCTAACCATTCACCACTCGTTACTTCTCTTTGATCGAATTTAGGGAAATCACAGGATGCATTGAGGGCTATAGACGTAACATCTGCAGGATCTAGAACTTGATAGGTAAAACCAGTGTCAAAAAACAAAAAAAGGACTAGAAAAATAGATATCACTGTGAATAAATTATTACGGCTAAGCTTTGAAAATGGTTTAAACTCTAAAAATGATCTAAACAAATGGAATATTTTTATAATTCCCAGTATACAGAAAGGTGCCAAAATAATTAACGACATGTGATACAATCGGGAAGTGTTCATCTGACTGGAAAAGAAAGGTAAAAAAACTCCCGCTATTAATATTATAAATGCAGCTAAACTGAGGGCTTTAAATTCTTTTTTAAACTTCATCCCATCTTTTCCAAATAATACTGCCAGAATACCTACAGCTATGAATAACTGGCTGATTAAATAGAAATTCTTTTGCAGGTTACGTAGTGGAGTAACCTGTTGTTGCATTACCAAACTTAAACCTTGAGTGGCATTAGGATTCATAAAGCTACTATAAAGATTATCTATTATGCTACGGCCTATGTCAATGAAACTCTGGAAAATTGTAGAATTAGAGGTGTAGATATCCCATATTAAAATGAACAGCATAAATAGGGCTATAAAAGGAGGAGTAAGGATTATCCTGCTTTTCTTAATAATGGATCTATATTGTTTTATTTTTGTATTGATTTCATGCCCTTCATCGTTACCCAACTTACTTCTAGCCAAATATCTGTTAAATATATTACCTGGGTTCTTATCTAAAATATACAGGAATATAATGCTTACCAGTAAAATAAACATCATAATGTACGCTAACCCATAATGAGCTACAACAATAGACATTCCAAAAATTATAGCTAGAATTGACCTTTTTGTTACATCCATCTGTTCATTGACCATTATCATCAATACCAGCACTAACATAAGTTCTGCCACTTGCTGCCGGATCAGTGCCACCATTTCTGTGTAAAAAGTGAATTGGATCATAAAGAAGAACGCCGCAAAGAAAGCTATACGGTGACTGGTCTGTTTATAAAACACGTAATATAATCCCAGAGGTGTCAATGAGAAAATAAATGGATAAACAATTTTCATTATCCAGATTAATCCTGTGTTAATGAAAGTGGAAAGAATAGGTGCCATTATCATTACACTTAGCATGGAATTATAGTTCATAGGAAGATTCTGATTCCAGAAAGAGTTTGAAATAACCTGATTTGCTAAAAAGTACTCAATGTTTACATCCCATCCCCAAATATAGTTGGTAATTAGAGATTTGTGTAATAAAAGGGAAAATGAAATTACAAATACAATTAATGGGTAAAATTTAGAATTAATTTTGCCCATACCAACAAGAAAAGCCATTAAACCTATTAAAAAAATCATTAGCATTGTTAGCACGTTAGATTGGTAACTATTCATCATATAAGATCCTAAAACACTTAAAAGAGGTATTAAAAGTGGAAATAGGAGGGGTAATGTTATTAAATTTTTGATATTTACATGATTTGGCGGTGATTTTTTAATTACCATATCCTTCAGGTTTCGTAAAATTAATTTGTACCTCCTACGTCTATCCATCCTATAACAAATGAAGCATAAAATAATGACAAAAATGTTAATGGTAATGAAAATTGATACAAAAGAGAGAGGTTTATTAATTCCAATGAAAGGATATATCGCATTCATCAAAAATCCAACTAACATAAGAATAGCTAGACTTAATCCAACTGTATACAAAAGGACCGGCCCATTGTGCCTTATTCCATCTAAATTGAACAAACGGAGCAAAAGCGTGCCTGGAACAAATAAAATAAAAATGAATCCAATTACATTTTTGAGGATAGGGATGTTTAGACCCGCATAATCCAGAAAAAGGAGTGCAGAAAATATAATTTGAACTGCAATAATTAGCAGGAAAAATTCTTTAATTCTCCAATCTTTCATACGAAAAGGGTTTTTTAAATACAATTTAACATCCCCCACTGAGAACCTGACTGTAGATACTGTTCAACCGATTTTCCATAATTGTCCAATTATACTTGTCCTCATAGGCCTTCCTGCCATTATCACCTAATCGTTGTTGTAAACTGAGATCATCTTTTAAACGAGATACTGCCCAAATTAAAGCTTCTTCATTTCCATAGGGTATTATTATCCCACATTTTTCTTTTCGTACAATATCTGCCATCGATGTGTTTTCATTCACAATTATTGGAATTTTAGATGCCATAGCCTCAAAAAGCTTGTTTGGACTGGCATATTTATTATTAGGGATGTTAGGATCATACAATGCAATAGTCAAGTCCGCACTCAGGGTTCCTTTAACTATTTCATCATAAGGTACCCCATCTAAATACAAATCTATATTGTCAAATTTTTGGCTAATTTGTATCATCTGCTGTTTAAAATCTGTTTCCCCGCAATGACCACGGACACATAATTCAACACCTTCTATTTTACCAATAGCCGAAATTATCATATCTAAACATCTTTCTTTTAAAATTTTACCTCCAATAAATACCTTAAACATGTTAATATCATTGTCATGATACTTTTTATCAAAATTATCTTTTGTAGGG
>Ga0210077_1000355_pt1 | contig 18158 bp, 12 predicted proteins | sample RushMan_CattailN_5_FD_185556 | JGI IMG/M metagenome (GOLD analysis project Ga0210077, IMG submission 185556) | Wetland microbial communities from San Francisco Bay, California, USA, that impact long-term carbon sequestration -... | ecosystem: Environmental > Aquatic > Marine > Wetlands ... | reverse complement strand
CATTCCATTGAACAGCTTTTGCTCCCATTGGCAGATCAATCACTTTTTCAGGAAAACGACTTAATATAGTTACTTCATCTCCATTTCGAGTCAATGCAGATGTCAATTCACGTCCGATCAATCCACTTCCACCCGCGATTACAATGTTCATAATCCCTCTTGCTGCTCAATGAATTTGTAAATCTTAAATGACAAATATATCGCAATAGGATATTAATTATCAATATTATATCATGTGAAGCTTGGTGGTGTTGCAATGATAAAATACCTAATATTTTATTTAGGGTTTCCAGGTAAAAATGCTTAGAGATTTATTTTTACTAGATCCGAATATAATATTTCTTAATCATGGCTCATTTGGCGCATGCCCACGGCTGGTTTTCAGAATTTACCAGTCTTGGCAGAAGCGATTAGAGAAACAACCAGTTAAATTTTTAGGTACTGAACTTAACGAGCTATTATTTTCTGCTCGTAAAATTCTTGGAAGCTTTATAAAAGTCCCTGCTGAAGATATTGTCTTCGTTCCTAACGCAACACATGGTGTAAATATCATTGCTCGTTCAATCAAACTTTCACCAGGTGATGAAGTTTTGTCAACAGACCATGAATATGGAGCATGTGATTTCACTTGGCAATTTAACTGCCAAAAGATGGGGGCGATGTATAAAAAACAAGCTATTGGTTTACCTGTAGAATCTGCAGAAGAAATCATGGAGAAATTTTGGCAGGGAGTAACACCACACACGAAATTAATTTTTATTAGCCATATAACTTCTCCGACATCATTGCAGTTACCGATTGAGTTAATCTGCAATCGAGCTCAAAACTCAGGAATTTTGACTGTTATAGATGGTGCCCATGCTCCAGGTCAAATTCCCCTGGATCTTTCAGGTCTTGGAGCGGATTTTTATACTGGCAACTGCCATAAATGGATGATGAGCCCCAAAGGCGCTGGTTTTTTATATGCCAGGCCTGAGGTTCAAAATCAGGTCGAACCTTTAATTGTCAGTTGGGGATATCAATCTCATTTTTTGCCTCCAATAGAATCCCCTTTCATCGATTACTTACAATGGACAGGAACGCACGACCCAGCTGCATATTTATCAGTGCCTGCTGCGATTAATTTTATGGAACAAAATCATTGGTCGACTGTCCAGGTGAACTGTCATAACATGCTTCGGTCAGCAGTAAAACGAATCTGTGATCAAAATAAAATGACCCCACTTTGTCCTTTAGATTCTTCCTTATACCACCAGATGGGAACGATCCCAATTCCTAGATTACGAGATATAAGTGAGCTTAAAACTCGTCTATTATCTGACTTCAATATAGAAATTCCGTGCCTCGAATGGAATGGCAAGCAGTTCATACGATTATCTGTCCAGGGTTATAATACTGACGCTGAAATAGACTTGCTTATCCATGCTTTATCTATTTTAATTCCACAGCTGCGTGCATGATAAAAATTTGATGGATAAATAATAAATTGAATTTATGACAATTCTTAATCACTGGGAAATAAACTTAACTAACGAAGAGGTGTTAAAAGCACAGGGTGTAAACCCTGATGCCATCATGCAACGTCGCCCCTCCCTGTTGGAAAACATTGGAGAAGGGATGCACATTGGTTCTGCACTAATAAAACCTCAAGTACTTTATGAAAAGTATCGCGTCAATAGGTTCGTCCATCAAAGCTTGGAACTAATTACCAATACCTTAAGAAATGGCAAAGGTTATCTTTCAGGTGAATTAATTGCCCAACATCTAGCACATTCTCAAGCAATTATCGTTATGGTATGCACGATTGGTGATGAACTGGATAACATGGTTTCCAGTTTATTTAAGGTTAATCCTGTTCTAGCCGTCGCTCTGGATGGTTACGGTTCAGCTGCCGTTGAAAAGCTTAGCTTATTAGCCTGTAACTATTTCGAGAAAATGGCACAAAAAGAAGGTTTATTTTCTACAATGCCTCTGAATCCAGGGATGATTGGATGGCCTTTAGAGGTCGGCCAATCAGAAATTTTTGTGTTAGTAGAGAGCGAGGATATTAACGTCACGCTGACTGAATCATTAATGATGGTACCGAATAAATCTTTATCGATGGTAATCGGCTTAGGTGCAGACAAATCGGATAATAGTAGTTCTTGCGATTATTGTAATTTAAAAGGTGTTTGCAGGTATCAAGACCATTATGCCAAGCAATCCTGAGTTCATTATAAATTTTCAGCCCGTTGGTAAACGCGTTACCGTATCAGCTACGGATACTATATTAAATGCTGCCCAGGGTGCTGGGATAGATATCGCTTCGATTTGTGGCGGTGTCGGTATATGTGATAGCTGTAGAATACGTTTGGTAGAGGGTGAATTATCTGAATTGACATTGGAGGAACAAGCTGTTTTTTCTGATAAAGAGATAAAATCAGGGTTTCGATTAGCTTGCCAGGTGTATCCCTGCAGTAATTTAGTTGTTGAAATTCCTCCCGAATCCCTTACGGCACCACAAAGACTGCAGATTGAGGGTCAATCACAAATAATTGAAATTGATCCGGCGGTGATACCCATAGAACTCAATATCCCTCAAGCAACTATAAACGACCTGAGAGCAGATACTATTCGCGTTCGCGAAAATATTTCCAACGAAGGGATTGAACTTCCCATCAATTTTAGTCAATCGGTGCTTGAAAATATTTCGCCCCAATTACGCATGAACGATTGGCATGTAAAATTGGCTATGCGCAGGAGCGCTGTTGTTGCAATCTTGCCTCCCCATGCGCCTCTCCTTGGGCTGGCAGTCGATGTTGGAACTACAAAATTAGCTGCTTATCTCTGTAACCTCCACTCTGGTCAGATCCTGGCAAAAGCAGGAGCCATGAATCCGCAAACCTCATTTGGAGAGGATGTAATCTCAAGGATCAGTTATTCCAACAACGTTAGCGATGGGCGAAAAATCTTACAGAACAGGTTAATTGAGACACTTAACCAGGTTATTCAAGGCGTGTGTGCTCAGGTAAGCCAGAATAATGGTGATGTCAGGCCTGAATATATCGTCGAGGCTGTGGTAGTGGGAAATACGGCTATGCATCATTTATTTGCCGGGTTACCCGTTTATCAACTCGGTATGGCACCTTACGTTCCAGCAGTAAGTGAGTCTTTAGTAATCGATGCAGACAGAATTGGATTAAATATTGCTCCAGGTGCAAAGATATTCCTTCCTCCTAATATTGCAGGTTATGTGGGAGCTGATCATGTGGCTATGTTGCTAGCAACAAACTTATGGCCTTCTTCTAAGACAAAAATAGCTTTAGATATAGGAACAAATACCGAAATATCATTGTGCCATGATGACCAATTAATTGCATGCTCTTGTGCATCAGGGCCAGCATTTGAAGGTGCTCATATTAAGGCGGGTATGCGTGCTGCTCCAGGGGCAATAGAGAGGGTGCAAATTATCGATGGCGAACTGCGAATCCAGACCATCGACATTGCAGCTCCAATAGGCATCTGCGGATCAGGTATATTGGATGCAATTGCGTGCCTGCGCCATGTTGGGGCTTTGGATCATCGTGGCACCTTCCACTCAACGCATCCTTCGGTGAGAGATGTCAATAATAAGAAGGAATTCGTACTGGTAGATCACTTCAACAGCGGAAATGGTCAAGATATCGTTGTTACCAGGCAAGATGTGAATGAAATTCAGCTGGCTAAAGGGGCCATTCGTACTGGTATCGATGCACTTCTTGAAACAGCGGGTATCGAGGCTGACGAGATTGAAGAATTTATTATCGCGGGTGCATTTGGTACATATATCAATATTCCAAGCGCCATGGCGATTGGAATGTTTCCATCTCTACCAATCGAACGATTTCAACAAGTTGGCAATGCTGCTGGGGCTGGGGCAAGGCAAATGCTATTATCATTAAAACATCGGGCTAAAGCCGAAGAAATAGCAAAGCAGGTTTCTTACGTAGAATTATCAACCTACCCTAATTTTTCTAACCTATTTTCCAAATCATTATTTATATAGCCAGGAATTATTATCACAGAACTTAGCAAAAATATTGGCATTATTATTCTATATGATAAAAGGATATTTAAATAACTGAATTTTCTTCAGCTAATTCCCTGAGTAAAGCCAGGGTCTCGCGTTTTCCCCCAGAACCACCTTCACCCCCAGGCCCAACACAAGACGGACATCCATCATCACATTCACAAGACTCTACCAATTCCAAGCCTTTTACCATTAGGTTTGAATGAATTTCAAACAACCTTTCACTTAACCCAATTCCACCGGGTATTAAGTCATATAAAATCACGGTTGGTTTTCCATCCGAGAGAGATGATTGCGGATCTGAGTGGATTCCCAGATCGCCTATGTCACACATCAGGAATAAAGGGGCTAAATTTCCAAGCGTAAAAGCTAGTCCGGCCAAACCGCTGCGTACTCTAACCGCTGTTTCTATCTTTCTATGACAGGAATTGCATAGGGTTATTAAATTTGCTAACTGATTCGCTTGATCGATTGAATCAAATTGCCTGAAGGGTATTTTATGATGGACATGGTGTGCTTTGTACCCTTCGGGTGTCCCACAAATCTGACACCGAAAACCGTCACGGGCTCTTGCCAAATCGCGTTGTTTCGCCCAATTCGGTCCATAATCATTGGGCGCATTCGACCATAATCTTTCCTCTTTTAGCTTATCCACTGTTTCATCAGAAAGTGCCAGCCAATATCCAGTGGTAAATAATTCACTGGGTGGTAAATCCAGAGTTTCTGTACCTAAAGTTTCATTTGTATGCCATCGTATCTTTCGAAAGCCAATAACCTGTGACGTGACCTGGACCTCGCCATAAGCCTTTGTTCCCCCTTTGACATCTACTTGAGCTACTTTTCCTGCCTGCTGAACAATTACTTCCCGGCGGGGTTCAGTATAGTAATCTACATCTGATTTTTTTAGATATGCGACATGTTGATCAAGATCTAAATTCTCGACCAAGTAAGTAATGCCTTCATGCATGTAAACGGCACCAGGGTGGGTTAACCAGGGGGCACTAGATGCATCCACTCCACCGATCGTTTGAGTTGCGATAAGGTTATGGTTGTCTAGTGAGGAAGCCTGTAAAATAACGGTATCAGTCGATGTACTCCTCAATGAAACAGACTGGGCAGGATACTTATCTGCCATCCAAAAAAACTTATTTACTGATTGATATAATAAACCCTCTTTTACTAGATAATCCATCAACTCTTCCATTTCTGAAGAAGTCATTGATCCAAACAGCTCTCCTTCATGGAAGGGAAGTTCGAATGCTGCGCAACGAATGTGTGCCAGTAAAATCAATAGATTATCTGGATTTATCATTCCATGTTCAGCTGAGCGATTAAAAAAATAGTCAGGATGTTGAGCTAAATACTGATCAAGCGGATTCGGTGAGGTGATTAAAACTGATAGTGATAAATTTTCACCTCTTCCCGATCGCCCAGCTTCTTGCCAGGTGGCAGCAATGGTGCCTGGATAGCCAACCAAGAGCGAAGCCTCCATTCCTCCAATATCAATTCCCAACTCCAGAGCGTTTGTAGCCACTACAACTCTTACATTACCCTGACGTAAACCTTCTTCAATGCTTCTTCTTTGCCCAGGCAGATAACCCGACCTATACCCGCGAATAATTTCGTTTACATTAACATCACGAGTAGTTTGGTTTAGTCTGAAAGCTTGAGTTTGCTCTCTTAAGTAGGTCAGAATTATTTCCACAGTACGTCTTGCACGACTAAAAACAATTGTCTGTTGATTGTAATTTAACAAATCTTCAGCTAAATTAACCCCAGCCTGAATAGCGCTTTTTCTGAGTCCTAAACTTTTATCAATAATTGGAGGGTTATATATCAAAAAATGTTTCTCACCCTTCTCTGCACCATCATCATCAACCAGGGTAACAGGTCTATCGATAATTTTTTGTCCTAACTCATCCGGATTACCTATAGTTGCTGAGGTAAGTATAAATTGCGGATTCGCTCCATAAAAATTAGCTATTCTATTCAATCGACGAATGACATTAGCGACATGTGACCCAAAAACTCCCCGGTAGATATGGATTTCGTCGATGACTACATATCTTAGACCCTGAAAAAACTGATCCCAACCTGTATGATGCGGTAAGATACCAGTGTGAAGCATGTCTGGGTTGGTAATGATTATTCTCGAGCTTTTTCGGATGTGCGATCTAATACTTGTGGGAGTATCCCCATCATATATGGCGGGTTTAATTTGATTGGGATTGACCTTTAACAACTCGTTTGTTTCAAAGCCTAGATAAATCTGAGATAATAATGATTTTAGAATGGAAAATTGATCCTGAGATAACGCTTTAGTAGGAAATATATATAGCGCAGTATCATTTTCATTCTTTACCAAACGATCGATTACTGGTAGGTTATAGCAAAGAGTTTTTCCACTTGCGGTGCCCGTGACCACCACTACATTTCTGCCCTCCATCAACACATGATACGAAAGTAATTGATGGATGTATAGTGCGTGAATGCCCTTGGCTTCGATTGCATTTTTTAGAGCCGGGTGTATATTCGCTGGAAATGGAGCAAAACGAGCTTTTTTTCCAGGCAGTATTTTCCATTCGATGAAGTTCGGTCCCACTTGCGGATCCGATCTCCAATGAGCCAACAGGCTTGCGAGGGTCATAATATAAATATTATACCTAACAAGAAAAGTTGATCGACTTGCCGTGTATAATTATTAGTAATGACTCATCGAACACCCTTACGCTGGGGTCTGCTTGGTACAGCCCGGATAAATCAGGCAGTTATCGGTCCTCTTCGTTCATCTAAAAGCAGCCACTTAATGGCTGTAGCTAGTAGAAACCGAAATAATGCTGAGCGTTATGCGCACTCCAATTCCATACCACGATACTTTGAAAACTATGAAACCCTCATAAACGATGATGAAATTGATGTAATTTATATTTCTTTACCAAATAGTTTACATTGTGCATGGTCTATAATGGCCATGGAAGCAGGCAAACATGTTCTTTGCGAAAAACCATTGTCCACAAGTACAAAGGATGCCGACAAAATAATCGAAGCGGCAAAACGAACTGGAATGGTGATAGCAGAGGCTTTTATGTATCGCCATCATCCTCAAACTTTGTATGTAAAGAAGATGACGAATGAAGGAGCTCTCGGAAATATTCAGCTGATTAGAGGATCTTTTTGCTACACAAACACACGACATAATAATATTCGTTTAGATCCTGAATTGGGTGGAGGCAGTTTATGGGATGTAGGTTGTTACCCGATTAGCTACGCGCGTTTTATTACAGGCGAAGAGCCCAGTGAAGTATATGGTACCCAAATAAAAGGACCAACTGGGGTTGATCTGTTATTTGCTGGACAATTACACTTTCCAAGTGGCGTGGTCGCTCAATTTGATTGCAGCTTCATAAGTCCGCATAAATCCTGTGTTGAAATTACTGGAGACAAAGGCAGAATAACCATTAATATGCCTTATAAGCCCGGGTTAAAAACAAAAATAATTTTAAATAACGATCAACAGACGAAGAAATTATCCATCCCTGGTGCTGATTTATATCGTGGTGAAATTGAAGATATCGAGCAAGCAATTTTAGCAGGTTCACCAACGCGTGTTAGCCTTCATGAAAGCAGGGAGAATATAAAAACTATCGAAACTTTATATAAGTCAGCCGAATTATCTCGTGTAATTAAAATGCCAAACTAATAGACAGAGAACATCGGAGTAAAGATATGATATTTTATAACAATGAAGCAAAATCTATTCAGGCATTACCCGGATTAATACGAAAAACTTTGGCACAAAGCCCTTCAATGATGATCTGTGAATTCACTTTTGAGGCAAACGTTGAGATTCCTCTTCACGCTCACCCGCATGAGCAAGTTGGTTATCTCGTAGAAGGGCAAGTCGAGATGACCATTGATGGTAAAAAGAATATACTCAATAAGGGAGATAGCTATTGTGCGCCATCCAATGTACCGCACGGAGTTTATACACTAAAGCCTTCAATCATTATTGACACATTCTCTCCACCGAGGGAGGATTATCAATGATTATTCTCGTAACAGGTGGCGCCGGTTATATAGGAAGTCATACCTGTGTTGAATTACTTGAGAAGGGGTATGACGTAATCGTTGTTGATAACTTGATAAACAGCAAGGAAGAGTCATTGCATAGAGTTCAAGAAATATCGCGGAAAAATATATTATTCTATAAAATCGACTTACTTGATAGAAAGAATTTAGATCAAGTATTTAAGGCCCATCGTATCCAGGCAGTGGTTCATTTTGCTGGTTTAAAAGCTATGGGGGAATCTGTAAAAATACCTTTGGAGTACTTTCATAACAATGTATCCGGTACTTTAAATTTATTGCAGATTATGCAGAAAAATGATGTCCGAAAAATCGTTTTCAGTTCAACTGCCGGGGTGTATGGAGAAGCAAAAACGGTACCGATTACTGAAGAATTTCCGTTATCGGTCCTAAATCCATATAGTCGATCTAAATTAATGATCGAAGATATCTTGCGGGACTTATACAATTCAGAGCCGTCTTGGGGTATCGCGCTTCTACGATACTTTAACCCTGTGGGAGCTCACGAGAGTGGCATGATCGGTGAAGATCCAAACGATGTTCCAAATAACCTGATGCCTTATGTCGCACAGGTAGCAGTTGGAAAACACCCTTTTGTTCGTGTGTGGGGAAATGATTATCCCACCCCAGATGGAACCGGAATTAGAGATTATATTCATGTAATGGACTTGGCTGCTGGTCATATAAAAGCATTGGAAAAGCTAGAAAAAGAACCGGGATTGGTAACTTATAATTTAGGTACTGGGAGAGGTTATAGTGTCATGGAAGTGATTTCGGCCTTTGAGAAAGCATGCCAACACGAAATTCCTTATAGAATCATGGAGAGACGCCCTGGCGATGCGGCAATCTCTTATGCTGACCCCTCCAAAGCGAATAAGGAGCTTCAGTGGTTTGCAAACAAGACGATAGATGAGATGTGCGCTGATGCCTGGCGTTGGCAATCACAGAATCCTAATGGTTTCGACTAATGATAGATTTTCAGCTAATGTGATATGGTGATAAACTGAAAAAGGCCAAATTCTCGAATTTTTCCAAATCTTTAAGATAAGTAAACAACACTCAACATCATAATAACAATAAATCAACCATACCCAAAATGAGTAAATATATTGCTGCAATTGACCAAGGAACAACCAGTACACGCTGTATCCTATTGGATCATGTTGGGAATGTATGCTATTCAGCTAAAAAAGAGCATCATCAAATTTTTCCACAACCAGGATGGGTTGAGCATGATCCTGTTGAAATTTGGCACTGCACACAGTGTGTTATTCAAGAAGTACTGGAAAAAGGGAATATAAAAAAAGGTGAAATTTGTGCAGTTGGTATTACCAATCAGCGTGAAACTACGGTAATATGGGATCGATTTACGGGTCAACCATATTACAACGCGATTGTGTGGCAAGATACACGAACTAAACAAATTTGCGATGAGCTGTCCCAGGACGGTGGGCAAGATCGATTTAGATCTATAACAGGATTACCGCTAGCGACTTACTTTTCTGGTCCTAAAATAAAGTGGCTTTTAGATAATATCCCTAACTTACATCATGCAATAAATCAGGGAAACGTATTGGTTGGGAATATTGACTCCTGGCTCATCTGGTGGTTGACGGGTGGGCCAAAGAATGGTTTGCATGTAACCGATGGGACTAATGCTAGCCGAACAATATTAATGGATTTGGAAAGCCTGTCCTGGAAGGATGAAATTCTCAAAGCATTAAACATTCCTTCAAATATATTGCCTAGCATCATTCCATCAAGCGATCCGCACCTATACGGAATAACCAGCAGTTCTGGACCTTTCAACGAAATGATCCCAATTTGTGGAGACTTGGGTGATCAACAGGCAGCACTTGTAGGTCAAAATTGTTTCAACCCTGGAGATGCTAAGAACACTTATGGAACTGGCTGCTTTATGCTGCTCAATACTGGGCAAAAGGTAATCCAGTCAAAAAAAGGGTTATTAACTACGCTCGGGTATAAATTTCATGGTCAACCAACGGTTTACGCATTGGAAGGTTCAATTGCTATCACAGGAGCGCTGGTGCAGTGGTTGCGTGATAATCTAGGTATCATCTCCACATCAGCTGAGATTGAAAGTTTAGCACTCACCGTTGATGATAATGGGGGTATATACTTTGTCCCAGCATTTTCGGGATTATTTGCGCCTTATTGGAGATCTGACGCCAGAGGAGTGATTATAGGGCTCACCCGCTATATCAATAAAGGACATCTCGCACGCGCAGTGCTGGAAGCTACCGCATATCAAACCCGTGAAGTATTAGAAGCCATGGAAGCAGATTCTGGAGTACAACTAACCAGCTTGAAGGTCGATGGCGGAATGGTAAATAACCAAATTTTGATGCAATTTCAATCAGATATTTTAGGTGTTAAAGTTATAAGCCCAAAAATAACTGAGACGACTGCACTAGGTGCAGCGTATGCAGCGGGTCTGGCGGTTGGCTTTTGGGGAAGTCTCGATGAATTGCGAAGTAACTGGCAATTAAACCAAACCTGGGAGCCCATGATGGAACAAGTCCAGAGGCAAAGATTATATAAGCAATGGTTGAAAGCAGTGGAAAGAACATTCAACTGGGTTGAAGAATAATTGTCGACTCCGATTCATCGCCGAAAAAACACATGATTATCGGTTTTCATACAGGAATTGAATATGCGTAGAATACAAACAGATGTCCTTGTCATTGGGGGTGGAGCGACCGGTACAGGTGTCTTGCGTGATCTTGCCATGCGGGGATTTAGATGTGTATTGGTGGAACGGCGTGATTTATCGTACGGAACCACGGGCAGGTTTCATGGATTGCTGCACAGTGGTTGTCGATATGTTGTAAAAGATCCAAATACAGCAAAAGAATGTTACGAAGAGAATCAAATATTACGACACATCATGCCTCAATGTATTGAGGATACGCATGGATATTTTGTACTTACACCTGAAGATGATCCAAATTATGTATCAGACTTTCTCGATGGTTGTAAAAAAGCATCTATACCGATAGAAAGTGTGCCTGTTCACCAAATGCTTCATGAAGAGCCATTACTTAACCCAAACATCAGGCAATGTTTTCTTGTGCCAGACGCTTCAGCGGATTCGTTCCTCGCTACTGAATTAAATGCAGATTCAGCACGGGAACACGGCGCTTTGGTCCTGAAGTATCACGAAGTTCTTAATTTTAATATCGAACCGAAATTGTCCTCCTATAAGCGAACAATTGTAGGTGCCAGTTGCCATGACTTAGTGAAAGATGAAGACGTTCAGATTGAAGCTAGCATGGTAATTAATGCAGCTGGAGCATGGTGCGGAAAATTAGCCCAGACAGCTGGAATAAATATACACATGATTCCCGGAAAGGGAACCATGCTCGCGCTTAATCACCGGGTAGTTAATACAATTATCAACCGGTGTAAGATCCCATCGGACGGCGACATCCTTGTGCCAATACATACAGTTGCAGTGATTGGCACGACTGATATACAGGTAGCGAATCCGGATTCTCTTTCGATTGAACCAAGCGAGATCCGGCAATTGCTTGATGAAGGTGAAAAGATCATTCCTGGTTTTAAAAATTTTCGGATTTTGAGAGCATGGGCAGGAGTTCGTCCGCTAGTAAAAGATGAGGCGTCAGGAAATAATCGGGAGATAAGCCGGGCATTTACTTTATTGGACCATGCTGAACGGGATGGTGTTGATGGCCTGATAACAATAACTGGTGGAAAATGGACGACTTATCGGAAAATGGCTGAGGTCTGTGTGGATAAGGTTTGTGAAAAACTAAATATCAATCGCCCCTGCCAAACACATACTGAAATATTACCTGATGAAAGTAATGAAAAACCACATTATCATTATATAGGAGCCCGCTTAAAAAAAATAGAAGCAACACATTCATACGGAGATTTAATATGTGAATGTGAGCTACTAACCAGAGAAAACCTCGAAAAATCTATTATTCAATCAGATGTTAGAACGCTGGATGATATCAGGAGAGTAACAAGGTTAGGAATGGGGCCTTGTCAGGGTGCTTATTGCACACTTAGAGCTATTGGATTCTGGCATGCGTTAAAAAAGCCACCAGTGCCACAAACAAATACTGAACTTCGAGATTTTCTTCAAGAACGGTGGAAGGGAAATCTTGCAATTTTAAGGGGATCCCAGCTTCGCCAATCTCGCTTCAATGAATTGGTCTATATTGGTAATCTTAATATTACCAATCTCCCTGATAGCGAACAATCAAAAATAGGTGTTGATGATTATGCATACCCAACTGAAGCTGTACGATTACAAACACCTTCTGCTCATCAAAAGGTTACTTTCCCAACATCATCCAGGCATAAGAATGAAGTAGAAGTCGTAATTATCGGTGCAGGTTATGCTGGATTATTTGCTGCCTGGCAAGCAGCTGAACATGGATACAAAACAAAACTAATCACTAAAGGCTGGGGAACCCCTTATTGGGGAAGCGGCTGTATAGATATTATTGGTTATAGACCGGATAATTCTCACACTTCAATTGATTCGCCACGAAAATTTCTAGAAAACTTTATCAGGGAAAATCCAACTCATCCTTATGCACGTACTGGGTTACGATCTCTTGAAGATGCCGTTGAGTCATTCCTGGCTTTATGTAAGAAAATGGCTTACCCATATAATGGTTCTCTGGACGCAAATATCTGGTTACCTACAGCACTCGGGACAATACGACCTTCTTGCCTTGTTCCGGCATTAATGTCAGCTGGAGATGTTACTCAGCGGACTCCCATGTTAATCGTTGGGTTTGATGGCTTTCATGATTTTTCACCTGAGCTCATTGCAGATAATCTAAATCATCAAGGATATTTTGCCAAAGATATTACCCTCAGCTTAGAACCATTACACGAACTCAGATTAATCACTGGAATTACACTTGCACGGCTTTTTGATACCCAGGAATTTCGCCGAGTGGTAATTGATAAAATAAAGCCCCTTTTACAGGATTATGCCCGAGTTGGTTTCCCTGCGATCCTAGGAATGGATCATTTTAGAGACACAAAAGAAGAGCTTGAAACAGGGTTGGGGGTACCTGTATTCGAAATTCCTGGCATACCTCCTTCAATACCAGGTATTCGGTTACAGAAACTATTAATTTCTGCTATTGAGCAAAATAAAGGGTCGGTATTCAACGGTATGGAAGTATCAGCATCAAGTCTAAATGGAAATAAAGTTCAATCTGTGTGGTCTGAAGCAGCAGCGAGGCAGGTAGTTCATACTGCACAGACCTTTATTCTTGCAACCGGAGGAATCCTTGGTGGTGGCATAATTATCGATCAAGGCAGTAATGCAATAGAGCCAATATTTAATTTGCCCATTGATGTCTCCAATGATATTAGCCACTGGTTTCAAAAAGATTATCTTTCGGATATGGGTCATCCAGTTTTTCAAACAAGTGTTCCGGTTAATCGATCCTTTCAACCCATCGATAACCATGGAGAGGTAATTTATTCAAACCTATTCGCCATAGGCAACCAAATTGCGAATTGTGATCCTATTAGAGAACGATCACTGGAAGGTATAGCGCTTGCCACGGGATTCAAGGTCATTGAGAATCTAAAATCACCCAGAGATCTTTAGCATGAATATTATTTATAAGCCGAAGTAAATAATGATGTTAAAACCTGAAATATCATTGGATCTGTGCGTTAAGTGTAATATCTGTACAACAGTTTGCCCGGTATCTGCTGTTACGGATCTTTTCCCTGGGCCAAAATACGAAGGTCCTCAGGCAGGGCGTTTTCGTGATCCTGGGCAGGCATCACCGGATCAATCAGTTGATTATTGTAGCGGCTGCAGAGTATGTGACATGGCATGCCCAACCGGGGTAAAAATCGCAGAGATCAATTCCCGGGCAAGAGCCAATATGGTGTTGCAAGGTAAGATTTCCAGTAGGCATCGCATTCGCAACAATTTACTTGCAAGGCCTGAAACACTCGGCAAAATCGGACATCATTTTGCTTCTGTTGCAAATCATGTTCTCGAGAACGTCCCCATACGCCAAATATCTGAAAACACCCTTGGAATTCATCATTCCGCACCACTTCCGAAATTTAATAATCACCTTTTTACAAGCTGGTTCCGTAAACATCCAAAACCAGCAAACCCTAAGCGGAAAGTGGTATATTTTCATGGCTGTGCTACTCAGTATTATGAGCCTCGCGTTGGGCGCGCTGCAGTTCGGGTGCTAGAAGCAAACGGCTGTGAAGTTATCGTGCCTCCTCAAAACTGTTGTGGTTTGCCTTTACTTTCTAATGGAGAATATACAGCAGCAAAGAAATACCATCAAAATAATATCCGGCATCTAGTTGATTACGCCCGTCAAGGAATACCCATAATTGGCACATCGACCAGCTGCACCCTTACCATTAAAGAGGAAGCGCCAGAATTACTGGACATGGACGATGCGGATACGCAGTTGGTCTCAAAGAATACGTATGATTTTAATGAGTACTTGCTGCTGTTACATCTAGAAGACTCGCTTAATCTGCAGTTCGCACCTATACCCTTGACACTTGTCTACCATATCCCTTGCCAGTACCGCGCCCACCGATTGGGAAAACCTGGAATCGAAATATTAAACTTAATCCCTGAGCTTGTGATACAGGACAGTAAAGCTTCTTGTTGTGGAATTGCAGGCACATATGGATACAAGGAAGAAAAATATAAAATCTCCATGGATATTGGCCAGCAATTATTTACAATGATTGAACATGATCTTCCAGACAGTCCATTCGTTATCTGCGATAGCGAAACATGCCGCTGGCAAATCACCCATGCTACGGGTAAGCCTGCGGTTCATCCAGTGGAGCTACTCGCTAAAGCCTATGGATTACCAGTTGAAGGTGTTCTGAACGAAATATCGGTATAGCAGGAAAATTTGTGTTTTCAAATCCCTTTAAATTGCTCAAAGATTACCCAAAACAACTTAGATTGATGTTCTATGGGATGTTAATAAGCACCTTAGGCTCATCGATGATCTGGCCATTTTTAATGATCTATGTGAGGCAGCGGATTAGCTTACCCCTTACCCAGATTGCCAGTTTGATGACCATTAATGCAACTGCTGCTGTTATTGCTGCATTTATTGCTGGGCCTATTACCGATCGCCTAGGACGAAAATGGGTTATGGTGATTAGCCTTGCGGGCAATAGCCTGGTTTATTTCTTCATGAGCGGGGCTAGTGATTACCTTAGTTTTGCTTTATTACTGGCGCTTAGCGGTACGTTCAATCCACTTTACCGGGTCGGTGCAGATGCGATGGTTGCTGATCTTATCCCATCAGAAAAAAGGCCGGACGCATATGCCTTGATGCGATTGAGTAATAATGCAGGCATCTCTATTGGTCCTATGATTGGTGGTTTTTTGTCCTCTCTTTCATTTTCTATCACTTTTTATTTTGCCGGATCAGGAATGATGATCTACAGTTTGCTGCTCGCTCTCTTTGCGATTGAAACTCTGACACATGAACCAGGGGTGTCTGTAAAAACTATGGGATCGTTTGCCGGTTATCTTCATGTGTTACGCGATACGCAATTTTTAACCTTTATTGGCGCTTTTATCTTATCGCAGATGTGTGCTTTATTAATTTGGATCTTAATGCCTGTTTATGCTAATAATATATTTAATGTCCCTGAAAGCCAATATGGTTTTATCCCCACCACAAATGCACTCATGGTGGTATTCCTGCAGATATCAATTACCAAAATTACAAAACGTTTCCGAGCATTACCAGTGATGATGGTTGGCACTATTTTCTATGCCCTCGGGGTGGGAAGTGTCGCCTTGGGAAGATCGTTTATTGGATTTTGGATCAGCATAGTGATCATGACTTTTGGCGAGTTAATCTTAATGCCCACTTCTTCGACCTATGTTGCACGCCTTGCTCCGCCTGATATGCGAGGACGATATATGAGTGTTGCAGGACTAACCTGGAGCGCTGCAGCTGGAATTGCTCCAGTATTAGGAGGATACCTCAACGATACGATTGCACCTGTCGCGACCTGGTATGGGGGCTTCGTTATTGGAATCCTTGGAACTATAGGGTTCTTTATCCTTTCCAGAAAGCGTACGGATACACAACCCAGCATCTCTATAAGTAATATCTAGTAAGTAGGGTAAAATTGCCAAATCCATCTATCTACTAATTGAGGTGAATAATGAAGTCTTCATCGCGTTATCGTTGGTTGGTTGTGGTGATCTTTTTCTTTTTTGTCTTGCTGCACCAGGCAGATAAGTTGTTAATCGGACCTCTCACTGAGAATATCATCAAAGATTTCAATATCACAATGACCCAAATGGGGATCGTATCCATGGGGGCGATGATCGTTGGAGCTGTTTTTTACCCCCTGTGGGGATATTTTTATGACCGTTATACTCGCCCAAAATTGCTGGCATTGGCTGCTTTTATCTGGGGGTCTACAACCTGGTTGAATGCAATCGCTCCTAATTATTCTTCTTTTTTAGTAACTCGTTCATCGACGGGAATTGATGACTCGAGCTATCCAGGTCTATACAGTCTGGTATCCGACTACTTTGGACCGAAAATGAGGGGAAAAGTCTACGGTCTGCTCCAGTTCACGCAACCACTTGGGTATCTTGTTGGGATGTTACTTGGATTAATGCTCAGCGGCTTGATTGGTTGGAGAGGTGTATTCTATATCACTGGCTCTCTTGGGATTGTAATGGCAGTGGTAATCTTTTTTGGTGTAAGAGATGTTCCTCGAGGACAGAGTGAACCAGAATTCGCTGATTTAGAATTGAGTGGAAAATACCATTTTGATTGGGCGATTGCACGAAATCTGTTTAAAAAACCCAGTCTGCTTTTACTCTTTATCCAGGGTTTTTTTGGGGTGTTCCCTTGGAACGCCATCACGATCTGGTTCTTTTATTATCTCGGTTCAGAACGCGGTTTTTCTTCAGATACCCAACTGATCGTTATGGTGATCGCGGTACTTATTTTAGCTGCCGGCTACCCCATTGGTGGGAGTCTAGGAGATTACTTCTTTAAGCGAGACAAACGTGGGCGCCTGATCGTATCTATGGTCGGGGTGCTGTTAGGAGCAATCTTGCTGTGGTTCACGCTTAATGTCCCGAATGAAGATATCATTTTATTCACCTTTTTATTAGGATTGACGGCTCTCTTCATGCCGTTCGCTTCTCCGAATGTGGTTTCAACCGTTTATGATATTACCTTGCCTGAAGTACGCAGTACTGCCGTCTCGGTGCAGTATTTTATCGAGTCAATCGGTGCTGCCTCAGCCCCCGCAATCGTGGGTTTTATTGCTGACCAGACGTCCTTAAAAAATGCCTTTTTATTAATATGCATCTCAACATGGATATTATGCGCTCTATTCTTTTTTGTGACCTCGCTCTTTATCAGGAAGGATATTGATACCCTGAGAAGTGAATTAGCGCAACGCGCAGACGAGGAAAGATTAGAGCATCCATCAATATTAAATAAAACCTTCGCATGAAGATCACAATTATTGGCGCAGGTGGTGTACGCACTCCACTGCTGATAAAAGCACTTCTAATTCGTCAAGACAGGCTGGGTTTGAGCGATCTAAGCCTGATGGATATCGACAAAGAACATCTTGAGCTGATTTCTGCTATTAGCCAACAGATAGAAGAATCTCCCGAGACTAAATTTAGAATCTTACGAACCAGTGACGCAAGAGAAGCTCTCGCAGGTGCAGATTTTGTTATCACCACCTTCCGAGTGGGAGGCAGCGATTCACGGGTAATTGATGAGAGAGTAGCTCTAAACCAGGGTTCACTTGGGCAGGAAACAACCGGTTCAGGTGGATTTGCCATGGGAATTCGATCAATCCCGGTAATCCTTGAATACATACACCTGATGGAAAAAGTATGCCCGGAGGCTTGGCTGATCAACTTCGCCAACCCAACCGGTATGCTAACCGAAGCAATCATTCGAAATTCAGAATGGAAGCGGGTAGTTGGAATATGCGATGC
>Ga0210077_1000353_pt1 | contig 18247 bp, 18 predicted proteins | sample RushMan_CattailN_5_FD_185556 | JGI IMG/M metagenome (GOLD analysis project Ga0210077, IMG submission 185556) | Wetland microbial communities from San Francisco Bay, California, USA, that impact long-term carbon sequestration -... | ecosystem: Environmental > Aquatic > Marine > Wetlands ... | reverse complement strand
CTATAGCTCTTTTGTGGCAGAGAGGTGCACAGGCCGAACAATGAACTGTATTGCAGCTGCCCCCGCATTTGGAGGGGTAGGCAACTACTGCCTTTCCATCCCTATAATCGAACACTCCATTCGGACAAAATTCTATGCATCGTGGCTTTCCAGTTTTCGCACACAACCGTCGCATTTCTCATCAAGAATTATGGGAAACCAAGGACCAGTTTCATCATCCAAAAAAAATCACCTTAGACTTTTTGAATCCTCCGAAATCCGCGATTTGAAGATTACCTCTGCGTAGTTTTGAATTTGCGTATCAGATACACCTTGATCGGATCATTGATTATGAACGTCGTCAACAGCGCGTAGCCGAGGATTGCAAGCACAGGCACGAAGCCAAGCGGCGCAAGCTCTAAAACGCCAAAGACAGAGACAGCAATCACAAACAAGACTTCAGCCAAAACCATAACGCTCAAAAACCTACTAGGCTTTGACTTCCAAAAGTGATTCCGCTCACGAACTATCATAAGCGATGATATGCCTGCAAGGTTGAGATAAGCAAACCCAAAACTGTAGATTTTATCCACATTGCCAACCAACCCAAAGTACGATAAGGCAGGCACGGTAAAGATTACACCTTCAAAAATCATCAGTAAGCCCAGAAATCCGCTAACTCCGAATAGACGGCGCATGTCAAAAGTGTCAGGCTTTAGAGAAGAACGCACGTTATCAGTTGATATGGACATGGAAACGAAGTCGCCTAAGAAAAGCATCAACACCGTGCTGGTTATCGACAGTAGAAATGAATGGGTGAGAAACAGCATAACAACAATATAGCCGGCGATCTGTAGCTTTCGGGCAACCATCATCAGCGCCCAACTGTAGACTCTCTGATAAATAGTCCTCGACGTCTTAATCATGCCTATTATTCCGCCGAGGCCCTCCACAGTAAGCACGGCACTGGCAGAATCTTTGGCAATATCTGTTGCATTCTTCACGGCTATGCCAACTTCCGCCTGCCCCAAAGCAGGAGCATCGTTTACGCCATCTCCAGTCATACCAACCACATGCCCTATACGCTGGAGAGTCTTAACTATGCTGAACTTGTCTTCGGGATAAATCTGGGCGATGCCATGGCTGTTTTCAATTACCGAGTCAAGGGGCGCTGCTTTACTCTCAGCCTCTTGAATCTTTGACATCGTAGTGACATTATTGCCTAATCCTATCTTCTGGGCGATGTTTTTTGCAATCGGAAGCGAATCACCCGTAAGCATCTTCACTTCTACGCCTAATCCCCGAATCTGATCGAGTATCTCGCGCGAATCCTCTCTTATCCTGTCAGCGATGCCTACAAGACCGACGAACTCTAGCCTGCTTCTATCTGCACCCTTGGCAACAGCGATTACTCTTAATCCTTTTGCAGAAAGCTCCTCAGCGAATTTGAGCATAGTCTTAGCCTCTTCTTCGGGAACGTTGCAGGTAGCGCATATTATGTCGAATGAGCCTTTTCCCACGAAGAATTTTTCGCCCGCTTTTTTGATTGTTGCTTCGGTCATTCTGGTTTTGGGGTCGAAAGGAACGAATTCTGTTTGTGAGTAAGCGTCTAAAGGTAGGTTTGCTTGATTTGCAGCCGTTAGGAACGCTATGTCGATTGGGTCTTGGTTGGCTTCTTTAGATGCGAGGGCGCCGTACAGCAAGACATCGCCTTCACCGAACCCGTTAAGTGGCAGTTCCTCTTCCACGAAAAGTTTGTTCATCGTTATTGTGCCTGTTTTGTCTGCACATATAACGTCCATGGTTGCTGCGTCTTCGGTGGCGCTGAGTCTAGTGACAAGGACGCCTTGTTTTGCCAGCACTGATGAGCCAAGCGCCATGTTTATGGTGAACATGGTGGGCATGGCAACCGGCACGGAGGCTATGAGCAACACTCCGGCGAGGGGTAGCAAGACGGCAAGTTCAAAACCCGTCAATGCCGCGTAAACAAAGACGACCAAGAGAGAGGCTAAGACTAGTATGGCCAGTTGGCGTGCAACTTTAACCGTGACCTCTTCCATGTGGAGTTTGGGTTTTGCAAGTTCAAGCAGGGAAATGGTTCTGCCAAAATAGGTTTTTACGCCAGTAGCAGCCACTACGCCTGTGGCTTCGCCTCGCTTGACGGCTGATCCTGAATAAGCTATTTCTGCGGGTAACTTGTCCACGATTCCAGATTCGCCAGTGAGCACCGACTGGTCTAAACCAAGAGAACCATCAACAACCTTCACGTCTGCGGGCAAGAGATCGCCGATTCTGACCCTGACGACATCTCCTGGAACAAGCTCTTTAGCGGGGATGGTGTACCATTTTCCGTCTCTTTTTACTCGGCTTTCTATTCTCAGTCTCTGCTTTAGTTTAGCCATGGCTGCTTTTGCTCTGCCTTCACGCCACAGCGACATTCCTGCGTTGAAGAAAAGAAGAAAGATTATGACAAGCGCCTGCGGATACTTGCCCAGTATCAGTGTGATGATGGCGGTGGCTTCAAGCATCCAGGGCACAATGCCCCAGAAACGTTTTCCCAATCTTGTAAGAAAGCGTACTTTCTTCTCTGGGACCTCATTGTACCCATAAGTTGTTAACTTTTCCTTGACTTCTTGGTCATTCAGTCCAGTTTCTAAATTTGTTGCTTGAAACTCTTTTGGTTCTTTTTCCATCTCTCTCACTTTCATGACGGGTTGAGTTGGGAGTTGAAATTATCCTAAATAAAAGGGATTTGTTGCAAAGGATAAACGAGATATGCTCAGCATTAGGCTTTTGATTTTAGTTCGTCGATTATCTTTTGGGTTTCCTCTTCTGATGGGTGCGTGATGGCGTCGGCCGGGCAAACGTCTTCGCAACCTCTGCAAAACACTATACAGTTGTTAGGGTTTTTTACGACTGTTCTCTTTTCCCCTTCTTTCTCTTCAAACGCAAAAACTTTCACATGACAAAAGTCCACGCATTTTCCACAAGTGACGCATTTTTCATAGTCGATTTTTGGACCCCAAGGTATCTTGTTTCTGGGGACGCCCTCGTATGTTTCTTCAGCCATGTTTTGTCGCCTCCTTGAATTAGTGGGATTTTTTTTCGTTATAACACTCCCAAGTTAATAACAATATTTAAATATTGTTATCCAATAAAATGGAAACCATGTCAATAAACGAGGAAAACCAAAGCCGATTCAAATCCATAATCTTCCACGCCCTCGCCGACCCACTCAGACTAGAAATACTCGAGTTCCTGCGCGACGGAGAAAAATGCGTGTGCGAAATCATCCCGCACCTGAACACGCTACAACCGGTTGTTTCTCGGCACCTGAAAATCCTGAAAGACGCCGGGTTAGTGAAGGACAGGAAAGAAGGCAACAAACGGTTCTATTCAACCATAGACAACCGCATATATAACGTAGTTGATGGCATAACCCCTGAGCTTGTTGACACCCTTTCCAAGGAAGCGTTCAAGCGAATAACTTCCCGTTAGAAGATTTTGGAAACCGAGAACATTCCAAAAAGCCGAAAAAGCTAAGCGGCTTAAGGCTAAATCGTCCAGAACGAGAACACCGCCATGCCCTCGCCGAACTCCCGCTTGATGAACCTTACGATGTCCTCGTCTTCTAAGCTACGGGTTCCGTTCCTATCTTCATGTATCGGGATGCCAGTTTCTCTCAGCACGTTCTCTTTTCCCTTTGGAAAATCGAGGTAAACGTAATAGCCGCCTTTCGCGAGCATAATCAGCCTCAACGCGGTGAGCTCTTTGGTTTGGGACATGCCGTTCTGGTCGATGCTGTACACGATTGAGTCAGGCTTCAGCTCGGTGACTAAGCGCTTGAATTCTGTCCACTTTCTGACTCTATTGAGCTCGCCCAAATTGCAGCCATCCTATTTTCAGACTTGAGAAAGATACGACTATTATCCGTTATGCTCTTTCCGTTGTGGACCTTTTTCCACGAATCTTTCATAGCATCGCCAATCATTTTATACAAAATTCAACGCTAATCCTGTGTGTCCAAGGCTTCTGCTCACTTTTTCAGAAAGATCACGAAGAACTGTCCAGCATATGAAAGCATGGGTGATGGATTTTAGGTCATTTATTATGGCTGAAAGTTCTTCAATTGAAAATTCTTTTTTCCAAACGAGTTTTTTCGATTTCGGATTTATGTCCCAGCAGATAAGTCTTCCATTAGAGTACTCAAAAAGACAGTGGGCAATTGCATTTCTCAAATGGCGCCCAGTTTGTTCATAGATTTCGAATAACGGCGTGCCGAATTCACCCATCAAAGCTTTCCTTTCTTCGAGTTTCAAGCTTTCTACATATTCAATTGTGGCCTTCTTTCCATCTCCAGCGAGTTTCAAAGCACACAGAATATTGAGGGTTGGGAAATATTGGCCATCAACATGCAACATGAACGTAAAAAGATTTCCGTATAGTTGGACTTCGAGAAGTTTCTCATCTAGTTTGTTGAAGACTCCATTCATCTTGTAAATGGGTTTATTGGCGTTTGAGCTTCTGTCAACAAAAGGTAACAGGTCCCTGAAAGTCTGAGTGATGTTAGCGTCATTCTTAATTGCTCGTTCAAGGAGCACTTGGACTGCTCTGAGGCAATCTTGCCTAAGTTTGTAATTGCCTCCTTGAATTCTGCCCAAAAAATCAGTCTCAAATGCTACCAAAAAATCTTTGAGATCTAATTCAAACTCTTTAGGCTGCTTACCATACCAATTCAAATTGTTATTTAGACGTTCGCACCAATTCGCAGAATTCACATAACCTGTTTCTCTTAGCAATTCGGCTCTTGCGCGAATTTCATCTCGAAGGTTGCCCTGATATCTCGACCATATCACCTTCCATTATGTTAAATATCCGCTTGAAGCTTGGCGATTTTAGCATACGCTTACTCTCTAACTTGGCGCATGCCTGTTTCTATTCTTCTTGTCCTTTCGCACTTTTTTTCATCATTTGTGCCATTCTTGGCGTAGTTTTGGATGTGCTTCTGGGTGAAAGCAGATCCTCAACGAGTTTGTCTTGTCTTTGGTATATGTGGCAGTTTTTTGAGTGAAAAATCAGTTTGCCCGTTTCCAAGTTAAGATTTCCACGGCTGTTAATTTCTGAGACGAATGCTTCATTAAACACCTGTATCCCTGCAATGTTTGCAGGCAAACCTGCATAAGCGTCCCATGAGCGGAAATAGCAGGTCATATGAAGTTTTCCTTCCAGAATCTCTGTGTCAATTAAACTCAGACAAGGGGGCTCGTGTTTCTCTTTGCCGTTTAACCGAGTTTTGCTGATGTCTTCAGGTAATCGAATCACCATTGTAACCTGTCTATCCTGTTGTTCCTCCACGTACCTTCTTATGGCTGCTTCAACTTGGTCCACGGGTTCCCTGAGCCTACTACCATAGGTATAGATTTCATCCTGTTTGCCTTCACCACACCACAAGTACGCCAGTGCATACCATTGGACGTACTTCATGTCACATGGTGCTTTATCGCTAACCAGTGGTCTATTTTCGGGACGCAATATCTCAATGGTGACGTTGAGTTTCTTGGTTTCCGAAATCTCTGATCCATAACCAACTTTGAAAACATCCCCTTCACTTCGTATGTGATTTAACGTTTGAACCCATGCGTCGGGGCAGTCGAATGCGGTAATCTTAACATGTTTCAGTGTGCCGTTCCTCCAGAACCATGTGTGCTAAGCATCAAAACTATCTGTCAGGCTCCGCAGATAAAAGTTTGCCCAGTTTTCAAGCAGCCAAGGCTATCGTAAGAAAATAGCGTTCAGCCCTTTAAATAAGGGAGGGGATAGTCACTCCGAGCGAGAGTTCAGACTTTTCTAATCCACACCCTGGTTCTACAGAAAATTGAAGCTTTTATAGAGGGGCTATAGAAAAAAATCACACGCGGATCGGCCAGTCGGCACTGGTCCAACCCTTTTCTGGCAAATACGGAAAGTCGTAAGGAAGACGGCGCAGTTTACTTGTTAAGCGTCTTTCCATCTTTCGACTAGCAGCGTTTCGCCGTTCATCTTGAAGCTGATTTTTACGTAAACGTCTGAGTCAGGTTTTATCTGGTCGCCCCATGCGGGATTGAAGGGGAACATACTGTCTTCGCATAGTTTCACTGGAATGTATATGAGGTATTTGCCGTCTTTTCTTCGATAAAGTCTTCCTCTTCCCTCTGAAACCATAAATTGATACCTTCTCATTCTCCTAGCGTTTTAATTACCGTTAATTTCTTAATAAAATTTTAGGTCGCTAACATCAAACGAGCGCTTTCTTAATATTCAAAAACCTTCCTGCAAACGTCGTCGCAACGGGAAAATCTAAATGTGAGAGGTTCGCTGAATATACCGTTAAAGAGTTGACATCAAATGGCTGAAAAAGTAAGAGAAGACCCAGTTAAAATGCACAAAGACGCTAACAACCTCATGGACCAAGGAAAATACGAGGAAGCAAGAGCTATGTTCCTCCGAACCGCCGAGCTGTACCGCAAAGCCCAAAACTACTTCGACTCCACAACCATGCTCTACAAAGCAGGCGAATGCAGCTTCCAGCTTAAAGAGTACGAGAAAGCCCTCGAAAGCTTCAAGCAATCAGCTGAACTCTCCTTCCAAAAGGGGTTCGACAGGTTCGGTCTCAGTGCGCTGGACTACGAGAAAGACTGCCAAAAAGCCTTAGGAAACGACGCGGAAGTCGCCGAGTTAGAGAAGAAAATGAAAGAGGTCAAAGAGAAACTCGAAAGCGCCTTCTAAAACCTTCCTGCACCACAAGCAGCCTCATCTTTTTTTGCAACCGCTACTTTGAGAAGTTTAATAGACACATTTCCACAATCTACCATAAAGACTTCTAATGGCGCAGACCATGCCCACCCTCTTCAAAACCCTCGCCGAACTCCTCGAAAAAATAGAAAACACAAGAAAAAGATTCGAAATCACAGGCTTAACAGCCGACTTCCTGAATACCCTGACGCCGGAAGAAGTGGAGCCTGCCGTTTCCATGATTCTCGGCAGACCCTTCCCGAAATGGAACCCGAAAACCCTAGACGTAAGCTGGACAACCCTCACAGGCATCCTGCAAAACGTAACTGGAGCAAGCTGGAGCGCTTTCACCGAGGCCTTCCGCGGAACAGGCGACATAGGCTCCGCCACCAAAACCGTCTTCGAACAAACCAAACCTAAAAAGCAAGCCCAGCTGCTGGAGAAAACGTTGACGATAATCGAGGTCAGACGCATGTTGGAAGCAATCGCCGAAACCGCCGGTTCAGGCTCCAGAGAAAAGAAAGAACGCCTAATCACAACCCTGCTGAGCCAAGCTTCACCCGTCGAAGCCAAATACCTCGTGAAGATTTTCATCGGCGAAATGCGCACAGGACTGCATGAAGGCTTGATGGAGCAAGCAGTCGCCAAAGCGTTCGAGGTTCCGCTGGGCACAGTGCAGAAAGCCAGCATGGCAATGGGCGACATCGGCGAAGTAGCCGCACTTGCGAAAACAGGCGGCAAAGACGCCTTAGCGAACGTGGGATTCCGACTTTTCAGACCAGTCAAACTCATGCTCGCCCAGACAGCCGCAACAGTCGCCGACGCCATGACGGAACACGGCGGAAAAACCGCTTTTGAGTACAAGTACGACGGCGCAAGAGTGCAAATCCACAAGCACGGCGGCGAAGTGCGGGTTTTCAGCCGAAGACTAACCAACGTGACAAGAAGCCTCCCGGAAACCGTGGAAGCCGTACAAGCCGCTGTCAAAGCTGTTGACGCGATTTTGGAAGGTGAAGTTATAGCCGTGGACGCCGCAGGCAGCCCAGTTCCGTTCCAGCACCTGATGCGCAGGTTCAAAAGAATCCACGAAGTAAGCGATGTGGCGGAGAAAATCCCTGTCAGGCTCTTCCTGTTCGACATTCTTTACCTCAACGGCAAAAGCCTCATAGAATTGCCTTACGTGCAGCGCAGGCAGATTCTGGCTGAAACCGCTGGCGGAATACCCTTGACCAACCAGATAATCACCGACAACGAGAAACAGGCGGCAGAGTTCCTGCAAGCCGCAATGGACGCTGGGCATGAAGGGTTGATGGCGAAGAAACTCGACAGCCCATACACGCCTGGAACCCGTGGAAAACGCTGGCTTAAGATAAAACCCGTGTTGGAGCCGCTGGACTTGGTTATCGCGGCGGCGGAGTACGGTTATGGGCGCAGGCACGGCTGGTTATCAGACTATTATCTGGCTGCACGCGACGCTGAAACTGGCGAGTTTTTGACGGTTGGCAAGACGTTTAAGGGGTTAACCGACGCCGAAATGACGGAGATGACTAAGCGGCTTAAGGCGCTTGCTGTTAGCGAGGAGCGGAACATGGTGGTTGTGCTTCCGCGGGTGGTGGTTGAGGTGGCTTACAACGAGATTCAGAAAAGCCCGAAGTACCGCAGCAGGATGGCGTTGCGGTTCGCGCGGATAACCCGAATACGTGACGACAAGGGCGCAGAGGACGCTGACACTTTGGAGCGCGTGAAGGCGATTTATGAGAGCCAGTTTGCGAAAAAAGGCAGATATAAGGCTGAATGACACAATATTCAACGGTGGAAGTGTTGGATAAAGAGGCGTTTGCCGCGGAATTCTACAGTCGCCAAGTGACCATGAAAGAGCTTGGACCGCAGGGTCAACGGAAACTGGAAAAGGCGAAAGTGGCGGTTGTCGGCGTGGGCGGTTTAGGAACCGTGTCCGCGCTCTATCTGGCTTTGGCTGGCGTTGGATATTTGCGGCTGATTGACCAGGACACGGTTGAGACTCCAAACCTTCACCGTCAAATCCTGTACACACGCGGCGACTTGCATTATCCGAAGGTTGAGGTGGCTGCTGAACGCTTGATGAAGCTGAATCCGCTCGTGAAGGCGGAAGCGGTCTCTGAGAACGTGAACGCTAGCAATGTTGAGCGGTTGCTCGCTGGCGTGAACCTTGTGGTGGATGGACTGGATAACATGGTGACGCGTTACCTGATTAATCGCGTATGCGTGAAGCATCGTATCCCATTCGTTTTTGGCGCGGCAATCGGCTTGGAAGGGAACCTTTCGGTTTTTTCTCCTCCTGAAACAGGATGCCTGGAGTGCTTGCTGCCGAACCTTTCCGACGGTGACTTGTTGACGTGTGACACTCGCGGAGTTTTAGGCGCAACACCTGGAATAATCGGCGCGATGCAGGCTATGGAAGCAATTAAGGTCATAGCGGATGTCGGTTCGCCCTTGAAGGGCAAGCTTATGGTTTGCGATTTCAACGACATGAACTTCGCCACCATCGACATCTCCAAGGCGGCTAATTGCCAAGCCTGCAAAGGAGTTTCGGGTCCAATCGGCGGGGGGAGGCTTGTTTGGCTGTGCGGAAGCGAAACGGCAAACATCAACCCTGAAAAACCCTTGAAACTGAACCTGAACCAAGTTTACCAGTCGGTGGAGAAGCGGTTTCCGGTTCGCTTGAAGTCGCATATGGCAGTGATATTTGACTACAAAGGGCTGGAAGTCAGCCTGTTTAACGGTGGGCGCATGTTGATAAAAAACGTCAAGAACGAAAACGCCGCGTTGAAGGCTTACAGGGAAATCATGAAAGCGTTGAACATTGACAACAGCTAACGGGTTGTAGAAGTTCGTTGCTACTTCTGTTTCGGGTACATTAGCTCATGGTATTCTGGGTTTGTTTCGCCGTATTCTGATTCTATGGCTCCGCTGATTCTCCGCCAGTCCTCAATGATTATGGGCCACGTCTCGTTAGTCACCACCCGTGTAGTGACGTACTCTTTCATTGGTTTTTCCCGCTTTATCATCCTCTTATGCCAGTCTATGCTGATGAGACCCGTGCGCCGCAGATGGTGGAGGCGCTGGACCACTTCGTCCGATGTGAACGGGTAATCAAGGCTTCTCTTCAAGTCGTCAAGGAGCGAGTTGACGGAGATTTCGTCTTCCACGCGGAGGCTTACAACTGCCACGATGTCTTGGACGAGCCGTGTGGTTCTGCTCAGATAAAGCGCTGCCCGCCTCTTCGGAATCAACACTTGCTCCAGTCGGTACGCATGTCGCCTATAGAACCAGTTTTTAACCGCCTCAGCCAGCAAAAGGTACGCCACTACCAACGCCGCTAAGACAGCGAAAAACAGTAGTGGCGGTTTAACGAAGCTGAAGTACCTGTCGCCCAAGAACGTGTAAGGCAACAGTAACGAGAACGCCACGATGATTATGCTGCTTATCGTGAGGAGTTTGCCTGGTTTGCTCTTCCAGAACGGCGTATACCGCGTGCGAATGGCGAATATGACAAGGGTCTGGGTGACCAGTGACTCGATGAACCACGCCGTCTGGAACAGGTGCTCTCTCTGGGCTGCCGGCGCCGCCGCTGGAACCATTGGCAGAAAAATGAACAGCATGATGAAGAACGTTAAGAAATCAAAGATGGAGCTTACCGGTCCCAGAGAAATCATGAAGTTCTTTATGAAACCGATGTCCCAACGCTTCGGCTTTTCAACATACTCGGGGTCAACGTTGTCCGTGGTTATAGTTGACTGGGACAAGTCGTATAGCAAGTTGTTGAGAAGAATCTGGATGGGCAGCATGGGCAGAAAATCAAAACCGAGCAAGGGCAGGATTAGGGAGGCGCCGGCGACGCTGAACATGTTGCCGAAGTTTGAGCTGACTCCCATCATGATGTACTTCATGGTGTTGCCAAACGTTCTCCGCCCCTCCAGCACTCCTTCGCCCAGAACAGTCAAATCATTCTTCAACAGGATGATGTCAGCGGATTCCTTAGCAACATCCACCGCATTGTCAACCGACACACCCACATCTGAAGTCCGCAACGAAGGTGCATCGTTGATGCCGTCGCCCATAAAGCCCACAACGTGACCGTTAGCCTTCAACAAGTTAATTACGCGGTCTTTCTGCGCAGGCGTCACCCGTGCGAAAACGTTGGCTTCCTCAACGATTCTGGCGAGACCTTCATCGGACATTTGAACAATCTCGCTGCCGAGGGCGACGCCTTTGATTTCGAAGCCCAACTGCTCGCAGGTTTTTCTGGTAACCATCTCGTTGTCGCCTGTGAGAATTTTCAGCTCAATCCCAGCCTTGCTGAGCAACTGCAGCGACTGTTTGGCGGTTTCTTTAGGCGGGTCCAAGAACGCCACGAACCCGAGGAACACCATGTCAGTCTCGTCGTTAACGGAGTAAACAGCCTTCTCTTTCCTGAGTTTCTTGTAGGCGACGCCTAAAACCCTGAAGCCATCACTGCTCAAGTCATAGTATTTCTGCCCGATTCTCCTGCGCAACGCCTCCGTGAGGTCGGAAGGAACGCCCGCCAACTCCGTATAAGCGCACACTTTCAGGATTTCTTCAGGAGCACCCTTAGCTATGAAAAACCGCTGTCTCTTCCGCTCCACAACCACCGAGACACGCCGTCGCACGAAGTCGAACGGGACTTCATCGATTTTCTGGAAGCCGCCAATGTCAAGTTCCTCATGCGCAAGTATAGCCTCGTCAAGAGGACTCTTCAACCCCGTCTGGTAATAGCTGTTCAGGAAGGAGTACAGCAGTATCTTGTCACTCTCGTTTCCCTCGGCGTCCACGTGCAGCACAAGGGTTATTCGGTTCTCCGTGAGAGTTCCTGTCTTGTCAGTGCAGAGGACGTTCATGCTGCCGAAGTTTTCGATAGCGGACAGCCGCTTCACTATGACACCTTTCTTGGACATGGCGATGCCGCCTTTCGACAGGTTCAACGTGATAATCATCGGCAGCAGCTCAGGGGTCAAGCCCACCGCGAGCGCCACCGAGAACAGCAGGGAATCCAGCACGCCGCGACCGAGCAGGGCGTTAACGAAGAAGACGAACAAGACAAGCAGCATGGTGACCTGCATGATGAGAAAACCGAAGCCCTTAATTCCACGTTCAAACTCGGTCTCAGGAGCCGCGCCGACGAGTTTTTTCGCGATTTTCCCGTACTCGGTTGAGCCGCCGGTCTTAACCACGACGGCTGTGGCGGTTCCACTGACCACCGAGGTGCCCATGAAAAGATAATTGCCCCAATGCGTAATCGACGCCGCTTGCCCAACTACAGGCGCAGAAGTTTTCTCAACTGGAAACGACTCACCCGTCAACGCAGACTGGTTGATAAACAGGTCTTTTGCCGTGATTACTCTTGCGTCTGCAGGCGCGATGTCTCCAGCTGAAAGGTAAACGATGTCGCCTGGAACAATCTCGGGAAGCTTCACCTCTCCTCGTGCGCCATCCCTGAGCACCGTCGCAGTGGTGGTGACCTTCTCCTTCAGCAGCTCAGCGGCTTTGCTGGCTTTAGACTCCTGATAATAGTCAAGGACTACGCTTATGAAAACAATGGAAAGAATGATAATCATGTTGGGTATTTCTTGGAGGACGCCGGAAATCACCGCGGCGAAAATGAGTATGATTACCAGCGGGCTTCTGAAGTGCATCAGAAACTCAACAATGCCTGCACGCTTCTTTCTTCGGGCAAGCTCATTGCGACCATAAACTTCTAGACGGTTCTCCACGGCTTCGGAACTGAGCCCGCTGGCGGATGAGCCTAAACGCGCAAGCAACTCATCCATGGGGAGACTTAGAATTTCCTCCGCGCTCAAGGTCGCTGGTGTATAGCGTTCCTCTTCTTCCTGATGTGCGGTGCTTGCGTTCGGGTTTTGCGTCTATTTATCCTTCCTTACTCCTTCGCGGCAACGAGAACCAGGTGCCATTAGAGCATACGAGAATTGACGTTCTTAAAATATTTTCTATAGCATCTACACTCGATTGCGCTGGCATGTGGCACCTTTGCGTTTAAATTCATTGAGAAATTACAAATGATGCTTGCAATTTGCAGCTATATACGTATAGTATGAAAAAGAGAACAATTAATAGTAAGAAAGTAAAATATTATTACTGATGAGAAAAATGTCAGAAGAACCCGAAGTCACAACAATCAGCGAAAAAGGACAGGTGGTAATACCTCAAGCCATACGGAAAGAACTGCGGATAAAGCCGAGAACAAAGTTTCTTGTATTCGGCAGAGGCGACACCATAATCATGAAAAAACTGGAACTGCCAGACATCAAGAAGGAGTGGGAAGACATCTTCAAAATGATGGACCAGAAGGCATTGAAGCTTTCCGACCAGGAAATCCAGAAAGAAATAGCGGCAACCAGAAAAGAGAAGCACAAAAACAATAGATGATTAGATGTTTCGAGTGGTCCTTGACACCAACGTCATCGTAAGCTCTGTAATTTCCGACAGCAAGGCAAGAGACCTTCTGAGAAAAGGAATAACAAACCAGTTTTTTATGGTGACATCAGACTTAATCTTAAAAGAGATTGTCATCATGCTTCGGCGCCCAAAATTCAAAACAACCGAAGACGAAATACACAGAATAATTATTGCCTTAATTCGTTCCAGTGAAGTTGTAAACGTGAAATCAAAATTTGAGGCAGTCAAAGAAGACCCAAAAGACAACATCATAATCAATACGGCTTACGATGGAAACGCCGACATAATTGTGACCGGAGATCATCATCTTCTCAGACTGCAAAAATATGCAAGCATCAAAAATAATCACCATCGAAAATATGCTTGAACTGCTAAAAAACTAAAAGATAATCAATGGAAGGTGAGTTTTGGTGCTCCGGCCGGGATTCGGACCCGGGTCCACGGCTCGAGAGGCCGTTATACATAGCCCCTTAAAGATGACTTAGTAAGGTTTGACCGGACTATACTACCGGAGCATCGACTGTAGCGTACATACTGGTTCCGCTTGTATTAATTTACTTTCCTCTTTGCACAATGAATTTTTGGCTCTAAAAGACCCTGAAAACCTCAGGCACCACGAAAAAGTAACTTACAATAACAAATGAGTACTAAAAAGAATCAATTTGTTTTTTCAAGAGATTAAAAAAAGAAAAAGTTGGGGGCTTTTACTCCATGCCTTCAGGACCGCCAGGCATTCCGCCGCCTGGACCGCCTTTCGGCGATTTCGCGGTTATCACGTCGTCGATGCGAAGTATCATGGCTGCGGATTCTGCGGCTGATTTTATGGCTTGCTCTTTGACTACGATGGGTTCGATGATGCCGTTGTCGATGCTGTTCTGGGTTTTGCCTGTGAATACGTTGACGCCTTTGTATTTGCCGTCTTCTTTCTCGTGTGCGCTGCGCAGGTCAACGAGTACGTCGATGGGTTCCAATCCTGCGTTCTCCGCGAGCGTGCGTGGAATAACTTCCACCGCGTCTGCGAAGGCTTCGACTGCGAGCTGTTCTCTTCCGCCGACTTTGGTTGCGTACTTACGCAGTTCCTTGGCGACTTCGATTTCGATGGCTCCTCCGCCCGCGACGATTTTGCTGTTTTCGATGACGTCTGAGACGACTGACAGTGAATCGGTCATGGCTCGTTCGGCTTCGTCCACCATGCGCTCAAGTCCTGCGCGGATGAGTATGGCTACGCTGTGGGGGTCTTTGCATTTCTCGACGAAAATCATTTTGTCGTCGCCGATTTTGCGTTCCTCCACTATGCCTGCGGCGCCGAGGTCTGCGGCTTTCAGGTCTTTGAGGTCTGAGACGATTATTGCGCCTGTAGCGCGTGAAAGCTTCTCCATGTCGGATTGCTTTACGCGGCGTGCAGCCATGATGCCTTCCTTCGAGAGGAAGTGCTGAACCATGTCGTCAACGCCTTTCTGGCAGAAGACCACGTCTGCCTTTGAGGCTTTGATTTCGTCAACCATTTCCTTCATCATGTTGGTTTCCTGGTCTAGGAACGCCTTCATCTGCGACGGGTCTTTGATGCGGATTTCTGCGCTGATCTCGGTTTTCTCGATTTCCAATGCTGAGTCTAACAGTGCGATTTTCGCGTTTTCCTTCTTCTTGGGCATGCCGGGGTGGACGACTTCTTTGTCAACGATGATGCCGCGTATAAGCTGGGTTTCGAGGAGGCTTTTGCCCGTCTTCTTAACAAGCTGGATGTTGTCTATGTCTGCAATCATCTTGTCTCCGCGCTGCTCGGCGATTTGTTTCACTGCTTCTATGCTGATTTGCGCCAAGTGCTCCCGTGCTGCGCCGACGGCTTTGCTACTCATGGATGTCAACGCCACTTTCAAGAGTGTCTTCTTGTCGTCAATGTCCACTGGGACGGCTGATTTGCCGATGATTTCGATGGCTTTCTGCGCTGCTTTGCGGTAGCCGCTGACGAGGATTGTCGGGTGGATGTTCTGGTCGAGCAGTTCCTCCGCTTTTTTGAGGAGTTCGCTTGCGAGAACTACGGCGGTTGTGGTTCCGTCGCCGACCATGTCGTCTTGGGTTTTGGCGATTTCAACCATCATTTTTGCTGCTGGGTGCTCCACGTCGATTTCGTTGAGGATTGCTGCGCCGTCGTTGGTTATGGTGATGTCGCCGAGGTTGTCGATGAGCATTTTGTCCATGCCTCTTGGACCAAGGGTGGTTTTGAGGACTTCTCCGATTACGCGTGCTGCCATGATGTTGTTTCTTTGAGCTTCTTTTCCTCTGCTTCGGGTTGTGCCTTCTTTAAGGATTAGGACTGGCTGTCCTGAGCCTGTTGTTGTTAAATACGCCATTTTGTTAACCTCATTCTTTAGGGTAGAACCTTTTTCAATCGGAATTAAGCAGAAACCCAACGAAAATATAAACTTTTACCCTTAAGGGACCTGTAAAGTTGGGTTTGCCATGGCGTTTTAGGGATTTTTGGAACTGCTTGAACTGTCCTGCTCAGGAAGACTCCCCCCTCCCTTATTTAAAGGGCAAACTGTTTTTGGCGACTATCTCAAGGTTTGGTCCAGTGCCCCTGTTTAGCCTTTTACGAGTTTGAAACCGATGCTCGTGCCCATCCCCAGGGCGAAGCCGAGGCTTATCATGAGCACCGCCATGGGTTCAAGGTACCGCGCAGCCTTCAAGGCGCCGCAATCCACCGGGTCGAAGCCGATGTCCCTGCCAAGCCGCATCACTGTCTGCTTCGCCTCCGCGTTGTCGCCTGCCAAGAAAAGCGTTAGCTGTTCGTTTCCGATTTTGCCTTGGCTTTGGTTCTGCGCGAACACGGTGTTGAACGCCTTGACCACGCGGGCTTTAGGCAGCTGCTTCTGCAGTTCTTCCGCGCCTGAAGTGGTAAAGCCGACCGCGAGCTCCATGTTGGGCGTCAGCACGTTCGTCACGTCAATGACCACTTTGCCGTCTGCGGCTGAACCCACCGTCTTTGCCACGTCAGCCACGGCATCATGTGGCACCGCGAAAATTAGGACTTCGCCCCAGCGTGCGGCGTCAGCCACAGGTTCTTTGGGGTCTCGGTGACCGAACTTGATTTCGTGTTTGCCGCTTAAACCTTTGGCTATGGCAGAGCCCACGTTGCCCTTACCGATAATGCCTATTTTCAAAAGTCAAACCTCCCGTTTTAAAATTGGACAGTAAAAAATGGTTATAGGCAGATTTAAGGGTACGTGACTGTCAAACCACAACCACAAAAAAACGGGCTATTGCCAAGACGCCAGCCCTTAATTTAAGTTAAACAATCTTTATGCTTGCGTCATTTATGTTGCCGAATTTCCGGTCACGCGTCAGCAAAACCTCGTTGTTGGCTAGGACAATTCCCGCGATGAGCAAATCGTTCTCGTTAATCAACTTTCCAGACTCTTTTAACTTTCCAAAAAGCAACGCTGATTTTCTCGCAGCCTCTTTGTCAAAAGAGTATACCGTAACTTCCGAAAGAAAATCTTCAGCCAGTTGCTTCTTTAATTTGTTCTTATGCTTGAGCAACTCATACTCTGTAATAGTAGTTGTTTTAATCTCTTCATTTTCAGAAAGGTTGTTAAGCAGTGAAACAATATTTTTGTCTCCTGCCAAGAGGTCTATTATTACGTTTGTGTCTACAAACACCATAAGGCTCACTTGAATTCTCTGCCGTAGTTCGCTTCTCTTTCAGCGGCTATTTCCGCCTTCAACAATTCAAGTTTTTCCTTCTCATCTTTCATAATGCCCGCAAAACGCAGGATATCCTGTTTCTTCTTCTCCGAACATAGACTCTCTTTTATTACCTGTGAGAAACTCTTCTTGCCTTTTTTTTTCAGTAGAAGTTCATAAACCTCGTTTGAGACTGAAATCTGCCTTGCCATATTAAGCCTTCTTTATGTATACATAACCTATACACACATACCGCAAATAAACTTTCTTATCATAATTCTTTCGCACAAGGACATGTAGCCCTAATGCTACAATGAGAACAGACGGCTGGTTTAGACGCGGAGCACCACGTTTTCCGCGTAGCCTTTCATGGCGCCAGCGAACCCGTTGATGACTTCGGGTGTGTACGGCTTCAAGCCTTCGAACCGTTTGTCAAGCGTGTCCTGCGGCACGAACTGCTGGAACGCGTGAGTCTTGGCGCCCTTTACGAGTTCGCATATCTGCGGCATGTCTTCAGCCGTGATGAGCTCTGGAACCACGGTGGTCCTGAACTCGTATTGCACCTTGCCCGTCTTCAACATCTCCACGGTGCGCAGAAAACCAGTCGTGCTTTTGGCGCCTAGGAGCTTGTACTTCTCCAGCGATGTTTTTACGTCCAGCGCCACGTAGTCCACGCTTGCGAGGCATTCCTCCAGCACTTCGGGATAAAACCCGTTCGTGTCCAGCTTCACCATGAAGCCGCGCTCCTTCAGCTTCGCCAGGAAGCGTGGTAGCTCTTTGTGCATGCACGGTTCTCCGCCCGTGACTACGACGGCGTCCACGAATTTTTTGCGGCTTTCCAGAATCTCCAGCGCCACGGCTTCCTGTAGGAACGGCGGTTTCGGGTCTACGGCGATGCGCCAGTTGTGGCAGAACGGGCAGCGGAGGTTGCAGCCAGGCGTGTAGAGCACCGAGGCTATCTTATGCGGGTAATCGATGAGGCTGATTTTCTGTAAGCCGCTGAACTTCATTTCTTCACCTTTCACGGAGACATGGGCACGGTAGCCATGACAACGGACTTGTCGAAGGTTCGGCGCATGGCGAACTCGGCTTGTTTGCCGTCGTTCCACTGGTCCACGGGACGCAAATAGCCGACTACTCGGGAGTACACCTCGCATTGGGCGCCGCAGACCGGGCATAGTTTGTGTTCGCCGCTGGTGTAGCCGTGGCTGGGGCAAACGCTGAACGTCGGGGTCAGCGTGAAGTAGGGCAGGCGCGAGTTCAATGAAACCTTGCGGATTAGCTCGGCGGCTGACTGCCACGAGTGCAGGCGTTCGCCGAGGAAAATGTGGAAGACTGT
>Ga0210077_1000352_pt1 | contig 18250 bp, 14 predicted proteins | sample RushMan_CattailN_5_FD_185556 | JGI IMG/M metagenome (GOLD analysis project Ga0210077, IMG submission 185556) | Wetland microbial communities from San Francisco Bay, California, USA, that impact long-term carbon sequestration -... | ecosystem: Environmental > Aquatic > Marine > Wetlands ... | reverse complement strand
TCCGAGTACCATTCGGGCGCCGCTCCCGCCAGCGGAAGCTGGTCGATATCGACGCCGAGCGCGCCCGCCAGCGCCGCGGCGAGCACGAGGATGCGCGAATTGTCGACGCACGATCCCATATGCAGCACCGGCGGAATGCCCAGCGCCTTGCACACGGTCCGCAGCCCCGGCCCGGCTTTCTCGGCCGATTCCGGCATCATCTGCCCCGCCTTGCCGTTGGCGACGGCGGCGCAGCCGGTGACGAGCACCAGGATGTCGTTTTCGATCAGACGGCGGGTGAGGGCCACGTGGCCGTAGTCCTGCGGGATTTTCGGGTTGTTGCAGCCGACCACGCCCACCGCGCCGCGAATCGTGCCTTTGGCGATCGCGTCGATGAGCGGCTTCGGCGTGCCGCCCAGCGCGCCGAGGATCGCTTCCACCGAGAAGCCGGCCATCATCGGCACCGGCTCGACCGGAATGCGGACGCGCTGCGGATTGCGATTCGAGAAGGCTTCGACGCCGCGGCGCACGATCTCCTTGCCGATCTCGATGCCGCGTTCGGGAACGAAGGTCAGATGAATCGCGCCGGGGAATTTGGCCTTGTCGAAGGTGGAGATCACCTGGGTGTGGAAGCACTTTGCGACGTCGGTGACAGACGGCATGATGCACTGGTAATCGACGACCATCGCTTCGAGCGCGCCGGTCATGATTGCCAGCTCCTGCATCAGGTGGTTGCCGGCCATCGGCACGCCGCGGCGCATCAGCAGCTCGTTGCCGGTGCAGCACAGCCCGACCAGGTTGATGCCCGCCGCGCCCTTTTCTTTCGCCAGGCGCACGAGTTCGGGATCCTGCGCGGCCTGCACGATCACATCCGAGAGCATGGGGTTGTGGCCGTGGAGCGCGATGTTGACGTGGTCGACCTTGAGCGTGCCCAGGTTTACCTGCGATGTGACGGGCTTGGGCGTGCCGAACATCACGTCGGAAAGCTCGGTGGCGATCATCGAGCCGCCCCAGCCGTCCGAGAGGCTGGTGCGGAGGGCGTGGAGCAGGATGTTCGTGTAGTCGTTGTCGACGCCCATGTGGGTGCGATGGAGCATCTCGACGTTTTCGCGGTCGATGCCGCGCGGCGTGATGCCCAGTTTCTTCCATAGCTCGCGCCGTTTTTCCGGCACGCGGGCCAGGAAATCGAGCGACTCCTTGCGCGAGCCGTACTCCTCGAACATCGAGCGGGCCACCTCGCGCGCCACTTCCTCGATCGGGCGGCTGTCGGTCTTGATGCCGCGTTCGGTGGCGAGCGACTTGAGCTTTTCGGGGTCGGTGATGCGATAGCCGGAGGTCTTGCCTTCGGCCAGGGCCTCGAAGGTTTCGAGGATGTCGCGGCCGTGGTCGGAATGCGCGGAAGCGCCCGCGGCGATGGCGCGGCCCAGGTTACGGGCCACGATGGTATCGGCGTCGGCGCCGCAAACGCCGCGCTGCGGACCTTCGCCGAAGGGATCGATGCGGCACGGGCCCATGGCGCAATTGCGACAGCTCAGGCCCATGGCGCAATAGCCGCACTGCGGCTCCTGCGCGCTCAGGCGGTCCCATACGGTGGTGATGTGCTCCTCGTGGGCGCGGTCGATCATCTTGTTCGCGTCGCGGGCGAGGGAATGATTGCCATTGAAATTCATCGCGTTCATTGCAAGCCTCCGGCGACCCTGGTCGCTGCGGCTCCCCATTGGCGCCAGCCTTCGACGGTGCCGGGAACCTGGGGGACTTCGGGCGCAATTTCGGTGGCGGCGAGCACCGCGCGCGTCTCGCGCAGGCGGCCCTCGCGCACCAACTCGTTCAAATCTCCATAGACCAGCGCGCCGACCTTGCACGCCTCGGCGCAGGCGGGAATGCGGCCCTGGCGCACGCGCTCGATGCAGCCATCGCATTTCACGGCGACGATGCGCGGGCTGGGGCCATCGGCCAGCGCGTGGAAGGTGAGGACGTCGAACGGGCAGACCATCGCGCACATCGCGCAGGCGATGCACTTGGCCGGCTCGACGAGCACGAGCTGGTGGTCGCTGTCGCGGAAAATCGCCGCCGTCGGGCACACCTGCTGGCACGGGGCGGGATTGCAATGGCGGCAGCGATTCGGAAACGAAGTGGCGAGCGAGTAGCCGGGCTCGACGTGGACGCGCTTGCGTGGTGGCGGGTCCTCGAACATCGCTGTGGCCGCCTCTCGGCTGTGGGAGTGCTCGACCGCGCACGCGAATTCGCACTGGCGGCAGCCGATGCAGCGCTCCGGATTCACGAAGACCATCGGAACGGATTCAGCGCCGCGGGAGGGTAATTGTTCGGGGGATCGGACTGTTTCCATCGAAATTCTCCTTGGCCGGTGCCGCCCTCCCGACTCGCCGGGATACATTCCGGGCGGCGCTACAGCTCATCCGGCCGCCGTTTCGGCCTCGGGACTCGCTCGCTCGGGTTCCAGCGCCTGCCGCAGGGCCTCCAGGATTGTCCGCGCTTCAGCTGCCAGTCCTGGCGAGAGGTCCCAGGCGGGCCGGCCGGCTCTGTCGCTCTCGCGCACCTCGGGATCGAAAGAAAGGAATCCGGCGACGGGCAGATCGGGCGAGCGGGCGGTGATGAAATCGCGATCGGCCTGGCCGGCTATCTTGCTGCCGACGAGGAAAAGCCGATCGAGCTGGATGTCTCGGGCCAAGTCGCGGATCTGGGCGGCGATGGCGAGGCTGCGCACCGTCGGCTCGGCCAGCACCAGCATCGCATCCACGGAATCGGCCGTGCCGCGGCCGAGATGTTCGACGCCGGCGTAGAAATCGAGCAGCACCACCTGGCCGGGGTCGAGCAGGACGTGACCGACGAGCGCCTTCAGCAGCGCGCTGCGCCCGCAAATGCAGCCCGAGCCGCCGCGCTCGACCGCGCCGAGCTGCAGGAGCCGTATGCCGCGGTGCTCGGCGGAAAATCGCTGGGGGATGTCGTCGACGCGCGGATTCAGGCGCACGTAGCCGCCCGTTTCGTCCGGGTTCTGGCCGGTGCGTTCCGCGATGAACTCCTTCATTTCGGCTATGGGCCGCAACTCACGCAGCAATTGCTCGGGAAAGCCGAGCGCCGCGCCGAGCGAAGGGGCCGGATCGGCGTCGATGGCCAGCACCTGGCGGCCCTCGCTGGAAAACGCATAGGCCAGCAGGCTGGCGAGAGTCGTTTTGCCCACTCCACCTTTTCCTGTGACGGCGATCTTCATGGATCGGTCCCCTGATGCATGGAAGTGGGGCACGCCCCGTGCCAAAGCGCCCGGCGGTGGAGGGACGGCGGCCAAACGTAAAGGTTCTCGAATCAAGCGAGGGGGAACTCGCCCGGGGAGAGAAGAGAGAGCGTCGGGCGGCGGCGGCGCGACGAGGGGCCAAATGGCGCATTTTCAGTGGCCATTTGGCGCAAGAGCGCAGCCGGCGCCGCTTCCCGGGGAACGGAAAGCGGACCAAGTTAATCCGATAACTCCCTGATTTTTTCGCTTTTCGAGCGAAAGTACTTTCCCTTGGCACGAATATTGTGGAGAATGCGCTGCTCTACAGTGGCGTGGGGCCGCTCGCCTTGAAATTCCCGCGCGGATGTATATGATTGGTTGTTTGAATCTTCTGACGTGGGGATTCAGGTAGTCACCCAGCAGCCGTTCTTGCCAATCTCGGAGTGTGAGGAATGCGTTCTCGGGAAACGGAACAGGGATCAAGTGCAGCCGCCGGTCTGTTGGCGCTCGTGCTGGTGGCCCTGGTGGTTACGACGGTTTACATTTTCATGGCGCGCATCTGGCCAATGCCGCCGGCCATTACCAGAGTCGGGAACTGGATCGACAGCCAGTACAACCTGACACTCTGGGTCACCGGCATCATTTTCGTGCTGGCGCAGCTCGGCTTGGCGTGGGTGGTGTTCCGGTATCGCGATCACGGGCAGAAGGTGCGTTTCGTGCGCGGCAGTCACATCCTGGAGATTGTGTGGACGACGGCGACGCTCGTCCTGTTCACGGCGCTCGGGGCGATGGCTGTGCATGCCTGGTCGCAGGTCCACTTCACCGCGCCCGAGCCGAACGCCCTGAAGATCGACGTGATGGCCGAGCAGTTCACCTGGAACTTCCGCTACGCGGGGCCGGACGGCAAATTCGCCCCGGCCGCGCCCAAATTCTATAATGATTCGAACGGGAATCCTTTCGGGATCGATCCCAGCTCGAAGGACCAGGACGACATCGTCTCTCCCGTGCTGGTGGTTCCGGTGAACCACGAGATCGAGCTTCGCATGGAGTCGAAGGACGTGATCCACAGCTTTTACGTTCGCGAACTCCGGATCAAGCAGGACATCGTGCCCGGAATGATCATTCCGATCCATTTCACTCCACGCGACACCGGCAATTATGAGTTGATGTGCGCCCAGCTCTGCGGCATGGCGCACAACCGCATGCACAGCTACTTGCGGGTGTTGAGCGAGGCCGATTTCCAGAAGTGGCTGAAACAACAGGAGGCGGAGAACCAGCAATGAAGCCGTTGCCCGCTACAGGAGCGAGCCGATGAGTGCCCACGCCAACGCCGTTTCCCATCATTCCGAGGCGCCGCAAGGGTTCATCCGGCGTTACATTTTCTCCACCGACCACAAGGTGATCGGCGTCCAATACTGGCTTCTGGCCCTGGTGGCCGCCACCGTTGGGATGATCCTCTCCTGGCTGTTCCGCGCCCACCTGGCCTGGCCGAACGCGGCGATTCCGGGTTTTGGCGGCGTGATGCGGCCCGAGCAGTACCTGGCTCTGGTGACGATGCACGGCACGATCATGGTGTTCTTCGTGCTGACCGTCGCGCCGCAGAGCGGCTTCGGAAACTACTTCCTGCCCATCCAACTCGGCGCCGACGACATGGCCTTTCCCACGCTCAACATGATGTCGTTCTGGATTACCTTCCTCGCTTTCCTGGTGCTCATCGCCGCATTCTTCACCACTGCCGGCGCCCCGATTGGAGGTTGGACCAGCTATCCGCCGCTCTCGGCCGTGGGACAGATTGCCGGGCCGGGGCAGGGAACCGGAGAGACGCTGTGGGTGGTCAGCATCGCGATGTTCTGCCTGGCTTCGCTGCTGACGGCCCTGAATTTCATTTCGACGACCATCGAGATGCGGGCGCAGGGCATGTCGCTGATGCGGATGCCGCTGACCGTGTGGGCGTGGTTCGTGACGGCGGTGCTCAGCCTGCTGGCCTTTGGCGTGCTGCTGGCCGCGGGCATCCTGCTGCTGCTCGACCGGCTGGCGTTCACCAGCTTTTTCGTTCCGGCCGGCCTGGTGTTCAGCGACACGCAGCCGGCGCTGGCGCACGCGGGCGGCTCGCCGCTCCTGTGGGAGCACCTGTTCTGGTTCTTCGGGCATCCGGAGGTCTACATCGCGATCGTTCCGGCGATGGGGATCACCTCGCACGTGCTGTCGAACTTCTCGCGCAAGCCGATTTTCGGCTACAAGGCGATGGCCTATTCGCTGTGCGCCATCGGCTTCCTCAGCTTTACCGTCTGGGGCCACCACATGTTCGTCAGCGGGATGAGCCCCTATTCGGCTCTGGCGTTTTCGTTCCTGACGCTGGCGATCGGCGTGCCCTCGGCGATCAAGACGTTCAACTGGCTGGGGACGCTGTGGGGCGGGAAGATCCGGTTCACGACGGCGATGCTGTTCGCGATCGGGTTCGTTTCGCTCTTCGTTACCGGCGGGCTTTCCGGCCTGTTCCTGGCGCAGCCCTCGGTCGATCTTCCGCTGCACGACACCTACTTCGTCATCGCCCACTTCCACATCGTGATGGGCCTGGCGGCAATCTTCGGCATCTTCGCCGGCACCTACTACTGGTTCCCGAAGATGTTCGGCCGGAAGATGAACGAGACTCTGGGCAAGACGCATTTCTGGATCACCTTCGTCGGCGCCTATCTCACCTTCATGCCGATGCACTGGCTGGGGATCATGGGCGCACTGCGCCGCTACGCCGATGCGAGCGCCGCTCCCTACCTGCAGCACATGGCGCCGATCGAGCACTTCATCACGATCTGCGCCTTCATCACCGGCGCGGGCCAGTTGCTCTTCTACGTCAACTTCCTCTGGAGCCTGCGCCGCGGCGAGAAGGCAACCGAGAATCCCTGGAATGCGACCACGCTCGAATGGTCGATTCCTTCGCCGCCACCGCACGGCAACTTCCTCGAGGTCCCGCACGTCTACCGCGGCCCCTACGAGTACAGCGTGCCCGGCTTCACTGAGGATTTCGTCCCCCAGCATCTGGCCCCCGAGCAAGTGGCCAAGGCCGGCGGAGACTGAGGGAAAAGGGATAGGGCTTAGAGTCTGATGGCACGTACGCTTCCCACTACCGAAGAACCGCAGACCGCCGAAGTCGCCGTGCAGGACGCCGGCATCGGCCCGGGCGGAGGATTGCCGGGCGGATGGTCGGGCGAGCCGGGCGGCGGTGGCGGATTTGCCGGCGCGGTGCCGCAACGCGCCTACATCACCGGCATGACGATGGGCCTGGCCGCCATTCTGATGTTCTTCATGGCGCTGGTGAGCGCCTTCATCGTGCGGAAGGGGCTTTCGACCGACTGGCAGGCGTTTGCGCTGCCGCCGGTCCTCTATCTGAATACGCTTCTGCTGCTCGTGAGCAGCGTGACCATTCAGATGGCGCGGGGCAAGCTGGCGCGCGAGGACATGGAAGGCTTCCGTCACTGGTGGTTCGTGACGACCGCCTTGGGCCTGCTGTTCGTCGGCGGGCAGTTGCTGGCCTGGCGCCAGCTGGTGAACGAGGGCGTCTATCTGGCGTCGAATCCCTCGAGCAGCTTTTTCTACGTTTTGACCGCCGCGCACGGAGTGCACTTGCTCGGCGGGGTCATCGCCCTGGTCGCGATCGCGTTCTGGAACTGGAAGAAGGCGCACATCACGCGCTCGACCGCGACCGAGATGGCGACAATCTACTGGCATTTCATGGACGGGCTATGGATTTTCCTGTTCCTACTTCTGAAGCTGGGGCAGTGACGTGAACCATACTGAAACAGAACCGATTGCCGAAATCACCTGGGCCGGCGGCCCATCCCCGCTCGCAGTCAACAAGAAGAAGCTGGGGATGTGGTTGTTTCTGCTGTCGGACTCGATCACTTTTTCCTGCCTGCTGATCGGCTATTCCTACGTACGCATCGCCAGCCCCGATTGGCCGCGCCCGTTCGAGTTCTATCCGGCCATCGTCAAGGCGACGCTGATGACGCTCATCCTGCTCACCAGCTCGCTGACGATGGTGCTGGCCGTGCACGCCGCCCACAAGAACAACCGGGCCCGGGCCGTGAAGTACATTCTGTTCACGATGCTCGGCGGGATCCTTTTCGACATCATCCACATCAGCGAGTGGGTGAACCTGATCCTGAATGAGCACGTCACGCCGTTTCACAATCCGTGGGGCAGCCCGCTGCTGGGCGGATCGTTCTTCGGGATCACCGGTCTGCACATGCTGCACGTCACGATCGGCGTGATCTACCTCGGCGTGATCGCCTGGGGATTCGGCAAGAAGAAATTTGCCGCTGAGGACGTCGAAGTGAGCGGGCTCTACTGGCACTTCGTGGACCTGGTCTGGATGTTCGTTTTCCCGTTGATCTACCTGATCAACGTGGCACCGAAATAGGCGAGGAGCGGCGAGAGAGAGACTATGAGCGCGAGAGAAGAAGCCCTCGAACACGAGGTTCCGGGAACGACCAAGCTCTTCCTCTGGGTCTGGGTCGCCCTGCTGATCATGACCGGCCTCGAGACTTTTCTGGCCTACGAGGACATGGCCCTGCTGATCATGCTGACGCTGCTGATGGGGCTGTCGGTGATCAAGACCGGGTTCATCCTGTCCTACTTCATGCACCTGCGGTTCGAGCGGATGGGGCTGTTCCTGATCGTGGTGCCGGTGGTCGTTTTCGTCGTCTGCACGATCCTCATCGTCCTCTACCCGGACAGCATTCGCATGATCCACATGCAGGCGAGGTAGGGAGCAAGCCATGCGATTCGGGAGAGGACTTGCCGGAAAGCTTAGCCTCGGGGCCGCCGTGGCCGGCATTTTGTCCTTCAGCCAGTCGGCGTGGGCGCAGGGCTGCGTGATGTGCTACACGTCGGCGTCGGCGCTGAACAAGAGCGGTGCCAACGCCCTCGACAAGGCGATCATCATCCTGTGGATTCCGCCGGCGCTGATCTTCTTCGGCGTGTTCGCCTACATCTACAAGCGCCGCAGCGCCTGGCGCGACCAGACCGCCGGTTAGCCAGCCATCACGAAGCTGCGCGGGGGCCTTCTCCGCGCTGTCATCCCCTGTATTCCTTCCACGACGGTCCCTGCTTGACTTGGTTGCGGCGATTGCGTCCTCGGCGCCCGGAGCGATTTCCTTTGGCGCAGCCAGGAGTGGCTGCGCTACCAAAGCCACGGCGGGACGCCCCCGCCGTGTGGGCGGCGCGCTGCTCCGATAGTCATCCTTCCCAATAATCATCTTTCCAAACGCCGGATTGGGGCGTTCGCGCGCGGTAGAATCGGAACATGCGAATTCATAGGGAATTTTCCTGCGAGAAAGGGTTCGCGGCCGCGCTCGCGCTGATGCTGCCTTTGCGTACGGCGGTGTGGGTGGCGTTCGCGGCGTGGATCATCGGGTCGCTGACCCGGAATAACGTCTGGTCATTCGGCGGGCTCAGCAAGAGCGCGGCGCATTCACTCGACATGGCGATCCTTGTCGTGGGGCTCCCGCCGGTTTTCTTCTTCATCGGGATTTTTTATTACATCTACCGGCGGCGCGCCGCCTGGCACGGCGAAAAAGACGCCAGGGCCGCCTCTTCCGAACGCGATTCCGCTTCGCCCTAGCCGATTGCCGGCGCGGTGCGCGGCTTGCCGCTGTCAACCTCCCTTTCGAGCTGCCCGTTGGTCTTGTAGGGGCGACCTGCGGTCGCCCGGCCAGGAGCTTATTCGGCGCCTTTGGTCATGTAGTAGTAGATCGTGGGCGTGACGAAGAGCGAGAGGATCATCGCGATCAGCAGGCCGCCGATCACGGCGATAGCGAGCGGCTGCAGCATCTGCGAGCCGGCGCCGATAGCGAGCGCCAGTGGAAGCATGCCGACGACGGCGGCGATGGCCGTCATCACGATGGGGCGCAGACGGCGGCGCCCGGCCTGGAAGATCGATTCGGCGCGGGAGAATCCCGCGGCGCGGAATTTCTCGTCGGCGTCGAGCAGCAGGATGCCGTTCTTGGCCACGATGCCCACCACCATGATCAGCCCCATGAACGACGAGAGGTTGAAGGTGATGCCGGTGAGCAGGAGCGCGACGAAAACGCCGGCGGTCGAGAGCACCGCGGAAACCAGAATCGAGATCGGCGCCGAGAAGTTCCGGAACTCGAACAGCAGCACCAGGAAGACGAAGACGACCGCCAGGGCCAGCACCAGCAGCAGGTCGCGAAACGATTTCTGCTGCGTCTTGTAGAGGCCGCCGTACTCGATGCGGATCGAGGGCGGCATGTGGAGCTTGTCGAGCGTCGCCTGCACGGCGGCGATGCCGTGGCCCATGTCGAGGCCCTCGAGGCGCGCGGTGACGGCGACGTAGCGTTGCTGATTGTCCTGGAGGATTTCGGTCTGGCCGGGCAGTTCGGTCATCGCGGCGAGCGAGCCGAGATTGGCGGTGCGGCCGGTGGGGCTGACGAGCATGATGTTGTTCATGTCGCTGAGCGAGGAGCGAACCGCGGCGGGATAGCGGATGCGCAACGCGTAGGACCGGTCGTTGACGACGATGGGATCGGACGCGGTGACGCCGTCGAGCATCGCATTGGCCTCGTTGGCGATGTCCTGCGGCGAGAAGCCGGCGTGGGCGGCCCTGGCGACGTTCACGCGGTAGGAGACGGCCGGGCCGCTGGTGGTGGAATCGATGCCGTTGTCGACGTCGACCACCGGATGGTCGCCGCCGACGGTGATGTTGCCGATGGCGTCGGCGACGCGCGGCGCCCACGAGTCGAGCAGCTTGGCGTTGGGGTTGAACATCATGATGTCGATCGGCTGCGGGGCGCTGGTGAGGTCGCCGATCATGTCCTGGAGCTTCTGGGTGAACTCGACGTCGACGGCGGGCTCGGCGCGGGTCACCTTGGCGCGCACCTCGTTCATGATCGTCCAGATGTCGCGGCTGCGGTCGGTTTTCAGCATGACGGAGATATCGCCGATGTTCGCTTCGGTGACCGCGGCGAGGCCCAATTGGAGGCCGGTGCGGCGGGAGGTGCTCTCGACTTCCGGCACCGAACGCACGATCCGGACGATGTGATCGATCATCCGGTTGCTTTCCTCGAGGGAGCTGCCCGGCGGCGTCACGTAATCGAGAATGAAGCTGCCCTCGTCCATCTTCGGCAGGAGGTCGGACCCGATCCTCTGGTAACAGAGATAGGAGACGACGATCAGCGCGACGGTGAGGATTGGCACCCAGAGGGGATATTTCAGGCCGCGCCGGAACCATCGCTCGTAGAAGCGGATCGCGTGTCCGAAGTAGCCCTTCATCAGGTGCTGCTCTTCGGCTTCGAGCAGGCGGCTCATTTCGCGGTGCCGCGCGCCTTCGCCCGTGAGGCCGGCAATTTCGGCCACGGGCAGGGCGGCCTCGCCGGCTTCCCCCGGCTCTGCGCCGTCGCCGGATTTCTTGCGCAGCAGGTAGAGGCACAGCGTGGGCGTCCAGGTGAGCGCGAGCGTGAGCGAGGTGAGCAGCGCGGCGCCAATCGTGAGCGCGAGCGCGCGGAAGAAGACGCCGGTGACGCCGGTAATCGCGATCAGCGGCAGGAAAACGACGATGGGCGTGAGCGTCGAGCCGACCAGCGGCAGGGAAAGCTCGCGCAGGGTGAGCGCGACGGATTCGAATCGGCCCTCGCCGGATTCCCGGTGCAGCACGACGTTTTCGAGCACCACGATCGCGTCGTCGATGATCAGGCCGACCGCGGCCGCCATGCCGCCGAGCGTCATCAGGTTGAAGCTGCCGCCGAGGAATTTCAGCACGATGAAGGTGACCAGCAGGCTGATCGGAATCACCATGCCGGCGATGAACGACGTGCCCCAGTCGCGCAGGAACAGCACGAGCACCGCCGAGGCCAGCAGCAGGCCGATGAGAATGGCGTCGCGCACGCTCTTGATCGATTCGCCGACGATCCACGACTGGTCGTAGAAGGTGCTGACGTGGATGCCGGGCGGCAGCGTCTTCTCGATCTGCTGCATCTCCGCCTTGACTTCGCCCGCCACCTGCATCGTGTTGCTGCCGCGCTGGCGGTTGATATTGATCAGCACCGAGGGCTTGCCGTTGGCGGTAACGATGGTGTATTGCGGCTGGACCGCGGGGGTGACACTGGCCACGTCGCCGACGTAGACGGGGGCGTCGGAGGGTGAATTCTTGATGAAAATATTGGAAATCTGCTGCGCGTCGTGCGCCTGGGCGGTGATCAGGCCGAGGTAGAGCTGGTGATTGCGCGGGAAAAGGCCGGGCGACTGGATGATGTTCGACCGGCTGACGGCGTTGAGGATGTCGGAGACGCTCACGCCGGTTACGCGGAGCTTGGCCGAGTCGGGGGCGATGTGGAACTCGGGCACCTGGCCGCCCTGGATGACGATGGTCGAGACTCCGGCGAGGCTGGAGAGGCGCGGCTTGATGTCGTAGGTGGCCAGTTCCCACAGGCGTGTTTGCGGGATGGTCTTCGAGGTGAGGCCGTAGCCGAGGATGGGGAAGCTGGAAAATTCCAGGCGCTGCGCGCTGACCTTGGCCGTGGGCGGGAGGGTCGCCTCGACGCGCGCCAGCGCCGCGTTCACCCGCTGCAAGGTCCGGAACATGTCCACGCGCCAGCTGAAATAGAGATCGATTTCGGCCGAGCCGCGGCTGGTGATCGACTGCACGTCCTCGATGCCCAGCACGCCGCTGACGGATTCCTCGATCGGGCGGGTGATGGTGACGAGCATCTGGTCGATCGGCATCACGCCGTTGTCGACGCCGATGATGATGCGCGGGAAATTGGTGGTGGGGAAGACGGCGATGGGAATGGTGAAGCCGAGATAGGCGCCGACCAGAGCCAGCGTGACGATGACGAAGATGATCGATTTGTGCTCGCGCGCAAACCAGTAGGCGCGCCGGGGCGGCGAGAGATCCTCTTTCACCGGTTGGGTCGGCTGGTTCATGAAGGCTCCTGAATCGCGCTCAGTCGTGGGCGGCGGGCGCGGCGGCAACGCGCACCCTGGTGGCGTCGGGCAGCCCGAAGGCCCCGGTCGTCACCACCTGTTGTCCTGCGTGGACGCCGCTCATGATCTCCACTTCGCCGCCGGCGTGCACTCCGGTGGTCACGGTCGTCTGGTGCGCCACCTGGTCCGGGCCGATCACCATCACCGACGTCGTTCCGTCGTCGGCGGTGAGCACGGCCGCGGCCGGCACCACCAGCGCGTCCTTGATCGTTCGCGCCACCATGTTCACCCGCACCGTTGAGCCGGGCTTGAGCCGGTCGCCGGGATTGGGCGCCTCGACCCAGACCTGCACCGTGGTGGTGTTCGGGTCGAGCGCCGGGCTGACCACGCTCACCTTGCCTTGAACGTCGGCTTCGCCCTCGCCCGCCGAGATCGTGGCGGGATCGCCGGCCTTCAACTGCGCCGCCTGCTGCGGCGAGATGTAGGAGCGGGCGATGACGTGCGCCAGATCCATCACCGTCATCAGGGGCGTGCCGGCGGCGGCCATCTGGCCCTCATAGAGCGGGCGGTCGGTGACGACGCCGTTGATCGGGCTGCGAATCTCGGAATATTGCAGGTTGGCGAGAGCGGCGAGGTAGTGGCCCTTGGCCGAGGCGAGCTGTCCCTGGGCCGATCTGAGCGATTCCTTCTGCCCAACGGCTTCCAGCTTTTTCAGATGCGTGGCGGCCAGAGCGTACTGATTGCGCGCCTGCGTATACGCCACGTGCGATTCGTCCACCAGGTTGCGCGCCATGGCCCCGGACTTGTAGAGGTTCAGCCGGCTTTCGTAGACGAGTTTCTGCGCATCCATCGCCTGGCGCGTAGCCACGGCGGCCAGTCTGGCCGTCTGGATCTCCTGCGGCAGGCTTACCTCGGTGCTGGTGGCGTAGGCGGCCTGCGCCTGCTCGTAGGCGCCCTTGGCCTCGGCGGCGGCCGCGGCCAGGTCCTTGTTCTCGAGCTGGGCGAGCAACTGACCGGCGCGGACCGGGCTGCCGCGGTTCACGTAGAACTTTTCGATGGGCGCGCTGATCTTCGGGACGATGGTGGCTTCGCTGCGCGCGTAGAGGACCGCGTCGGCCGAGATCACGTCCTGAATCGTTTTCCGCGCGACGGCGGCGGATTGCACGTCGACGACCGGTTGGGTTTCGGCCGGCGGCTTGCCCGAGCAGCCGATCCAGGTGAGGCTCGCCGCGAGTGCGAGCGCGAGGGGAAGAGTTGTGCGGCGAACGGCGGGGCGCGACACGCTCAGAAGCTCCCCGTCAGCATCTGGAGCGCGGCCAGGGCGTCGCGATAGCGCGCGGCCCCGGCGGCATTATCGTTGCGCGCCTGTTCGAGCGAATTTTCCGCGTCCAGCACCTGCAAAACCTGCGTTTCTCCCGCCTCGTATTGCATCGTCACCAGCTCCAGATTTCGCGCCGCCAGATCCACCGAACGGCGCAGGTTGCCGAGCTCGTTCCACGCCACCGCCGCCTCATTATAGGAGTTGTAGAGCGAGTTCAACGTCTGCCGCTGCGCGTAGCTCAGATTGAGGCGCGCCAGCTGTTTCTGGTCCTCGGCGATGTGGAGATTGCTGCGCAGCGTGCCCCAGTCCCACACCGGCAAGTTCAGCGAATAGGTGACGAAGTAGCCCAGGTTCGGCTGCACGCGGTTGGGCGGCGCGGTCAGATTCACGCTGTGCAGCGCCAGCGCGTTCGCCTCGATGCCGTAGTCGAATTCGATTCCGAGCGAGGGAAAGAAAGCCGATTTCGCCATCGCCACGTCGACGCCGGAGGCATTATAGGCGGCCAGCGCCGCGCGGAGCTGCGGATTGCGGTCCTTCGCCATGCCCTCGGCCTGCTGGAAGCTCGGTATCGGCGGCGGCGTATCGAGATCGTCGACCACGGTGAAATTCTCGTTGAAGCTGGGGAAGAGCAGCACGGAGAGGTTCAACTGCGCGCTCGACATCGCCAGCCGCGCGTCGTCCAGCGCGCGCTGCTTCTGATTCACCTCGAGCTGGAAGCGGATCACGTCGGCGTGGGCCGACTCGCCGCCCTTTTCGAGCGCCTCGGTGATCAGGAGGAAATGCGTGGAGCTCTTGAGTGCCTGCTGCGCGATGGCGTAGTTGCGCTCGGCGACGAGCAGCGCGTAGTAGTCGCGCGTCACGGTCACGTTCAGGCCGCGCAGCGCCACTTCCTGCTCGGCGTCGGCCACCGCTTTCATGTAGGCCGCCTTGCGCGGCCCGGCGTCGATGAAGAAGCTGCCCGGCATGTCCTGGCGCATGACGCCCCAGGCGCGATAGACGTGCACGCCGTCATTGGTGACGTAGCGGCCGACCGGGGAGATGCCGTTGCCTTGCGTGTTCAGGTACTGCATCAGGTAGCTGAACTGCGGCTTCATCGCCGCGCTGGCCTGCACCTGGCCCTCGTGCGCCAACTTCACCGCCGTCACCGCCGTCTGGAAATCGGGGCTGTTCTTCTCGGCACGGGTGAGCGCGTCGGAAAGGCTCAGGGTGAGCGGCGGCCCGGCGCTTGTCGACGGCGGCACGGCCATCGGAATGGTCGCCGTCACCGGGCCTTGCCGGGCCGGCTGTTGCTTCGGCATCGTTTGCGCGCCGGCCGAGCAGATGCACAGGCAAAGCGCCGCCGCCGCGCCGGCTGCCAGAGCCGCGCCACGCGCCGTTCGGCGAGCGCCATCGCGGGTCCGCCTGGGGTTCAGCATTGCCGGCATCGTTTCACTCATCATCATTCCATCTCCGGAACTGCGAAGGCTGATGCTCGGATCGGCGGCGAGTTTCGGGGCCCAAAGCGAATTGTCATTCTGAACGAAAGCCTGTCCCGACCCATGGAGGCGAAAGGTCCCGCCGCTACGTGTGCGCGCGTTCCTTCCTCACGAACGGCGCGCCTCTGCCGCTCCGGGCCGCCTGATTGTAGTTCCGGGTTCAGTCTAGGCGCGAGGGCAATCTTGCGCATGAAACCAGCATTAATTTTTGTTCAGGTTGGTCTCGGGCGGCGCGGCCGGCAGGCGAACGGTGAAGCGGGTGCCGGCACCGGGCCGGCTGGAGCATTCGATCGTGCCGCCGCAGGAGCCGACGATCGCCTGGGCAATCGCGAGACCCAGGCCGCCGCTCTGCGCCTCGTCGGCTCCGGCGCGATAGAAACGCTCGAAGATGTGGGGCAGGTGATCGGGAGCGATGCCGGGGCCTTCGTCGGAAAATTCGACTTGCGGGCCGGAGCCGTCGCGCGGCTCGAGCGAGACGCGGACACGCGTGCCGGGCGGGGAATATTTCACCGCGTTGTCGAGGAACGAGAGGAAGAGCTGGCGCAGCCAGGTTTCATCGCCCTGGTAGGGCAGCTCGCTCCCGAGCGAGCGCTCGATGCGGATGTCTTTCGACCGGGCGCGCGATTCGGCCAGCGCGCAGGCCTCTTCCAGCACTTCGTTCAGGTAGAGGGGCTCGCGCGCCAGGCGCAGCTGCCCGGCGTCGGCCAGGGTCAGCGTGAAGAGCCCTTCGACGATCCGGCTCAGCTTGCCCAGCTCGTCCTGAATCACCTCGAGCGCGCGCCGGTATTCCTCCCCGGTGCGCGGCTCGCCCAGCACCAGCTCGGTTTCCCCGCGCAGCACGGAGAGCGGCGTGCGCAGCTCGTGCGAAGCGTCGGAGACGAACTGCCGCAGCTGCGCCACCGCCATGCCCATCTGCACCCACAGCCGGTCGAACGCCGCGCCCAGCTGGCCGATTTCGTCGGGGCTGCCGGTGACGCCGGCGGGCAGCGGATCGCCGGTCAGCGCGCCACCCTGCGTTTCGAGGCGCCGGGCGAGCAGGGAAGCGTGCTCGGTGAGCGCGGCGATGGGCCGCAGGCTGCGGCCGACATACCAGGTGGAGACGAGCGCCATCACCGCCAGGCTGAGCATCAGCAGAGCGCCCAGGCCGTGGCGCAGCTCCGCCAGCGTGCGTTCGCGCCCGACTACCGGCATCGCCAGGAACAGGATCGCCGGCGTCTTGCCGATCGCGACCGGCTGGGCCACCATTCGCAGCTGGCCGTAAGGCGAATCGCCGATGTCGAACAGCACCAGGCCATGAATCCCGAGCGCGCCCGGGGGCAAGTGGAGCGCGCCCGGCGCCAGATTCAGCGAGCGGGCGAGCACGCGGCCGTCGCGGCCGGTGACCTGGAAATATTCATCGGGGAGATTGAGCTGGGCGACGTCGTCGGCGTCGCCGTCGCTCGAGATGTCGGCGGCGACCGGCGCGGCGGCCTCCACCGCGCGCTGATCGAATTCCGCGTGCGTCTTGCGGGCGAGCCAGGCGTAGAGCGTAATGAACGATCCGGCCAGCAGCACGCCGACGACGGCGCAGAAGAGCAGCATCATGCGCGAGCGCAGGCCGAGCGGGCGCTTCACGAGCCCAGCCCCAGGCGGTAGCCGATGCCGCGAACGGTGTGGAGCAGCTTGACGCCGTGGCCGTGGTCGACTTTCTGGCGCAGGCGGTTCATGTAGACCTCGACGAGGTTGCTGCCGCTGTCGAAGGTGGAATCCCAGACGTGCTCGATGATCTCGCTGCGGCCCACCGTCTCGGGCGCGCGCAGCATCAGGAATTCGAGCAGGGCGAACTCCTTCTGCGTGAGCGGCACCTCGCGCCCGGCGCGCTCCACGGTGCGCTTGCGGCGGTCGAGCACCAGATCGGCGAAGCGCAGCACGACGCCGCGTTTCAGGCCCCGCCGGCCGAGCGCGCGGATGCGCGCGTGCAGCTCGGCGAGGGCAAAGGGTTTTACCAGGTAATCGTCGGCGCCGGCGTCGAGCCCGCGCACGCGCTCGTCAACGAGGCCGCGCGCCGTCAGCATCAGGATCGGCGTTTCGACGCCATTCTCGCGCAGGCGGCGGCACACGTCGAGGCCGTCCATATCGGGCAGGCGGAGGTCGAGCAGGATCATGTCGTACTCGGCGGCGCGCGCCGACTCGAGCGCCTGGCGGCCGGTCGAGGCGACGTCCACCGCGCACGCCTTCTCGCGCAGGCTCCGGGCCACGAAGCTCGCCACTTTCCGCTCGTCTTCGACTACCAGAACGCGCATCGCGTTTGCCGATTCACTCAACCCTTGGCCCAACCCACAATGGACTCGTTCCGACGCCGCGCCGTTTCCCCACGCCGCGTCCGGTTCGCAGGGGCACGTTGCAACGTGCCCTGCCGGAGCGGAGAAGGCCGGCCTCACAGCCTCAGGGACGAGCGGCCGTGTGCGAGGCGAAAAAGAGCACAGGCAAGAATGCCACCAAAACCCGCCGATGCCGCCCCCGGTAGCGCGGCCACTCCTGGCTGCCCCGCCGCCTGTTCTTGTTTTCGGCCACGCAGGCGCTTCACGCCTGGGCGTAACGCTCGAGTTGCATTCTGGTTTGAATCACGCGGAGCATGGCGTCTCGCGAGACCATGCCGACTACCTGGCCGTCGCGCAGCACCGGCATCTGGTTGATGTCGTTCGACTGCATGCGTTCGAGGATTTTCATCGCCGGCTCTTCGGCCTGCGCCCACTCGATGCGGTCGTGGGGCAGCATCGCGGCCTGGATGGAGGTGTTGGCCCATTCGTCGCGCGGGATGTTGCGGACGTTGTGGAGCGTGATCAGCCCGACCAGCTCGTTGTTGCCGAGAACCAGATGGCAGCGGCGGCCGGTGCGCAGCACTTCGTGCAGGTAATCCTCGAGCGAGAGCGTGCGATCGATCGTAGGCAGCTCGGCGCTCATCACGTCGGCCGCGTGCAGGCCGTCGAGCACTCGCCGCACCGCGACCTGGGCGTAGCTCTGCTGCGCCGCCGACAGCAGGAACCAGCCGATGAATACCCACCACAGCCCGGCCAGCCAGTAGCCGCTCCCCACCGCGATCACGATTCCGGCCAGGATCAGCAGGTAGGCCAGAAGCTGCCCGCTGCGCGAAGCCAGTTGCGTCGCGCGGTTGAAATCCTTCGTTTTCGCCCAGGCGATCGCCCGCAGGATCCGCCCGCCGTCGAGCGGCATGCCCGGCACCAGGTTGAAGGCGCCGAGCAGGGCGTTGATCTCGCACAGCCAGATGCAGGCGACAGCAATCATCGAATTCGCCGGGAACGGCTT
>Ga0210077_1000351_pt1 | contig 18376 bp, 18 predicted proteins | sample RushMan_CattailN_5_FD_185556 | JGI IMG/M metagenome (GOLD analysis project Ga0210077, IMG submission 185556) | Wetland microbial communities from San Francisco Bay, California, USA, that impact long-term carbon sequestration -... | ecosystem: Environmental > Aquatic > Marine > Wetlands ... | reverse complement strand
GGTCAGGACGTTTTATCTGATATTTGGATACTGCAATGGAGCACCGGGATAGAACCATTAAAATATTCTGTTTCGTAAATTGATATATGAAAAAGGGAAAAAATTCAGATCTGTAATGAAGATCACACGAATTGGACCTGTTTCAATTCTTTGGATTACTCCAAGTGATCAAAGGTTTTAAGAAAGCAGAAACTTGTGAGGTAATCTCAATTTATCGCAATCGGCTGATATTTGTTTTTTTGCCCTGATCTCAAGATTTAATTTGTTAAAATTTCAGCCGATTTAAAAGCAATTTACAAAATCCCCATAGGGATAAAAACAGCATAAAACAATAAAAAGGAGATTGAAAATGACGACAAGCGACGCAACAGAAAAAAAGCCCCTCTGGTTGTTAATCGAGAAGAATATTCTTGAGCTCGATTCGCAGGACCTATCAGAGGAAAACTTTGAAGCATCGATTCAACGGATTGCGGGTAAACTTGACAACGCAGGTTATAATGTTTCGCGTCATGGGGGCCATATTCGTCAATTGAGATACGCAATGGATGACGCACGCAAGGTAGGAAGGCCCCTTATGGAGGATTTCAACACTGCGATCGCCGCACTTACACTGGAGGACTTGGCTGACCCTTATTTGGCAGTGAATAAGCTCATCGACGACCTCGGAAAAACATGGCCGGAACTCCAAAAAGCCGAGCGTAGACCAGATGTGATACAGATTGTCGAGAAGACAAAACTTGATCTGCTCATTGCCAAGGCAAAAGGCATGCCCGGCGATGAAGGTATCCGATTTCTCATTGAGGCAAAAGTAGCTCCTGAAGTGATTACCAACGCGTTGGACATTACCGGGGAGAAGTTGAAACAGGTGAACACCGAGATGGAAAAGGAACGTGCAGAGAGGAAAAGAATAGCCAAGCTGCTTGAGGCGGTAGAGGGCAAGTCCAACGAAGAAAAGGTGAAGCACCTTCTTACGAATAACGTCTCAGAAAAATCGATCATCGAGGTGGCAAAATTTGACCGGGCCGCGATCGATGCTGTCAAACAGGCAATGGAAGCGGAATTAAAGGAAAAACAAAGGTTGGAAGAAGAGGCGGCTGCACGGAAAAAGGAAGAGGCGGCAGGACCTAAATTGGAAGATATTCCGCCGGATGAAATGCTCGAATACATCGAGTCCATTCGCGAAATCATGGAATTTAGCGATCAGGAGAAAGAAATCAGAGTCATGTGCGAGCAGAGTTCCATCCCCAAGTGCCTTGTGGACATTGCTGTTTCGGAGCCTGACAGGCTGGATAAGCTTGAAAAAGAGGCGGAGGGATAATAGATATCTTCTTGAAATGTGCCAGGTCTTGAGAAAATAGTTGATACCCTGAAAAACAGCGTAGCATGTGGATTTCACACTTGGCAAGCTGTACGAGTTCAATGCATTAAAAATTGTGCATCGGTGCTCATATCTTTGTGCATCTCAAACGATGGACATCAAGCGGATTAATAGGGCTAAAGTGTCAAGTAGTGACTGACTGGCAGTCATCATCCAACCTGTGATGCTTTCTTTGGATACGATGTGAGGTCGGTCGTATCGGCATGGGTATTGCCAGGGGATATAGCTTTGGAGAATCAGGAGGCGGCATGAAAGAGCGAAATGGAAATCGGAGGATAAACGAGGGGGAGGAGAATGTCTGCCCGCGTTGCAGGGGTACGGGCATGGTGTGCGGCCACAAGCCGGAGATACTGCCCGGGGCCTGCTGCGCGGATTTCGCCAACGCCATCTGCCCGGAGTGTGGGGGAACGGGGAGAGATCGACGCAAAAGAGAGAAAAACAAAAGCGCCACCACACAAGACAAAATTTAAACAGTGGATTGAAATCGTGACGACAAATGCCCGCATAATCAGATCGTCCTGTCGCGGCTGTCACGGAGTTTACCCGTCGTTTTGCCAACGCTTTTGGGACGCCCAACTTCGTCAATCCCGGTCATCTGTGCTACCTGCCAAGAGACATTGCAAGCGTCATTACCCTTTAAGTGCTATCTTTGCAAGGTGTATAAACCCTAACGTTGCATAAACAACATGGCAAAAGGGGGATTATCTATACGAGTTTCAAATAAAAATCATCGAAATACCCCCATTTTTGATTTCCAACCCATGGTGAATTCAAAGGATGGGGTCAATTTGATGCCATGTTCTTTACCCTTCGGGAAAGTCGGAGGACTCCAGATCCTGCGTTGCCAAGGGTTCGCAGTAGGTTTACTACGGATTCACCCTTGGCGCCTTGGCTCTGAAGCCCTCCGACGTTTGTAACGCTAGGGTAAAGTTTGATGCGCAGCGAAGATATTTTCTGCACGAATCTGACAGGAGAGTAAAAATGGACGATCGAGTTCGAATTCCAAGGGACATTGACGACGACTACAGCAGGGAAGCTGCTTCGAGACGGCGCGAATTTATCGAGCGCCGGACAAAGGTCGATCTTCATCATATCGGCCGGTATTCTTTTGATCCGGCTGTGGTTAAGGGAAATATAGAGAATTTCATAGGTGTTGTTCAGCTTCCGCTGGGCATAGCCGGTCCGTTGACCATCCATGGCCAATATGCCCGGGGCGATTTCTGGGTACCGCTGGCAACCTCCGAAGGAACCCTGGTGGCGAGCTACAACCGGGGCATGCGCGTCGTTTCGGAATGCGGCGGAGTGAAAACCACGGTCGTTGATCAATTCATGCAGCGAGCACCCGTATTCATGTTTGAGGATGCGCGCGCGGCCCATGAGTTTTCCCGATGGATCGACGAGAACCTGGATCAAATAAAGGCGGCTGCCGAGAGCACGACCAGAATAGGAAAGCTTCGGCACATTCAAAAATTCGCGGTCGCAAACATGCTGTTTTCGCGTTGGAACTATACCACCGGAGATGCGGCGGGACAGAACATGGTGGGCAAAGCCACCCTCGCTGCCTGCGAGTGGATAGAATCAAACTACCCCGAGCCCTTCGAATACAACTTGTCGGGAGGGATTGACACAGACAAAAAACATTCCCAAATGAACAAGCTCCATCCTCGAGGGAAACGTGTGATCGCCGAAACGACCTTGAGGCATGACGTGGTTAAGTCCATTATGCGCGCCGATACGCGGGATATCTTCCGGATGCGGAACATCAACAACATCGGCGCCATGATAGCCGATTCCGCCTACAATGGTCCTCAGTCCGCCAACTGCATCGCATCCATCTTCATTGCCACGGGTCAGGACGAGGCCGATGTCGTGGAATCACATGCCGGCTTTTTCTTTTGTGAGCTGAGATCCAATAATGATCTGTATGTCTCGGTGACGTTACCGTCCCTGATTGTCGCAACCTACGGAGGCGGAACGGGCCTGCCGACCCAGCGGGAATGTCTGGAGATGATGGGATGTTACGGCAAAGGAAAGTCTAATAAGCTCGCGGAAATTGTGGCGGCCGCCGTATTGGCGGGAGACATCTCGCTGGTGTCGGCCATCGTGGCGGGGGAATGGGTGTCGAGTCACGAAAAATATGGTCGCAACAGACCTTGATACCGTTCTTCTTTTAACGCAAAATAGCTGTTTAAGGAGAATCTTTTTCATTGCCGCATGCGAGACGACGTTCCAGGTTATATATTGACCAACCCGGTTGAATGGTCTTGCGTCAAAATTCCGGTTAACAGGGTTGCCGGTGGAAGAAAAGCATCGCGATCAGCCGGACTGCTAACGAAGTCGACGGTGCTTCAAAATTGTAATGCATTTCAATCGATTATGAAACGCGGTAGGTGTCAGTTTTTGTTTTGCTTGACATTACCTATGATTACGATAAATTACATATTGAGCATTGTTTTTTGTTTCACAATCCGTCAGGAAATTCAATAAACGGATGATATTTATTGTTTTACAACAGTGCAAGGGAGGTTACCATGGATAAAATCCTAAGAATCAACATGGGCCCCGAGGGGGATCCCAGGGCCATTGAGGAACCCATCGGCGAGTATGCCGGCTTGGGCGGCCGCGGCATGACATCGGCTATTGTGGCTAAAGAAGTGCCGCCCCTGTGCCACCCGCTTGGAAAAAACAACAAGCTGGTTATCGCCCCGGGCATGCTCAGCGGCAGCCAGGCCGCTCAATCCGGGCGTGTTTCCGTGGGGTGCAAGAGCCCGCTCACCGGCGGGATCAAGGAGGCCAACTCCGGCGGACAGGGCGCCCAGGTCATTGCGAGACTGGGTTACGCGGCCATCGTTCTGGAGGGAAAACCTGCCGACGACACGCTGTACAAGGTGGTTATCAACAAGGACGGGGTGGATATCATTGCCGACAACAGCCTGAAGATGCTGGGCAATTACGCACTGATCGATAAAATGAAAGCCGAATACGGCGAGGACGTCGCCTTTGTCTCTATCGGACAGGCCGGGGAGATGAAGATGGCTGCCGCCTCTGTGGCGTTTACGGACCCGGAACTGCGGCCGACCCGGCATGCCGGTCGCGGGGGCGTCGGCGCCGTAATGGGAGCGAAAGGGGTCAAGGTCATCGTGCTGGACGATGCGGGAATGCCGACGAGATCTCCCAAGGATCCGGAAAAATTCAAGGCAGCAAATATGGCCTTTGTTCAGGGGCTCAAAAAGCATCCCATCACCGGTGAGGGCCTCCCGTCGTACGGTACCAACATATTGACCAACGTGATCAATGAAGCAGGCGCCCTGCCGACGCACAATTTTCAAAGCGGGCGCTTTGACTGCGCCGGGAACATCAGCGGCGAAACGCAGTCGGAGACCATGAAGGCCCGGGGCGGAAAGGTTAAAAAAGGCTGCCACAGGGGCTGCGTTATCCAGTGCTCCGGCATTTACAATGACAAGCACGGCAACTTTCTGACCAAGCGCGTCGAATACGAGACCGTCTGGGCGCACGGCAGCAATTGCGATATAGATGACCTGGACGTCGTTTCCATACTCGATCGCATGGATGACGACTTCGGTCTCGACACTATCGAAATGGGGGCCACCATCGGTGTCGCCATGGAGGCGGGTCTGGCCAAATTCGGCGACGGGAAAGCCGCCGTCGATCTGCTGAAAGAAGTCGGCAAGGGCACGCCGCTGGGGCGCATCCTCGGCGCAGGGGCTGCCGTAACCGGCAAGGCCTTCGGTGTTGAGAGGGTCCCTGTTGTAAAGGGCCAGGCGCTGCCGGCCTACGATCCCCGGGCGGTTCAGGGAATGGGCGTGACGTACGCCACCAGCACCATGGGCGCCGATCACACCGCAGGATACGCGGTCACGGCCAATGTTCTCGGTGTGGGTGGGAGCGTCGACCCGCTGAAATCCGAAGGTCAGGTGGAGCTTTCCCGAAATCTCCAGATCGCCACAGCAGCCATTGACGCCACCGGATTTTGCCTGTTTATCGCCTTTGCGATTCTGGACCAGCCCGACACTTTCAATGCGATGCTCGACATGTTGAGTGCCTTTACCGGCCAACCCTGCACCGCAGACGACGTCGTCGCACTGGGGAAAAAGATTCTCGACTACGAGAGGGATTTCAATGCCAGGGCCGGTTTCACATCAAAACAGGACCGGCTGCCCGAGTTTTTCAAGAACGAACCCCTGCCGCCCCACAACACGACCTTTTCAGTCACAGACGAAGAGCTGGACCAGGTATTTAACTGGTAGGAAAAACCCTAACCTTGCATAAACAACATGGCAACCGGGGGATAATTTATTCGAGTTTCAAATAAAAATCATTGAAATATTCTCATTTTTGATTTCCAACCCAATGGGAATTCAAAGGATGGGGGTCTATTTGATGCCATGTTGTTTACCCTTCGGGAAAGCCGGAGGACTTCAGATTCTGCGTTGCCAAGGATTCGCAGTAGGTTTACTACGGCTTCACCCTTGGCGCCTTGACTCTGAAGCCCTCCGACTTTTGCAACGATAGGGGAAACGCTTTTGAGATTACAACAGCGAGGGAGGCCTGAACGGGCCTCCCCATTTTTTTCCAGGATATATTTATTGCAATCGGGATATAAAATAAAGAAGATAGGCCAATGCCACAGGAACCGAGTCAAAACCAAATAACAACAGTGCACCTCTTTGTTGAAAAAAGCAGGGTACCGGCTTTCTACCCGCTGCTCGCAAGGGGGTTTATTGTAAAGACCCGGGTCGGCTGCAGTGTGAAAGCGCTGATATGCAGTTGTCTCGGAATGAATGCCGATTATCTGGAGCAAAGACTGCAAACCATCTTTTTAGACGGCAAGGCGGTGGATGATATCGAAACCACCGTGGTCCGTGAGGGGGCCACCCTGGCCCTTTCAGCCGCCATGCCCGGGCTGGCCGGCGCAACCCTCCGCAGGGGCAGTGCCTATGCTGCCATGCGAAACCAGATTACCCATCAAAAAGGAACGTGCGGGGAAAGCACCAAAGACGGTACCATTTGCCTGAAGCTATTCAATCTGGTAGCGGCGGACATCGGGCAGTTGTTTCTGGAAAAGGGCATCTTAATCAGCGGAAAATATTTCGGGGATCTCTTTCGAAGCGCGCCGGATAAAATTATTTCCGGGGTCCGGTCCGGTGAAGTGGACGGGGTACGGATGAGCACGGACCAGATTGTAAGCATGGATTGGGAGCAAACGCAGGTATTTTTAAAACTCGAGGCCGTATAGAAGATGCAGGCATATATTTCAATCAAGCTGTTTGCCTCATTGAACAGGTACACACCGGATACAGCCGACAACTATCCCGTTCGCCCGGGAACAACTGTCCGTGATCTCATGGATCAGCTCGGCGTTCCTGTAACCGAAGTAAAGTTGATATTTGTGAACGGTGTTAAGGGTGATCTTGCATCGGCCCTGAACGGCGGGGAACGGGTCGGGATTTTTCCGCCAGTGGGTGGGGGATAGGTCTCAATAAAAAATGACCGATTTGCTAAACAGGATCGCAGCGCTTGCAACGTCCGGACGATTGCCGGACGGCACCCCTTACCGGCGTATATCGGTTGAAGACATTGTTCGTCTTTCAACGGCGTTCGGTGTGCCCGGCCGGGACGTCGAAATCGCGGCGCTGGAAGCGGATGCTACTCCGGAACGGTATGTTCGGAATATGAAGACATTCTCATCGGATGAACAGATCATCCTTTTGAGATCCCGTGTCAGTATTGTCGGTCTCGGCGGTCTGGGGGGCGCGGTCACCGAAATATTGGCCCGTGTGGGTATCGGAACCCTCAGGCTGATCGACGGCGACATTTTTGAGGACAGCAACCTGAACCGCCAGTTTTTAAGCACGCCTGACCTGATCGCAACATCCAAGGCAGCGGCCGCTGCCCAAAGGGTGCGACAAATCAACTCGTCGATCGTCGTGCAGCAATACGATGAAAACCTCAACGATTCAAATTCTCTCTCACTGATAGAAAATTCAGACGTGGCAGTCGACTGTCTGGATAACGTACCGGCACGGTTTACTCTGGAACGCGCGGCCAAGCAAACCGGGTTGACCCTCGTATCCGCCGCGGTTGCCGGGGTTTCCGGGCATGTGACGACGATATTTCCGGAAGACCCCGGGCTGGAACTGATTTACGGCGAGTCGGACCAGCGTCCACAGAAGGGGGTTGAAACATCGCTGGGATGCCTGCCCCAGGCGGTAACGCTCCTTGCATCCGTCGAGTGTTCGGAGGTAATTAAAATCCTTCTCGGCAAAGGAGATCTTTTGAGGAACAGACTCTTTTTTGTCGATCTGGTGAGTAACACGATGGATGTACTTCAGCTGTTGAAGACCTCCTAGACTGTTAAGCTTGATGGGATGCCTGGAAGTATGTTATTCGGCATGTCATGCTGAGAAAATCACGAATAGATGCTCCGGAAGCAGTGAAGCATATCATTGCCAGAGGAATCGACAGGATGCGGATATACACATTCGCTGATCGATAAATAAGTTTACTTCCCTTATTCTTACCTAATAATCCAACTCTTTGCCGCTGCTTTCAGCCCTGCTTAGAATTTCAGGGGATTCATTGAAAGTTAGCATTTCAGATACAAATTCCACATAAAGTCCCAGCGTATCGGTCAGATACCGATCCCTATCGTGGCCACCGTTCCAACGAACATTTTCACGCAAGAGACAGGTGCTGACTCCGATTTTAATCCGGCCTTCCAATGGATGGACCCTCATTTTGCGGATCTGAAAGAGACCTAACCCCCGCAGGATTTATCCCGCATCACCGACCAGCGGCCGTTCCCTCTCCAGTTTGTAATAGACCAGAAACCTGGACTCCCTGCGGTCTTTGTCGGAAGGATAACTTCGCCGACTGAGAGATTCAATCAGGTCGGCATCATTTTCTTCTCGAACTTTTGTGAGATAGAGTCTTTTTCCATTGTACCCCGGACCGTCCTCTCTGAACAGATAAACCGCGTGCGAATTCAGTTCGGTGTTGTTATGGGTCAACCGGTCCCGCATGATAAACGCCAGAGATCCGTCTTCCATGACATGCGGCCTCGAATAGATGGCGGAATTAACTTTTCCATGATTGTCTGCCGTAGACAACACTCCCAGACCTTTTGTATTTTCGAAATAATCCTTTATTTTCATAGCATCATCTCCGATATACATTTTCAATTGCTTTTCTCATTATGTTTTAAACATGGCGACTATCAATCGATTGTCAAGCCGGAAAAAACCGTTCACGGTTCTTTTTCACCCCATAAGCGTTGATACATCTAAATGGACAGGTGGGACAGACATACAATTTAGCCTTTTATAAGCTGTTATTATGCCGGGAAAAGCAAGAATAGACGCGTCCGGAGCCCTGCACCACATCATTTGCCGTGGCATCGAACGCAGAACGATTTTCACGGATGATATTGATTGCAGGCATCATTGCAATTATAGGCCATTTTATGAGACATTATCGAGCAACCAAAGGTTTTGACAAGCCGGGTATTGTTACCTATTATAGTTAGTATCCATCCATAAATGGTCTTTTTGCCCGATCTCGGCGTTATGCTCAAAAAATAATCCTCAGAATATCAACTATATGCCTGTGGTTATTTTTTTCGCATGCCTTGATTTCGAACAAAAATCCTCATTTATGGATGGACAATAGTTAAGTATTACCGGCTCGATAACAAATAACACGGACATCGGGGTGTGTTGAGGTTGAGATATTATGTTTAATGACCTGAGAAAATCCAAAAAGCCATTATTTTTTCTTGTTTTTCTTCAATTGTCGGTCTGGACTATAATGTTCTTGGCCGGGTGCGGCGGGAATGAAAATATTCCTCCGGCCGACATCCTTGACAGCGGCCAGGTAACGCTGATGTGGAAGGACGTTCCCGATTCGGTTGCTTACAACATTTACGGCTCAAAGTCACCCGGCGTCACTGTTTTCAACAGCTATAAAATTCCCCATGTGACGAATCCCTTTACCATTACTAATCTGGAAGCCGGCGACACCTATTATTTTGTCGTCACTTCAGAGGATGCCTCAGGGCGGATTTGGAAATCAAAGGAGATATCCTACGCGGTTGTCCATAAAAAGGGGACGATTCAATTTGGTGATATTTTAAGCCGTTCAGCGCCGAATACTAAAATTTTGAATTCAGGGCAAAAAGGTAATGCCTCTGCCGACGATTCACAGGATGTCACTTTAGCATGGAAGGATGTCCCCAATGCAACGTCCTACAATATCTATTGGAGCGATAAGCCGGGCGTTACCAAAAAGAACGGAACCAAAATCGCCAATGTAAAAAGTCCCCACAAAATAACCGGGTTGAAAAAGGGGAAAACATATTATTTTGTCGTAACCGCCATCCATGGTTCCGCCGAAAGCAAAGAATCCAAAGAAATCTCATATTTCGTTGGGCCATGAGAAGGCCAAAAGAAGTGTTGCCGCATAAATAAAGGAAAAATTGAATGGAAATCTCGGACGCCGCATCATCCGAAGTCGATCAAGTCAAACAAAATTTATACAAAAGAGCATTATTACTCGCTCAGATCACTGTATATTATAATCTTGTCGAGGGCTTGGTATCGGTATTTTTCGGTGCGGAGGATAGAACGCTTTCTTTACTGGGTTTTGGCATCGATTCTTTTGTCGAGGTTTTGTCCGGTATCGGTATTTGGTATATGGTCCGGCGAATTCGTGGCAACTCGGACACCCACCCGGGTCCGTTTGAAAAAAAGGCACTTCAAATCACGGGCATTTCGTTTTATATGTTGGCCGCCGGCTTGATCGTCACCGCCGGCATCAATATATACCAGGGGCATCGGCCGGAAACCACTTTCTGGGGAATTGTTATTGCGCTGATATCCATTTTCACGATGTGGGCGTTGATCCACTTCAAGGTTAAAGTGGGACGGCAACTGAATTCCGAGGCAATCTTGGAAGATGCCAATTGTACCAAAGTCTGCCTCTATCTCTCTTTAATTCTGCTTTTGGCCAGTGTGGGGTTTGAATTGACAGGCATTGGCGGCATCGATTCCATAGGCGCTGTCCTCATCGCCGTATTTTCATTCCGGGAGGGGCGGGAAGCTTTTGAAAAATCCCGCGGTGAGTCCTGTTGTTGTAACTGTCGATCATCTTTTTGACATCTCTTTTACGTAAGCCTTTCGGGAATTCTTCTTCTAAATCCTTAAAAAGAGCGGAATGGATAATCTTTTATTTAAACCGGATGCTGTTTGAGCGGCTTAGGGATCGTTAGAAAGAACAGGCGCATTCCGAAATTGTATCTTTAAAGGAATTTAACATAATGAATTTAATCTATTGATATCTTAAAGATAGTTTCCTGTTCTTTCTTTACGATCCCTTGCCGCGAGTTCATGCGGTTTAAATAAAAGATTATCCATGGAGCGCCTGTTCGGAAAACACCCCGACTCCTCATTTGCTCAAGGGTTTAAACATGTTGTCCATATAAAACGGGTCGTCAAAGTCGCGCTCTCCCACGAAGGCAACGGCATGACGGCCCCACTGGCGCATGGCTCCCGGAGAATAGACGCCCGTGATCCAGAGAATAAATCGTTCCAACCTGTCGCTCTCCGGGACAATGCTGCTCTGGTCGAACATGCTCTTTCGCTGATCTCTTGTATAGGGAAGACTTCTGAGCCGGTTATAGTCTGCAAAGGAATAAACCGTCTTGGCCGCCTGCGATTCGCGCCTTGAGGGATAAAGGTGCTGAGCGAAATGGGTCCGGCTCTCCATGGCCACGGTCATAAGGTTCTCTGAGGGGCTTATATCCGGTGCCTTGAGGATCAGGGGCGGTTCCGCATAATCGATCTTCTCACGTACTTGCAGCCGACGGGTCGGGTATGCTTTGTAATAGCATCCGCAGTTGTGGATCGTCTCGTAAAGAATCGCTTCGCCATTATTGTCCAATGTTACGCGATAATTCAGCCCGTCGATGAGCCCGCCGTAAATGTCCAAAGCGCCTTTTTTGGGACGGGACGGAAACCAGATAATGTAGTTCAGTTGTGTCAGAATGTCTTTCCCGTACCGGGTGAAGGAAAGCAATGTGTATGTCAGCGGCCGGCCGATATCGATTTTGAGAGCACCCTTGGCGGTCCAAATAGGCGTCCCGATTCGATCATAGTCGCCGTTGAACTGGACTTCCCAGACAGGCGCCCACATTCGGAAAAGCGTTTCCAGCTCTCTCGGAGAGTATACGGGAATGCCTAATGCATCGCGCTTTTTCGGCGTAACGATGGGGCGGGGTCCTGACCTATTAAACGGTTTGACCGGGAAGTATTGGATCGTTTTCCATTTAGCAGGCGGCTCAACCGAAAAGGCTTTATGCGCCTCGGCATGCCATTTGGACACACCATGAGAAACAAACCAACGCGTCAGCGGGTAGAGGCCCAAAACCCTGCGAAAAAGAATATAATCGTCGGGTACTGAAACACTTTTACGCAACTTCTTCTGATTTTCGACGATTTGAAAATCCGTGGTTTTCAAGATATCGCCGCAGGTTTGAACCTTGCGGTAAAGTCCGGCTCTTTGGTTTACCGAGTCCAGGGAAGCAACCGCCGAATCCGTCAGGTTTGCGATTTCGAACTTGCGCGCATTTTGATCGATGGCTTGCATGCGGTCCACCCACTCGGTAAAAGCGGCTTTCTCGTTAACCTCATCTCGAAACGAAGCGGTGAACCGATCCACCCTTAAGTAGGGATAATCTTTTACCCGGAAAACACCCGGGTCGAGAACCCCGGTCTTTTCGGTTTGTTTATCAAGAGATGCGAAAAAATCCGCACAACTGCCCACCTCTCCGGATTGGCCGATATGAACCGATTGGGTCGGCAGGGGCACCATTGCGCATCCGGCCCATAAGAGCGTCAATACGAAAAATAAGAATATGTATCGCAGAATTGATTTTCCGGCGTTGCCCATGACCTGACCATTTTTATCGTAATATCTATTTTTCTTTTAAAATTTACATATTATTTTTTTTAAGATAAGAATCCCCTTCTTAAAGTAAAGCAAAAAGACCGGGATTGTTAATGCTGTAGGACGGCTTAAGATGAGTAACAAAATATTGTGCTGCTTTCCGATCAATTATTTCTGGTTGGATATTTTAGTATTAACACGATATTGCCGATATTGAGTTAACAACACCCTATAATTTTGAGATAGCTTCAAGTCAAGTCAGATTGAAAGGAACTTAAGAATGAACTGTGTTTTTGCCAAAATGATGTACACCGGTCAATCGCTCAGCGAAAATGCTTTTTTGCAAATAAAAAACAACAAGATCGTTGGCATTTCCAAAACAGCCCAAGGCAACCTTTTAGGGAAATTCGACGTCATTACCCCGGCGTTTATTGATGCGCACAGCCACGTCGGCATCTATCGTGCCGGAGAGCCGAATGATCAAGGGGAAAGCAACGAGAAGATGAATACCTTTCCGGTTCTTGCCGATGTCCTCGATTCATTGCAGATGGACGATGCGGCCTTCAAAGATGCCATCGAGATGGGGGTGCTGTATTCGTGTATCGTTCCGGGCAGCGGCAACATTCTCAGCGGCCGGTCCGCGATCATTCGCCACCGGGCCTCACACAGCAGCGCCGCACTGGTCTCTCGCGCAGGGATCAAGGCCGCCCTGGGCTACAATCCGATGTCCACCAAGGACTGGAAGGGAGAGCGGCCCACCACCCGCATGGGAGCCATGAGTCTTCTCAGGGGACAACTGGAAGAGGTGCGTCAAAAGATAGAAACCCATCGCCGGGCCACGGGGAAAAAGAAAGAGAAAATTTTTTTCTCAGCGACCCAGGCGGTTTTCAGGGACATCCTGGAGCGCAAAGAGACGCTGCGGATTCATGTCCATAAAATTGATGATATTGCCGCCATGCTGCGTCTTGTGGATGAATTCAAGCTCAGGGTAACGGTCGAGCATGCCATGGACGTTCACGGTCCGGATATATTCGGCGAATTGAAAAAAGCTGGTATCCCGGTCATTTACGGACCGGTGGATGGCTTCGCATCCAAGGTGGAACTCAAGCATAAAAACTGGAAAAATATCCGGCATCTCCTGGATTCCGGGGTACAATACGGTCTGATGACCGACCACCCCGTAACTCCTGCCAGGAATCTTTTGATGCAGACCCGCTGGTTCATCCGCGCCGGTCTGTCAAAACAGCAGGCCGTGGAGCTGATTTCCAGGAAAAACGCCGAAATCCTTGGTATTGATCGAATGCTCGGCACGCTTCAAAAGGGACGATGGGCATCCTTTGTCTGCTGGAATGGTGATCCTTTCGACCTGACAAAATACCCGGTCGCCGTATTTGCCGAGGGGGCGCAGGTATATCCGGTTTAGATCTCCTTTAAGCATTTAAAACGAAAAAAGCCGGTGAAGTTATCCATCATACGCTTGCTTTTTCAGATCAAGAAATAAATATCATATATGGTAAATTTGTTCAGGGTAGGAAGCCATCTCTGAATTTGTTCGCGCAACAGCCGGTTTTTGCACGCTTAAAAACATATCGGCCATTTTTTTAAAAATTACGAATAATTAGCTTGCTTTCTTTCTGAATAAAGATTATTCTAAATTTATTCAATCAAGTCCTGTTTAATCTTCGGGACGGTTTCTTTCTGCAGGACCAATCCATCTGTCATAGTGGCACCCTCCAGTTTGCAACGTTGAAAATTTGTATGAAAGGAGGATGTTATCATGACTAATGGAACTGTTAAGTGGTTTAATGACCATAAAGGGTTCGGATTCATTGAGCAGGAAAACGGGCCGGATGTTTTTGTTCATCATTCAGCGATCAATTCAACCGGTTTTAAATCCCTCAATGAAGGCGACCGGGTATCCTTTGATATAACGCAAGGACAAAAAGGTCCTGCTGCTGCAAATGTCACTGTGATTTAACCGTATGTTCTGAGTAAAAAAGGCATTCCTTGCAATATTGAGGGGATGCCTTTTTGTTTGGTTTGAACCGGCAGAACCTTCGCGTTCCCCGCAGCTCATTGCAGCGAAGCGGAGATCGCGTCTCGGTGGGCTCTCAGGTACTCTTCAGTTTCTACTTTCACAATTCGCTGCCATCAGACCATAGACCTCAACACAGTCCGCTCATAGGTCCTTTTCTCGCTGTTATCATCAAAAACAACAGCCAAGGAGGTAACAAATTGGCCAGATCAAATTACCAATTTAATAAACGTCAAAAAGAATTGGCAAGAAAGATAAAGAAAGAAAATAAGAGACAACGCAAACTGGATAAAGATACGATAACATCGGAAGAAAATCCAAATCAATCCTCGAATGAAGAAGAGAATCCATCAGCATAGAAACCGGATGAAAAGGAGAAAAGTTATGCGTCAAAAATATGTGATTTCTATAGATGGTACTGAAAATAAGCTCAAAATCAGAGAATATGCGATCATTGATAAAAATCTGAATAAAGTGGCGTCTTCAATGCTTGAAAAGGGAAATTTTTCATTTCTCTGCGAAGAAAGCTATGAAAGTGAGATTATCGCGAGTTCAATTTCCAAAGGGGTGAGCACTTTGGTTTCAATCCTTCGAACCCAAAATATATTTCCCATTGAACCATATGCCACCAAAATTGCCGAATCCGTTATGGCGTTATATGATTTATCTGAAGATGGTTCGGTGGAGCTGTTTTTTGACGACGTTGATTTGATACCTGCTTGATTTGATACATCAATCTCAACATAAAGATCTTCGCCAAAGGGATTTTAGACGCTGTCTTTTCAGTGCTTTTGAAAAAAATCATTATGTCTTTACTGTTTCAAGGCATAATCGTATGTGTCCATGACCTCTTTTTCCAAAATAAGTTCCTGCCCCTGGTATCTGGGAGAGAAATGAAAGGGGGTTACCCGCTGTACTTTGGCCTTGCCGGCAATGAGGCCGGCCTGCCGGGCGGTCAGGTGGCCTTTCTTTTCGGCAATATCTTTGTCTTTATCCAAAAAAGACGCTTCAATAAAAAGATGGTCGGAATCTTTTACCAGTTCGACGATTTTTTCTACGTTCGATTCGCTGTAAGCCACATCCGCAATATAGGATACTTTCTGGCCCGGCGTTATGATGGCGATTTGTTCCGCAAGGTCTTTTAAGACAAATGTTTTTTGGATCTGTTTTTTGCCGGAGGGTATTTCAAATTTCGAATCGGGATTCTGATGATCAAACAGCGCCTCTTTGAACTCTTTTATCCAGGGACCGATCTCCAGCCCAAGCCGGGCAACAGCGGCTTTTTTGATGTTGACATGAAATCTTTCCTTGACGGCAAATCCAAGGCAGGGGAGGCCGTGATCGAGCACGCGGGTAAAGACAGATAATGTCGGTTCCTCGTGAAGCAGGCCGGCAAAAGCGTGTTCGACTGCTTTTGCAGCCGGAACGAATCCCTTTTGGCAGATATAGTCTCTTGCCCTCAAATGATCGGCATGCACTTCGAAGACATGCAGCGCAAAATGATTGCTGTAATTCCCAACAAGGTTCCATGAATATCCGGAAAGCTTCCCCTCAACATTTTTTATGAAGCCTTTCGGACCGTAGAGGTAAAGATCCTGGTCGCGGCCGAGAAAAAGTCTCAACAGCCGGTCGAATCCGATAAAATGATCCATATGCGTGTGGGTAACAAAGACATGGCTGATTTTAAGGACATCCCTGGATGAAAGCGAATGAATGTCTCCCAAATCAAAAATTATGGCGCGCTTTTGATGAAGAAAGGAGATAAACATCCCCGGGTCGCCGAGAGGCTCGTTCACCAACCTGGGGAGAAATGAAGGGCGCATGGTTAGGTCTGATATTTTGCAACCTGCCGGTGGATACAGACATAAATTTCTTCGTCAGAACCGAACACATCAACCACGACTTTATGATTGATGAGGGTCTCGATGACAAAAGCCGCAATGTAAAGACTGACGACATTCGGATTCGGAACCACATGTCTGAACGGTGCAGTCCGGTAGTCGACATCAAATTCGTCGCTGTGGGTAAGCTTGTCTATACATTTTGATATTTGTTCTTCGAGCACATTTTTATTTGTTGTCTCCACAAGTTTCTCTTCGACAAGCTTCATGGCAATGGCATTGGAGAGGGGTTCGATGTGTTCTTTTGCGGTTTCTATTGCTTTTCTGCGGGCATGTTCTTTTGAAGATTCGATTCTTGACAGAATTTTTGATTCACGTTTGCTGGGTCGAAATACTTTTGCCATATTGGTTCACCTATAATAATAGTGTCTCGTATTTTTTATCTTATTGAAAATTTTAATTCTTTAACGATGAATAATAATGCCGAGTTATGCCTATTGCAAGAAAAATGTTCGGGTTGACCATGTTATGTTTCTTCAACAACGATTTGTGCGTGTTTCCTCCCGTTCCAGCGGTTCCAGCGAAGCCGATATGCCATCCGATCGAAATGTTTTTTTTCAAAGGTATTGTTATCGACGTTAAATTGTATGGCGTTGAACCTCTTTTCAGTTCCGTCTGTTTTCTGTTTTAATACCAGTTGCCGGTGATGGCTTCCCACCTCTTTTGAAGATGCAATCCGGACATTTTCGCTCATAAAAAGCGGTTCGAGGTTTCCGATGCCGAAAGGCTTCAACAGTTCAAGCTCATCAATCAATCGATCTGAAATATCGGTAAAATCGAGTCGATAATCAACGGTGATTTTCGGTATAAAATCAAATGGGCCTGCCATCCGGCTCACCACTTGTTCAAAGCGCGTTTTAAACGGTTCTATATTCTCCTCTCTTATTTTAAGACCGGCCGCCATTGAATGCCCGCCAAAGGTTTCAATGTGATCTTCACAGGCCGATAACCCTTCATACAGATTGATCCCCGGAATACTTCTGGCAGATCCTTTTCCGATGCCATCCGCTGTCGTGAACAGTACGACCGGACGATAGAATTGTTTCATGATTCTGGCGGCAACAATTCCCAGAATCCCTAAAGGCCAGTTTCGATCGGATAGAACCAGGGTGTTTTTTTGGAGCAGATCCGGGTTCTTCTTCAAGTGATCGAGGATTTGGGAAAGGATTTTATTTTCAATATTTCGGCGGTCTTGGTTCAAACGGTTGAGTGAAAGAGCGATTTTCCGGGCCTTTTGGTCATCCTCGGCAATCATGAGTTCAATGGCAATCGAAGCATGATCCATCCTGCCCGCGGCATTTAACCTGGGGGCCATATAAAAGACGATATCATCGGCGTCGATGGCGTGTTTGTCGATTCCGCAGACCTTTATCAATGCGTTCAAGCCGCGTCGGTGCGTATCGCGGATCAGTTTCACTCCCGTCTTGGCGAGTATCCGGTTTTCACGGGTTAACGGAACCATATCGGCCAATGTTCCGAGAGCTACAAGATCCAGATAATTTTTCAAATTCGGTTCTTTTCGATATTCCCAGAAATCATTGTCCCGGAGCTTTTTTCGAAGGCAGATCAGCAGATAAAACGCTACGCCGACGCCGGCAAGATCACAAAAACCGGAAGAATCATGGTCTCGTTTGGGATTTACCACTGCAACAGCAGAAGGTAAGGTGCCGGACACCATATGATGGTCGGTAATAATAATATCGATGCCGGCCTTTCTTGCCGCTTCAACCGCATCGTGACTGTCGGATCCACAATCAACGGTAATCATGAGATTTATTCCTTTGGGCAGCACGACATCCGAAATATGGTGTTTTTTCAGTCCAAAGCCTTCCGCGACCCTGTGAGGAATATAATAGGATACCCGGGCGCCGATGCGACGAAAAAATTTCAGAAGAACCGTTGTGGCGGTAATGCCGTCAACGTCGTAGTCGCCGAAGATCATAATTTTTTCTTTGCTCAAAATGGCCCTAAAAATTCGATCGACTGCGGCATCCATATCTTTTATGGCAAAAGGGGGGCTCAGATGGTTCAGTGATGCATTGAGGAATGTTGAAGCATGCGCGGCACTGAAAATTTGACGATTGACCAGGATTGAAGCGA
>Ga0210077_1000350_pt1 | contig 18444 bp, 20 predicted proteins | sample RushMan_CattailN_5_FD_185556 | JGI IMG/M metagenome (GOLD analysis project Ga0210077, IMG submission 185556) | Wetland microbial communities from San Francisco Bay, California, USA, that impact long-term carbon sequestration -... | ecosystem: Environmental > Aquatic > Marine > Wetlands ... | reverse complement strand
CTGTGCCGCTGGCGCTCGGCGGCGGCGACTGCGAAAGTCAGCTCTTCCATGGCGAGCGCGCGGTTGGGCAGGCCGGTCAGGGAGTCGAAGTACGCGCGCCGGTGCAGCTCCTGGTCGCGCCGCGCCGTGGCGAGGGCGACCGCGACGCGGTCGCCGAGCTCCCACAACAGGGAGACTTCCTCGTCGTCGGGGCCCAGGTCAGCACCGTAGCCCAGGATCAGGGCGCCGCCGATCTCCGTGCCGAGCGAGAAGGCGTCCGTGCCGAGCGAGAAGGCGAGCACGAACAGCGTGCGCCCGGGAACCGCATTCAGCGCCGACGCCGGCGGCAGATCGTCGCGCAGGATCCTCTTGCCGCGCATCGCCGCGCGCAACCGCTCGAGGTCGTCGCGCGTCAGCTCGATGGGGCGCGCATCGACGCCGTCCGCGCCGTCGGAGACGTACAGCCGGTACTCCGCCGGCGCGGCGGGGTCCGCGAGCAGGATGTAATAGTGCTCGGCTTGCGCCAGCTCCGCGACGCGGTGCAGCGCGATCGACACCACGCTCTCGAGCTCGACGCTGGAGAGAATAACCGCGTCGATCTCCGACTGCGCCTTGAGGGCCTTGAACTGGCGCCCGAGGCGGGCCGACATCGCGTTGAACGAGCGCGCGAGCAGGCCGAATTCGTCGTCCCGGCCGGCTGTCACGCGCACGTCGAAGTCGCGCATCGCGATGCGTCCGGCGGCCTGCGTCAGCTCGTTCAGGGGCTGCATGGTGCGCCGCACGTAGACGAGCCCCAGCAGCGAGGCCACCAGCAGTCCGAGCAGCACCACCGGAATCAGGACCGCCGCCAGCGTGCGGATCGGCCCCAGCGCGTACTGCGCGGGCTGGGTTACGACGACGAGCCAAGATTCGGCGCCGAAACGCCCGCGCAGGAAGAGCTCGCGCACGCCGCTCACGTAGCGGGTGCCGTCCGCGGACCACGATAGTCCGTCCTGCCGCACCTCGGCGGGCGAGGCGCGGAAGGCGTGAATCGCCGCGGTGGGCGGCGGCAGGGCGCAATCGAGCGGCCGCCCGCTCGCATCGAGCACGCAGGCCTCGGTCAGGTAGGGGAGCACGTCGCGCGCCGACCACAGCAGGCCGGGATCGAGCTCGAAGGCGAGGATCCGCCCGGGTCTTCCCGCCGCGCTTTCGCTCAAGGCCATCCAGACGGCTCGCCGGACGTCCGGGTCGCCGACCAGCAGCACGGTCGAAGCGCCCGGCACCAGCGGCCGGTCGACGTCCGCCAGCTGCACGGTGCTCGGCAGCCGCGACGGGCGGCCGAACAGCACGCGCGGGCGCCCGGCGTCGAATTCGACCGCCGCGCGGAAGAAGCGCTGCGTCGCGTCGCGTCTGGTGGCGAGCGACCGGCCTCCGACCGCCGCCGCCGCGCGCGCCAGCCGCTCGGCGACCGTCAGCCGGTCGACCAGGATCGCGGCGAGGTTGGAGGCCGCGCCGCGCAGCACGGAGGCGCGCTGCGTCAGCAGCTCCTTGCTGACGCGCTGGTAGGACACCGCGATGGTGGCCGCCACGGGCAGCAGCCCGCACAGCACGAACAGCAGAAGGATGCGCCGCTTGACGGACTTCCTCGGGGCGGGCGCCGCGCTCATCTATTCGTAATCCGAGGCGAGCCCGATGTACTTGCCGTCGTTGGCGAGAATCACGTCGTCGCGGCTTTGCGCGGCGGTGATGGGCGGCGCGGAGGCGCCGTCCTTGCCCTCGCTGTAGAGGTCGAACTCGGTGTTGATCGGCACCAGGTTCTTGTCCTTGCGCGCGCCGCCCACGCCCGCGGTCTCGATGTCGACGTAGACGTAGGGGCGGCCCCAGGGATCGAGCTTGCCGCTGGCGCCGATCGCGGACAGGTCGGGCGCCACGTGATGGTTCTCGGCGAGGTACTGCTGCAGCTGCACGTTCATCCCGGCGATATCGTTCACCGCCTGGGCGATCAGGGCGCGGTCGCGGTACTTCGAGTACGACGGCACCGCGATCGCCGCGAGCACGCCCAGGATCACGAGTGCGAGCAGGAGCTCGATCAGCGTGAAGCCGGCCGTCCGGGCGCAGTGTGCGCAGTAGAAATGCGCGCGCGAATTCACAGCCTCAGGGTACCCCCGAGAATCGTCAGAAGACTGTGAAATTATTGCAAAAACGCGTCTTACGTCGCGCTTCGGACGAGCTGTTTCAGGCCGCCTTGTAGGTGTCCAGCCGGATGCGCTCGCGCGCGAGGGCGGCGGCGACCGGCGGCGCCGCCATGACGCGCTCGACGTAGGCGCGGTAGCCGGGCAGCGAATCCGGGTCGATGCCGGCGAAGCCGCCCCAGCGCAGCAGGGTGAAGGCGTAGGCGTCGTGGAACGAAACCCTGTCCCCGAACCAGAGCGGCGCGGCCGCGGCGCTCCAGTCCTGGATGCGCTCGAGCTGGCCGCGGTAGGCCTGCGCCGCGCGCGCCTTGACCTCGGCCCTGGCGGCGTCGCTGTCGGCGTAGCGGTCGGGCATGAAGACGTGGTTGAAGGTCGGGTGCACCGTGTTGTTCATCCAGGCGAGCTGCGACAGCGCCCGGGCGCGCGCCCAGGACTCGGTCGGCAGCAGCCCGGCCGCGGGATAGCTGCGGTCGAGGTAATCGCAGATCGCGACGATCTGGTTGAGCGGCCTGCCCTCGACCACCAGGACCGGCACCTGGCCGTTGGGGTTCAGCGCCAGGTACTCGGGGGTCTTCTGCTCGCCCTTGTGCAGCTTGACGAGCCTGGGCTCGAACTCGGGCCCGCCGGCCGCCTTGATCGCCTCCAGCCCGACGTGCGGCACGAAGGAGCAGGCGCCGGGAGCGAAGTAGAGCTGGAGCATGGGCTAGGCCTTGGCGCGGGTCATGAACACGAGCCGCTCGAACAGGTGCACGTCCTGCTCGTTCTTGAGCAGCGCCCCGTGCAGCGGCGGGATGATGGTCTTGCGGTCCTTGGAGCGCAGCGCCTCGGGCGAGATGTCCTCGGCGAGCAGGAGCTTGAGCCAGTCGAGCAGCTCGGAGGTGGAGGGCTTCTTCTTCAGCCCCGGCACCTCGCGCATCTCGAAGAACACCTCCATCGCCTCGCGCAGGAGCGACTTCTTGAGGCCCGGGAAGTGCACCCCGACGATCTTCTCCATCGTTTCCTTGTCGGGAAAGCGGATGTAGTGGAAGAAGCAGCGGCGCAGGAAGGCGTCGGGCAGCTCCTTTTCGTTGTTGGAGGTGATGAACACGATCGGGCGCTGCCTGGCCTTGACCAGCTCGCGCGTCTCGTAGACGTAGAACTCCATCCGGTCGAGCTCGCGCAGCAGATCGTTGGGGAACTCGATGTCGGCCTTGTCGATCTCGTCGATCAGCAGCACCACCTGCTGCTCGGAGGAGAAGGCCTGCCACAGCATGCCCTTGACGATGTAGTTGTGGATGTCGTGCACGCGCTCGTCGCCCAGCTGCGAGTCGCGAAGGCGGCTCACCGCGTCGTATTCGTAGAGTCCCTGCTGGGCCTTGGTGGTGGACTTGATGTGCCACTCGAGCAGCGGCACGCCGAGCGACCTTGCGACCTGCACGGCCAGCATGGTCTTGCCGGTGCCGGGCTCGCCCTTGACCAGCAGCGGGCGCTCCAGCGCGATCGCCGCATTGACCGCCAGCGTGAGGTCCTCGGTGGAGACGTACTCTGAACTGCCTTCGAATCGCATCGGGGCTTCCTTGGCCGCAAAGCCGCCATTGTAAACGCTGCCCTGCGCGGGCGCAGGACGCTCAGCGCAGGTCGTAGCGCATGCGCAGCGTCAGCAGGTTGCGGTCGTACTCGTAGAGCGGCAGGTTCGAGCGGTTGTCGGCGTAGAGCAGGTCGGCTCGCAGCGTCAGGCGCTGCGACCAGCGGTACGACAGTCCCGCGTCCAGCCCGTAGGCGTCGTCCCCGCGCGTGGCGATCAGCGCCGGGTCGGGCGCGTCGTAGCGGCTGCCGGTGTAGCTGATGCCGCCCGACAGCGCCCAGCGCGGCCAGGGGGTCGCGCTCACGCGCGCGCGCAACGAGTAGAGCTTGCGCGAACGGTCGTCGCGCGCCGGCGAGGCGGCGCTCCTCTCGCGCCCATACAGCGCCTCGAGCTCCACGACCGGCAGGTAGCGCTGCACGAAGGCGCGCCGCCACCCCGCGCCCAGCGCGTACAGGTTCGAATCGGCGGCGGGGCTCGCCGGGTAAGCGAGGCCGGCGTACTGCGCGTACAGCGACATCGAATTCAACTCGTCCATCTGCCGCCGCCATTCCCCCCCCAGAGCGGACAGCTTGCGGTAGCGGGCGTCGTCCGCCGTCAGCACCGAATACGACAGCCTCGCGCGGTACAGGTCCTGGCCGTCGATCAGGTCCAGCTCTCCGAAGCCGCCGAGCGCGTCCTGGTCGAGCTGACGGTCGAACGAGCCGAGGCGATAACGGCCTTCGTAGCGCGCCCCGGCCTTCAGCGAAACGGCGCCGGCCAGCGGCCTTGCATAGCGGGCTCCGGCGCCTGCGAGGAAAAGGCCTGCGCCGCGTTTGGCGCCCGCCGGGACGGCCAGCAGGCCGTCGAGCAGGGGGGCTTCGAGCGCCGTCGCGCCGGTCGCGGCGACCGCGTTGGAGTCGGCGCCGGCGCCGAGCTCGACGTAAGCCCCCGAAGCGTTCGCCCGGCGCGAGGACTGCGCCTGGATCGCATCGAGAAAGCGCTCGATCGTCGCGCGGCGGTCGGACGTCGGCCCGTGGCCGAGCACGGTCTCGAACGCCTCGCGCGCGCGCTGCGCGTCGCCCAGCGCGTAGTAGCCGCGCCCCAGATCGAAGCGCGCGCGGTCGTCTTTCGGATACCGCGCCAGGTAGCGCTCGAGCGCGAGCACGCCTTCACCGGCGTGCCCGCTTTCGATCGCGGCGACTCCGAAATAGTATGCGAACTCCGGATCCGCGGCCGTCGCGGCCATACGCTTGCCGTCGGCGTAGGCCTGCTCCGCGCGCCCTTTCTGCACCAGCTCGCGCAGCTGCTCGACCGACGCGGCCGAGGCGAGCGCCGGCGCCAGCGCGAGCAGCGCTGCAAGAGAACAGTTCGCCGCGGCACGGCGCATGGACCCTCCCTTCCTGCTCCGTTGCGTGATGAACTGTAAGTATGACGCAAGAAGCTCGCTTCATGGCCCGCTCGCCGCGTTATTGTTGAGGCAGCCAGCCCCTTCGGCTAGAATCGCCGGGTTTTCTCATCGCCACTTCCGAGGCAGAACCCAGCATGCTCCATCGTTTTCCCGCCGCGCTGGTCGCGGCCGGCTTCGGCCTCTTGGCCCTTGCGCCGGCGGCCTACGCGCAGAAAGTCGTCGGCAACGCCGCAGCAGGAAAGGAAAAAACCTTCATGTGCATGGGCTGCCATGGCATCGAGGGCTACCGCACCGCCTACCCCGAGGTCTATCCGGTGCCGAAGATCGGCGGCCAGCAGGCGGCGTACATCGTGAACGCGCTCAAGGAATACAAGTCCGGCGCGCGCTGGCACCCGTCCATGCGCGCGATCGCGGGCAGCCTGAGCGAGCAGGACATGGCCGATCTCGCGGCCTATTTCAGCCAGGAGAAGAATAAATGAGCGCCGCGATCCGCATCACCGGCGCGCTCGCGCTGGGGCTCGCGCTGGCGCAGCCCGCGCTCGCGAGCGGCGACGCCCAGGCCGGCAAGGCCAAGGCGGCCCAGGTCTGCGCCGCCTGCCACAGCGCGGACGGCACCAAGCCGACCACCCCCGAGTATCCGATCCTTGCCGGGCAGCACGACGAGTACATCGTGCGCGCGCTGGAAGACTACAAGTCGGGCAAGCGCAAGAACGCGATCATGCAGGGATTCGCCGCGACCCTTTCCGCGCAGGACATCGCGAACGTGGCGGCCTGGTTCTCGAGCCAGAAGGGCCGCCTGCACACGCCGGAAGAAGCCGAAGTCCGCTAGCGGCGCGCGCGCGCCTCGAGGCACTCGAGGTAGGCCGCGCCGTCGGGCGCCGCGTGCTCGCGCTGCGCGCGCCACACCATCTCCGCCAGGCATTCGATCGCGTCGTGCATCGCCGCGTGGCGCTCGCCGTGGCGCGCGGCGAGGCTGGCGAAGCGGGACGCGATCCCGCGCGGCTGGTCGATCGAGAGCTGCTCTTCCACCGCCAGGTGCAGGCTCAGGTGAAGGAAGGGGTTGGCCTGCCCGAGCTCCGGAAAGTATTCCTGCTCCCGGTGGCGCTCGGGGTCGCCGAGCACCGTGTGATATTCCGGGTGCAGCAGCACGACCTCCAGCCCCAGCGCCTCCAGCCCCGCCAGGGGCTCTCCGGCGCGGTACTTGCGCCAGGTCTCGAAGAAGAAGTCGCGCACCTGCTCGCGCGTCGGATCAAACATCGCGGGTCTTGTCCTTGAACCGGCACAGGTCGCGGATCGGGCAGCGCGGGCACTGCGGCTTGCGCGCGAGGCAGACGTAGCGCCCGTGCAGGATCAGCCAGTGGTGCGCGTCGCGCAGGAATTCCGGCGGCGTCGATTTGACCAGCTTCTGCTCGACCTCGAGCGGATCCCTGCCGGGGGCGAGGCCGGTCCGGTTGGCGACGCGGAAGATATGGGTGTCGACCGCCACGGTCGGCTGGCCGAAGGCGGTATTGAGCACCACGTTGGCGGTCTTGCGCCCGACGCCGGGCAGCCTCTCGAGCGCCTCGCGCTCGGCCGGGACCTGGCCGCCGTGCTCTTCGAGCAGGATCCTGGACAGCGCGATCACGTTCTTCGCCTTGGTCCGGTAAAGCCCGATGGTCCTGATGTAGTCCTCGAGCCCGCCGACGCCCAGCGCGACCATTCGCGCCGGCGTGCCGGCGTCCCGGAACAGCCGCGCCGTGGCGAGGTTGACCGACTTGTCGGTCGCCTGCGCCGAGAGCACCACCGCGACCAGCAGCTGGTAGGGGCTGGCGTAGACGAGCTCGGTGCGCGGGCTCGGATTGGCCGCGCGCAGCCGCTCGAACAATTCCCGCCGCGCCGCCGGGTTCACGCCGGCCTCCGCCTCGCGCGGGCGCGCGCGAGCGCGCCGGCGATGACGTTGCGCCGCTGGCGCCGGCTGCGGGGTGCCGGCGCCGGAGCATGCGCGAGGCGCTGCCTGCGCAGGCGCGCGCGGCGCCGCGCCGCCTGCGCGTCCTGCGGCGACCAGCCCGGGTCCGCGGCAGGGACCATCGCGATGCAATCGACGGGGCAGGGCGCGAGGCACAGCTTGCAGCCGATGCACCATTGTTCGACCACGGTGTGCATCTGGCGGCGCGCGCCGACGATGGCGTCGACCGGGCAGGCGGCGATGCAGAGCGTACAGCCGATGCAGCGCGACTCGTCGACCACGGCGACGCTGCGGCGCTTCATCGCGCAGCCGCAGCGGCGCGGCGGCAGGCCGCCGCGCACTCCGCGACAAGTTGCGGGCCGCGGTAGATCAGGCCGGTGTACAGCTGCACCAGCGAAGCGCCGTGCGCGAGCTTGTCGGCCGCGTCGGCCCCGCTCATGATTCCGCCCGCCCCGATCAGCGGCACCTCGCCGCCGAGCTCGCCGGCGAGCGCGGCGAGCGCGCGGGTGGCGCGGGCCCGGATCGGCGCGCCGGACAGGCCGCCCGCCTCGCCGGCGTGCGGCAGGCCCTCCACGCCCTCGCGCGCAAGGGAGGTGTTGGTCGCGATCACGGCGTCGAAGCGGTGCCTGCGCACCGCCGCGGCGATCGCGCCCAGCTGAACGGCGTCGAGGTCGGGCGCGATCTTGAGCGCGAGCGGCACGCGCCGGCCGTGGCGGTCGGCGAGACGCTCGCGCGCGGCGGCGAGGCTGGCGAGCAGGGACTGCAGCGGCCCGCTTTCCTGCAGCGCGCGCAGCCCGCGCGTATTGGGCGACGAGACGTTGACGGTGACGTAGCCCGCCGCCGGGTACACGCGCTCGAGGCAGGCGAGATAGTCCTCGGCGGCGCGCTCGACCGGCGTGTCGAAATTCTTGCCGATGTTGATCCCGAGCACGCCGCGCCAGCGCGCGCGCGCGACGTTGGCCATGAACGCGTCGAGGCCGACGTTGTTGAAGCCGAAGCGGTTGATCAGCGCCCGGGCCTCGACCAGGCGGAACAGCCGCGGGCGCGGGTTGCCGAGCTGGGGGCGGGGCGTGACGGTGCCGACCTCGATGAAGCCGAAGCCGAGGGCGGCCAGCGCGTCGATGTGCTCGGCGTTCTTGTCCAGCCCGGCGGCGAGCCCGACCGGGTTGGGGAATTCGATCCCCATCGCGCGCACCGGCGCGGCCGGCACGCGCGGCGCGAGCCGCCCGAGCAGGCGCACGGCCTGCGCGGCGTCGGCGAGGCGGAGCGTAAGCCGGTGAGCCTTCTCTGGGTCGAGCGCGAACAGCAGCGGCCGCGCCAGCGCGTAGAGCATGCGGCTATTCTAGCCGGGCGTCAGCCGAGGCGCTTCCAGACGCCGTCGACGAAGCCTTCGATGGGCGCGAACTTCGACTTGTAGGCCATCTTCGGGCTCTCGCCGATCCAGTAGCCGAGATAGAGATAGGGCAGGGCGAGCGCGCGGCAGGCCTCGACCTGCCACAGCACGTTGTAAGTGCCGTAGCTCGCGCCGTGGCGGTCCGGCTCGAAGAAGGTATAGACCGAGGACAGACCGTCGGGAAGATAATCGACGATCGACACCATCACCAGCTGTCCGTCCTGGCGGAACTCTATCAGGCGCGTGTCGACGCGGCTCTGCAGCAGGAAATGCGAATACTGGTCGCGGCTGTCGTTGTCCATGCCGCCGCCGGAATGGCGCCTCGATTGGTAGCGCAGGTAGAGCGCGTAGTGCTCGAGGCGGAATTTCAGGGGCTGCGACTGGGAGCTGAGCCCGCCGTGGCGCTTCCAGGCGCGGCGCTGCGAGCGGCTCGCGGCGAACTCGGAGACCGGGATGCGCACCGGCACGCAGGCGCGGCAGGCGTCGCAGTGCGGCCGGTAGGTGAAGATGCCGCTGCGGCGGAATCCGGCCTTGACCAGGTCGCCGTACAGCTCGGTATTGATGAGGTGGCTCGGCGTGGCGACCTGCGAGCGCGCCATGCGCTCCGGCAGGTAGCTGCACGGATAGGGCGCCGTCACGTAGAACTGCAGGACTGCGTGCGGCAGATCGTCGAGTCGGGACACTTTGAGTTTGAGAGCTTAAGCTTCCTTGCTGCGCCAGGCTCCGGCCGGCTCGGGGTAGTTTACCAATGCCGAGACCTGGCGCAAGAACGCGCGGCGCGGGATTTCGCGCGCGCCCAGCGAGGCGAGCAGCGGCGTGCGCATCTGGCAGTCGATGAGCGGAAAGCCGCGCCCGCGCAGGGTCCCGACCAGCGCGACCAGCGCGACCTTGGAGGCGTCGGTGGCGAGCGAGAACATCGACTCGCCGTAGAACATGCGGCCGACGGCGACGCCGTAGAGCCCGCCCACCAGCTCGCCGTCGCGCCAGGTCTCGAAGCAGTGCGCGTGGCCGGCGCGGTGGAGCGCGAAATAGGCCTTGCGCATGTCCTCGGAGAGCCAGGTGCCGCCGTCTCCGCGGCGCGGTCCCGAGCAGCCTTCCAGCACGCGCCGGAACGCGGTGTCCACGCGCACCGTATAGCCCTTGTTGCGCAGGCTCTTGGCGAGCGAGCGGGACACCTTCAGCTCGTCGCAGAACAGCACCATGCGCGGGTCGGGCGACCACCACAGGATCGGCTCGCCGTCCGAATACCAGGGAAAGATGCCGTGCCGGTAGGCCTCCAGCAGGCGGCCGAGCGACAGGTCGGCGCCCGCGCACAGCAGCCCGTTCGGCTCGCGCAGCGCCCGCTCGACGGGCGGGAACGGGTCGTCTGCCTGCAGCCAGGCTAGCACTTCACTTGCTGGCGGGAATAGTGATCGAGCGGAGTCACCGTCGCGCTGCCGGCCACGGGGCTGTGCGCCGAGCGGCCGATCTCCATCGCGAGGCGAAAGCGGAACTTGTCGAAGAACTGGTGAAACATCTCCCCGCCGAGCGTCCCGATCGCGGTCAGCGAGTCGTCCGCCGGGTCGTGCTCGAGCAGGATCGCGGCAAGCGGCTGCGGCGCGGGTCCGGCGACCACCCGCCCGCCGCGCGCGGGGTCGTACTGGCTGTGCTCGGAGCAGCAATGAATGACCTGCGCGTGCGGATCCTGCTCGCTCGCGCTGGCGCGGTAGCTGATGAAGCTGATCTGGCGGGTCGGATAGCTCATCTTGTGGGCGCAGATCGCCGAGTAGGCGACGATCGAGCGCTGCGCGCCCACGCCGCCGCGCCACTCGTAGCTGCGCTGGTCCGCGGTCCTCAAGCGCACCGCCGCGCGCAACGGCCGGCCGAGATTGAGCAGAAAGCACGGCGTCGCGACATAGGGATAGTCGAACACCAGGTTGCGGTTCGCGGGCACCGCCGATGCGCGCAGCGGCGCACCGTCCTCGTCGACGAGCCTGGCGCGCTCGTAAAGGCGCGGGCTCGCGTCCGCGGCCGCCAGCGCGCGCGAGCTGACGGCGGCTGACGCCGCGCAGAGCTTGATGAATGCGCGCCTTTGCATCTCGCATCTATTGTAGCCGGAGAAAAAGCGCACTCTTTTGGTGCCGCGCCGGCGCCATCTGGGTTATCTTCCGGGGTTTGCCGCAAGGCGCTGATTTACCGAGAACAAGATTCACAGGGGAGGGATTCATGCAGGCGCTCCAATCAGGTTCCAACGTGTTGTTCGTGCTGCTGGGCGCCATTCTGGTGCTCGCGATGCACTCCGGGTTCGCGTTCCTCGAGCTCGGCACCGTGCGGGCGAAGAACCAGGTCAACGCGCTGGTCAAGATACTGTCCGACTTCTGCGTTTCGACCGTGGCCTACTTCGTGGTCGGCTACGGCCTCGCCTACGGCGTGTCGTTCTTTACCGGCGCGGAGCACCTCGCGCAAAGCAACGGCTACGAGCTGGTGCGCTTCTTCTTCCTCCTCACTTTCGCCGCCGCCGTCCCGGCGATCGTCTCCGGCGGCATCGCCGAGCGCGCGCGCTTCTATCCTCAGCTCGTCGCGACCGCGGCGCTGGTCGGGCTGGTGTACCCGTTCTTCGAGGGCATCGCGTGGAATCACCATTTCGGCGTCCAGGCCTGGCTGCAGGCGCATTTCGGAGCCGAGTTCCACGACTTCGCGGGCTCGGTGGTGGTGCACGCGGTGGGCGGCTGGATCGGCCTGGTCGCGGTGCTGCTGCTCGGCGCGCGGCGCGGGCGCTATTCCAGGGACGGGCGCATCGCGGCCCACCCGCCCTCGTCGATCCCCTTCCTCGCGCTCGGCGCCTGGATCCTGTCGGTCGGCTGGTTCGGCTTCAACGTCATGTCGGCCCAGGCGATCGACAAGATCAGCGGCCTGGTCGCGGTCAACTCGCTGATGGCGATGTCCGGCGGCACGCTCGCCGCGCTGGTGGCGGGCCGCAACGACCCGGGCTTCGTGCATAACGGCCCGCTCGCCGGGCTGGTCGCGATCTGCGCGGGATCGGACGTGGTACACCCGGCAGGCGCGTTCGTCATCGGCGCGGTCGCGGGCGGGATGTTCGTCTACATGTTCACCGTCACCCAGAATCGCTGGAAGATCGACGACGTGCTGGGCGTGTGGCCGCTGCACGGCCTGTGCGGCGCCTGGGGCGGCCTCGCCTGCGGCATCTTCGGCGCGAAGGCGCTCGGCGGGCTGGGCGGCGTGAGCTTCGCCTCGCAGCTCGCCGGGACGCTGCTCGGCATCGCGGTCGCGCTGGTCGGCGGCGGGATCGTCTACGGCGGGCTCAAGGCGGTGGTCGGACTGCGCCTGGAGGAGGAAGAGGAATTCAACGGCGCCGACCTGTCGATCCACAAGATCTCGGCCTCGCCCGACATCGCGGAGCGGCGCTAGCCGGGAGGGATGTCCTCGGCGTGGAAGCCGAAGCTTCCGCGCCGGCGGTCGGCGAACCAGTGCTTGAGCGTCAGGCCGACGGTGCGGAAGGCGATCTCCTTCCAGGGGATCTTCGCCTCCTCGTAGAGGGCGACCTCGAGGCTTTCCTCGCCGGGCTTGAACCCCAGGTCCTGCAGCCGCGCGCGGTAGAACAGGTGCACCTGGTTGACGCGCGGGACCGAGATCATGCTGAAGGGCTCGCCCAGCTCGATCTTCGCGCCGGCCTCCTCCAGCGTTTCGCGCAGCGCCGCCTGGCCCGCGGTCTCGTCGTTCTCCATGAACCCGGCGGGAAGCGTCCAGTAGCCGTAGCGCGGCTCGATCGCGCGCCGGCACAGCAGCACGCGCTCCTCCCACACCGGGATCGCGCCCACCACGAGCTTGGGGTTCTGGTAGTGGATCTCGCCGCAGGCGTCGCAGACGAAGCGCGGCAGGCTGTCGCCCGGCGGCACGCGCCGGCTGACCGGCGCGCCGCAGTTCGAGCAGAATTTCATCAGCCGGCGATCCTCGCGGGCAGATCGCCGAGGCCGCCCAGCGTGCCGTCCGGCTGCAGGCCGAGGCGGTCGACCGGCGTGCCGCCGCGGTTGATCCAGTAGACGTTGAAGCCGAAGGCCTTGGCGCCGAGCGCGTCCCAGCAGTTCGACGAGACGAAGCCGATGTTGGCGGCCGGCACCCGCAGCGTGTCGACCGCGAGCTGATAGACGCGCGGAGCGGGCTTGAAAGCCTTCAGGCCGTCGACGCTCAGCACCGCGTCGAAGCTCGCCTGCAGCCCGCGGTTCTTCACCAGCGGCTCGATCATGTCGGGCGAGCCGTTGGTGAGGATCGCGAGCTTGCGCCCGCCGCTCTTCAGCTCGGCCAGCGCCTCCGGCACGTCCGGGTAGGGCGCGAGGTTGAGGTACTCCTCCATCAGCGTCTTCGCCTGCCTGTCCTCCAGCGCGAGGCCGAGCGCCTCGCAGGCGTAGCCGAGCGCCTCGCGCGTGATCGCCGAGAAAGGCTGATAGCGACCCATCAGCGCGCGCAGCCAGCTGTACTCGAGCTGCTTCGCGCGCCAGAGCTGGGACAGCTGGGCGCCCTTGCCGGGCCAGAACCTGTCGCAGCGCGCGACTACCGCGTGCACGTCGAACAGCGTTCCGTAGGCGTCGAACACCAGCGCGTCGAGGGGCATCGGCGAGGCTCCTTCGGGAAAGCCCGATGGTAAACTGCCGGCGCACAATGGTGAACCGCTACGACGAGATCGAGCGCGCCCCGGCGCGGCCGGCGACGGGCTAGGGAAACGGAGCCCGCGTGAAGCAGATTCTCATGCTCGGTGGAGGACACGCGCACGCGCTCGCGCTGCGCACCCTGGTCGACCTGCCGCCGGCGAACGCGCGCGTGACGCTGGTCACCCCGAACCGCCGCCATCTCTACTCGGGCATGCTGCCCGGCCTGATTGCCGGCCATTACGCGCTCGACGACTGCCTGATCGACCTCGAGCGGCTCGCCACGCGCGCGGGCGCGACGGTGATCTACGACCGCGTCGCCGCGATCGATCCGCTGCGGCGCGCGGCGCGACTGGAACGCGGCGGCGACGTCGAATACGACGTGGCGTCGCTCAACCTCGGCTCGCTGCCGAATTTCGCCGGCGTGCCAGGCGCGGCCGAGCATGCGCTCGCGGCCAAGCCTTTCGAGCCGTTCGTCGAGGCGTGGAACGCGCTGCGCGAGCGCGGGCGCCGGCACATGCAGCGCATCGCGGTCGCGGGCGGCGGCGCGGGGGGCGTCGAGCTGGCGATGGCGATGGCGCGCGCGCTCGCGGCCGGCGGGCGCCCCGGCGAGATCGAGCTGTACTCCGAGCGGCCCGCGTTCGGGCGCCGGCTGGGGCGGCGCGTCGCGCGCGCGCTCGCGCGCGCCGGCGTCACGCTGCGTGCGGCTGCGGCGGTGGAGGCCGTCGAGCCCGGGCCGGTGGTGCGCGCGCGCGGCGAGCGGCGCGCCTACGACGCGGTGGTCTGGGCGGCCGGGGCGGCGCCGCTGCCGTGGTTCGCCGACACCGGCCTCACCCTGGATCCGTCCGGCTACGTTCTGGTCGACGAGACCCTGCGCAGCCTCTCGCACCCGCAGATCTTCGCCGCCGGCGACTGCGCCGCGCTGCTCGGCGCCGCGCTGCCCAAGTCCGGCGTGTACGCGGTGCGCCAGGGCCCGCTGCTCGGACGCAATCTGTGCCGCGCGGCCGAGTCGCGACCGCTCGAGACCTATTCGCCGCAGCGCTACGCCCTCGCCCTGATCAGCTGCGGCGAGCCCTACGCGATCGCGTCCTGGGGGCCGCTGTCGGCCGAAGGGCAGTGGGTCTGGCGCTGGAAGGACCGCATCGACCGGCGCTGGATCGCGAATTTCGCGGACTAGGCCCGTTCCGGCCGCGAGGCGACCAGGATCTTGCCGTCGGCCTCGACCACCACGTCGCCGTGCTGGTTGGCGCAGGCGCCGCTCATCACCACGATGCCGCCGCGGTGCCTGGGCTTGTCGAGCTTTTCGCGCACCGTCCATTCGGTGGTGAGCGTGTCGCCCGCGCGCACCGGCGCCTTGAAGCGACAGGCGTGCTCGAGGTAGGCGATCGCGGTGCCGGCGAAGAACATCCCGACCGGCGCCGAGACCAGCGCGCTGGTGAAGGGGCCGTGCAGGATGCGCGAGCCGAACTGCGATTGCTGCGCGAAGACCTCGTTCACGTGCAGGGGGTTGAAGTCGCCGAACAGCCCCGAGCCGAGGACGAGGTGGGTCTCGGTGACCGTGAGGCTGGTGCCGAAGCGCTCGCCCTGCGCCACCTCGTCGTACCATTTGCCGTGAAATACCATGACGGGTTCGGCCTCCCCGGCGGCGCGCCGCCGGCCAAAGGCCGCATCCTAACGCTGTAGTACAGTCTGCGCCGATGCAGTTCGCGTTGGCCCGTATCGTGTGGGGTCTGATTCGCCTCGTCGCGTTCAGACGAGTGCGCATCGTGCACGCGGAGCGGCTGCCGCGCGCGGGGCCGGTGCTGTTCGTGGGGCTGCACCGCAACGGCGTGCTCGACGGTGCGCCGTACCTGCGCGTTGCGCCGGCGGCGCGGTTCGTGATCTCGGCGCAATGGCATCGAAGCCTGATCGGCCGGATACTCTTTCCGGGCATCGCGGTCGCGCGCGACAAGGACCGCGAGCGCGGGATCGTCGCCGACAACCGCCAGGCCTTCGCGGCGGCGGTCGACTACCTCGGGCGGGACGGCCAGCTGTTCATCCTTCCGGAGGGAACGAGCAGCCTCGGTCCCAGGCATCTGCCGTTCAGGCCCGGCGCGGCGCGGATCGCGCGCGCGGCGGTTGCGAGCGGCATTCCGTTGACCGTCGTGCCGCTGGGGATTCACTACGAGCGGGCCTGGGCATGGCAGAGCAGCGTCGAGGTGCTGGTCGGCGCGCCGTTCGTCGTGTCGAAGGACGGCGGCGGCGCGCACGACGACACGCAGGCGCGCATCACTGCCGCACTGGAGCAGGTCGGCGTGAACGTCGCGCGCGGGGAGGAGCTGCGCTTCATCGAGATGCTCGCCTACGCTTCGACGCTCGCCACCGCTCGCAGTTACGCCGAGTGCCTCAAGCACTTCGAGGCCGGCGTCCCGGACGACCTGCGCGCCGCCGCGCACGAGCTGCTCGATGCCGCCCGCAGGCAGCACGCGAAGCTGTACCAGGGCGTGCCGCTGCTGCCGGCCGGCGGGATCCCGGCCTGCGCGCTGGCGTGGCTCGTTCTGGCGCCGATCGAGGCGACGGCGCTCGCGCTGAATCTGCCCGTGGTCGCGCTCGCGCGCTGGGCGAGCCGGAAATTTCCGGACGAGCGCAACGTCGTCGCCCTGTGGCGCATGCTGGCGGGCGTGCCGGCCGGGATCGTCTGGGGGGGCCTGATGAGCGCTGCGCTGCTGGCGCTGAGCGGAGCGCCCGCGGCGCTCGCCTACCTGTGCGCGAGCGGCGCCGCGATCCGGCTGCACGACGACTTCAGAAGGCGCTCGATCGCGCTGCACAACGCGGCTTTCGCGCCGGGCCTGCGCGCGCGGCTGGCGTCGTTCCAAGGTATGCTCGCATCGAGGCTGGAGGCGCAGGCGCGCCGATAATCGCCGGGGGGCGAGATGCCGGGACCGGATTCGAAAAGGGGCGCAGGTACGCTTGCCGCGGCGTGGCGGATCGCGCGCCGGCACAAGCCGCACGTCGCGTTCTTCGCCGCCTACGCCGCCGCGATGGCCGTGTCGCTGCTGTTGCGCGACGCTTACGGGTTCGCGCTGCTGTTTGGCGCGATCTGCGCAGGCTCGGTCTGGCTGTCCGTGCGCCAGCTCAGGCTGCCGAGCCACGGACGGCTGATGGCCGAATGCCTGTTTCTGGCGCTGGCGATGAACGTGAGCTACGAAGCGATGGCCGGAGCGGTGCCGATCGTGCAGGGGACGCGCTTCGACCCGGTGCTCTACCGCATCGACATCGCGATCTGGGGCACGAGCCCGAACGTCTGGGCCGATCAGTTCGCGAATCCCGTCCTGACCGAGCTCATGAGCGCCTGCTACATCCTGTTCATGCCGCTCCTCTTCTTCGGCCTGCTGCGCTACCTGTTCTGGCACAAGGAACTGCTCGCGGAGTTCTATGCCGGGCTGTTCACGGTCTACGGGCTGGGCTTCCTCGGCTATCTGCTGGTGCCGGCGGCGGGCCCGTATCTCGCTTTTCCGGATCTCTTCTCCTCCCCGCTTGCCGGCGGCCCCGTCACCCGCTTGAATATGCTGATGGTCGTGGAGGGCAGCAACAAGGTGGACGTGTGGCCGAGCCTGCATTGTGCGGTCTCGGCGTTCATCCTGTGGTTCGCGTACCGGCATCACCGGCGCGAATTCTGGTGGCTGCTCGCGCCGGTATCGGGGCTGTGGCTGTCGACGATCTACCTTCGCTATCACTATTTCATCGACATCGTGTCCGGTTTCGGGCTCGCGGCATTCGCCGCGTGGATGTCCGCGCGCACCGCGCTGGAAGGCAAAAGGGACGGCGATGTCTACGCTGCTGGACTTCGGCGATAAGGCCGCGCTCGATGCGGCGCTGAGCGGCGGCAAGGGCGCGAACCTGGCGAGGCTGACCCAGGCAGGCCTGCCGGTGCCGCCCGGCTTCGTCGTCACGGCGGCGGCCTACCGGAAGTTCGCCGCCCAGGCCGGCGCCCTGCAAGGCGCCGCCGCGAGCCTTCCGTTCGAGGATGCCGCCGGGCTCGAATCCGCCTGCGATCGCCTGATCGCGGAGCTCGACCGGCTGCCGGTTCCGGGGGAGGTGCTCGAGGCGCTGCGCGAGCGCCTGGCGGAGGTTCCCGGAGCGGCGGCGTACTCGGTGCGCTCGTCCGCGACCACCGAGGACCTCGGCGGGGCGGCGTTCGCGGGGCAGCACGACACCTACCTGAACTGCAAGGGTTACGAGGACATCGCGCGGCAGCTGAAGCGGTGCTGGCTCTCGCTGTGGAGCGCGCGCGCGGTGGCGTACCGGCACAATGCGGGCTTCGACGTCGGCGATACCACCATGGCGGTCGTGATCCAGAAAATGGTGTTCTGCGACGTCGCAGGGGTGGGATTCTCGGTCGACCCGGTGAGCGGAAATCTGGGCCATCGCGTGTTCGACGCGAACTACGGGCTCGGGGAATCGGTGGTCGGCGGCGAGACGGCGATCGATCACTTCGTCGTCGACAAGGCGACCCACGCGCTGCTGGCGTCGCAGATCGCGGAGAAGGACGTCAAGATCGTCGCCGCGGAGTCGGGCACGCGCGAGCTGCGCCTCGAGGGCGCCCAGCGCACGGCTCCGTGCCTGACCGAGCCGATGCTCGCCGAGCTCGGCTCGCTGCTCGCGAAGGTGGAGAAGGTCTACGGCTATCCGCAGGACATCGAATGGGGATTCGAGGCGGGACGGCTGTGGCTGCTGCAGTCCCGCCCGGTGACCCGGATACCTGCCCGCTGGACGCGGGACGAATCGGCGGAGCGCTTTCCTTCCGTGATCACGCCGCTCGCCTGGGAGCTGGTGGAGGAGGGGTTCCACCGCTCGCTCAACTACTCCTTCGCGTTGATGGGCCTGCCGCCGTTCGTGGGCAAATGGTTCGCGATGTTCGACCACTACATCTACGGCAACCAGAATGCGGTCGAGATCTACGCAGACGGCGCCGCCTCCTCCGTCAGCGTCGGCGGAATTCCCGAGCTGGCGGCCGCGATCCCGGTGCTGCGCAAGCAGTACGAATGGGTGCTCGAGCTGCCGCTCGCCTGGTCGCGCGACCTCGACCGGTACCTGATGACGCTCGGCGAGCTGATGGCCGCGCCGCTCGAGGAAAAGTCGGTCGCGGAGCTGTGGGCCTATGTCCTGCGGGTGAAGGAGCTCGGGGCGAGTTACTTCATGCCCAACATCGCGATCTCGATCACCCAGCGCACCCTCTATCGCATCCTGTACGGGATCGTGCAGGCGGCGATGGGAAAGGAGCAGGCAGGAGCCGCGTTCGACCGGCTGCTCGCCTACTGCGAGACCAAGACGGGCGCCATCAACAAGGAGCTGTATCGTCTCGCGCGCCGCATCGAGGCGG
>Ga0210077_1000349_pt1 | contig 18484 bp, 15 predicted proteins | sample RushMan_CattailN_5_FD_185556 | JGI IMG/M metagenome (GOLD analysis project Ga0210077, IMG submission 185556) | Wetland microbial communities from San Francisco Bay, California, USA, that impact long-term carbon sequestration -... | ecosystem: Environmental > Aquatic > Marine > Wetlands ... | reverse complement strand
AATATTATGTTAACTACTCTTTGCATGGCAAACCTGTCACCAGAAAAATTTTCATTGTAAACACCGGCAAAGAATTGTTCGCTTTATCATCAATTTGCACGCACCTTGGTTGTCTCATAAATTGGTATCGACCTGAAAACAGATTTCTGTGCCCCTGCCATGGTGGGCAGTACGATATCAGCGGAAATGTCGTCGAGGGCCCGCCCCCGGCCCCTTTGAAGCGCCTTCCTCTGAAAATTAAACATCAGAAAGTACATATCGGCATAAAGGCATAAGGAAGAAGATATGGGGCGTTTTCTTGATTGGCTTGATGGTAATTTCAGAATAAAAAAACCGCACCGCCGATTTCTGTATCGCTCGATTCCCGAAGGGGTCAATTATTTTTTTTGTTTTGGCGGGATCGCATTTACTTTGTTTATCTTTCTCATTGTCAGCGGCATGATGCTGGCCATCTATTACGTGCCTTCAGAGAATGAGGCTTTTGCCAGTATTTTGCACATCAATAATGAAGTGCGCTTCGGCTGGCTTATCCGGTCATTTCACAAATGGTCGGCCAATTTGCTCATCATATCGATTATTCTCCATTCCATCCGGGTTTTTGTTTACAAAGCTTATCGACATCCTCGTGAGCTCAACTGGATTGTGGGAACGTTAACGCTCATTCTGACATTCGCCTCAGGATTCACGGGATATCTGCTGCCCTGGGATCAGAAAGCTTACTGGGCCACAGAAGTCGGTACCTCCATGGTGAAAACGCTTCCGGTAATAGGCTCCTATATCTGCTATATCCTGCGCGGCGGTGCAGATATAACCGGCGCCACCCTGATTCGATTCTATGCCATTCATACGCTGTATCTCCCGCTTTTCATGTGTTTGCTGCTGTGGGCCCATTTTCATCTGGTAAAACAGCAGGGCGTAAAGGGGGGGTTGTAACGTGAATCGACAAAAGGAATTTTACCCCGATTACCTTATCGACATTCTTTTGGTGATCTTTTTAATGGTCGAGTTGGTCCTTACACTCTCCCTGATCTACCCTCCGGACATCGGCCGTCAAATTGATTTTTCCACACCGTTCAGCCCCAAACCGGAGTGGTATTTTCTCTGGTTGTATCAACTCATTCGATACTTTCCAGGAAAGTGGATCATCATCGGCACGATGGTTATACCGCTGGTAATAATTTTGGTGTTCATTTTTATTCCCTTAATCGACAGGGGCAGGAATGGAAGATTAAAGGTTTTGATTGCCGGATCACTACTGCTGCTTTCCATTGGGTTCTTCACGAGCTTTGCCGCGCTAAATCCATAACCGTTTTTAAGACAGCCCCCGAACCGGGGAGCCTCCATTCTGGAAACTCAAACATTCCAAAATGGAAAATAATTGCCCCGATACATGGCTTGCCAAACTGTTGAAGCATTAAATATCTCCGTGAATATACATTCCTCGCATCATCTTGGATAATTCAAAATTATCGACAAGGATTGGCATGGATTTTGATAGGCATTGTAAGATATTTATTTTTTTTGCCCAATTATTTCCGTTTGCCCTTTTATAAACGCGTAAACGGAATGCATCATGTATGTTTAAACAAGCTGCGCGTTTTATGGACATCAAATAAATCAGTGTTTGGAAGTATTAACTTATTATTTGTTAGGAGGAGGAAAATTTATGACCTATTACATGTACAGCAATACTCAGGAAGTGACCCCTTACGAGAGAATGATGGCATCACTAAACGGTGAGAAAACCGACCGCGTACCGGTAAATTTTTACCCGAGATGGGCTGCTTTGGAGTATGTCGGGGCCACTTTTAAGCAAGCTTGGGAAGATCCGGATCTTTATGTCAAGGCACAGATTTTGGCCCAGGAGCGGTTTCAATACGACTGTATCATCGACTATGATATGATGGGGCCGGTAGAAGAAGCCATCGGCGCAAAACTCAAATATCCGGATAACGATGTGCCTCAAATTGCCGAACCGCTTATCAAGACCAAAGAGGACATGAAAAAGGCAAAATGGAAACTCGATCCCCGCAAAGACGGTAACATGCCCAAGGTTCTTTATGTAATTCGGCGTCTCAAGGAAGAATTGATCAAGCGCGGCCGGGGAACCCAGCATGTGCCCATCATGACCTGGGGGAGCTGCCCTTCCCGAACCGCGGCCTGTTTGACCGGGTTTAAAGAGTGGTTTCTGATTGTTGCCAGGGATCCTGACTGGGCTGTGGAACTGATGGAACTGGCGCTTGACGGATGGCTTCAGCTTGTCATTGCAGCCTGGGAAGCCGGTGTCGACTGCGTGTGGGTGAATGATCCGGTCTCCGCCCGCGACTGTATATCCAGAGATCACTATGAAAAATTGACCCAACCTTACGAACGAAAATTTATCGAAGCCATTAAAAGAGAGACCGGGATGAACGTTACCATGCATCCTTGCGGCAACTGGCATGATCGCATGGATCTCGTTTACCAGAATCAAGCGGACTGCTATTTCTTAGGCCCCATGGATATAGAGATGTGTACAAAAGTAGCCGTCGAAACCAACGAAAAAGGACTTTCCCGGGTAAAGGCTTTAAACGGTAATGTTGGAGCAGCCACCAAAAGTACGACAGACGGCCAAACACCTGTACCATATGCCACCACCATGAAAAGAGGGAAACCCGAAGATATCGAAAAAGAGTCCAAGGCTGTCATTGATATTGTTGAGGGTGCCGATCTACGCTGCATTCTGGGTACGAACTGCTGGGACGTCAAGGGGTCTTCTTTTGCCAACCGCGACGCGATGGTATATGCCGCCAGAAAATATGGCCAGTATAAATAGCTTTAGATCAAGGAGATTAATAAAATGAGCATTATAGAAGCAATCAGAAAAAACATTTATGACGGAGATGAAAATAATACCGTCGAGCTGGTCAAAACAGCGCTGGATGAAGGAAAGACCGCCACTGAGATTCTGGACGATGGTCTTGTTGCCGGCTTGCGTGACTGTGGTGACGGCTTTGAAAGGGGCGAAAAGTTCATTCCTGAAATGTTGATGTCATCGGAATCCATGAAAAAAGCAATGGAGATCCTCAAACCGTTGCTGCTGGAAGGTTCCGGTCAGGGAAGTGCCGGGAGGGCGGTGCTGGCCACTGTCGAGGGGGATGTTCACGACATTGGTTTGGAACTGGTGGGAACGATGCTCGAAACCGCAGGCTTTGAGGTTCGTAACATGGGCCCGGATGTCCCGACGGAAGATATTATTGCAGCCGTAAAAGAGAACAGTCCCCATATACTAGGGCTTTCAGCGCTGCTGTCCAATACCATGGACATCATGCCGGACGTCATTGAGGCGCTGGCAAAAGCCGAACTTAGAGATTCTGTAAAAGTGATGGTTGGCGGCGCGCCGGTTAAACAGGATTTCGCCGATGAAATTGGTGCGGACGGCTGGGCTTACGATGCCGCCAGTGCCGTACCTAAAGCTAAAGCATTGCGTTCCCAGTTACCCGAGTAGCGGCTTCCATGGTACTGCAGACGATAACGGCAATGACCCGTCAAAACGGATCATTGCCGTTGCTTTGGTTCACCTCCGTTTTGTAGACCGCAAAATTGACCGACATGATTTTGTGGTCGATAGTTGTTTATTTTTAAGATGACTTATTAGCTTGGACGGCTTTCATGGAGAACTCGCAAGATCAAAGCTCGAAGTTGTCGAAATTTATTAGTAGGAACCGCAAATTAAAAAAGGAGGAATACCATGCGGGAAAAAGACAAGAATAAAAAAGAAAAATCGTCTCTCATGGAAAAACCGCTTTCACGCAGAGATTTCTCGCGGATTGCGATGACATTCGGTGTCACTTCCACATTGTTCGCTTGGCAGAGCTTTGCCGACGCGGGTATTATACCGGATGCTCACATACTGGCCCAGAAGGCCAAAAACATTCAGGACTCGCGCTACAAGGCCAAACCAAAGTTCAAATTTCGCTTCGGGGCCGCAGGACACAGTATCGACACCACATGGGTGGCCAAAATCGGTACGGTCGCTTTTGTTAGGGAAGTTGAAGAAAGGACCGACGGAGAAATTCGTATCGAGTATTTAGGATCAAACGCCATCTGCGGTGAAATGACATGTGCTGAGAAATGCATACAAGGGATTGTCGATCTTTACGTCGCTTCCACCAATAATTCGTCGACCATCTGTCCTTATTTGCTTAATCTTGACTGGGGAGCCCTTTGGCCGAACCGGGCGGCCCTTTATTCCTTTGCATACGATCATCGGAGCGAGGATCTTTTCCGGGAACCCATGCGCAGGCACTATGGTCTGGAAATGCTGTTCGGCGACTACGGGCTTCGGGGGTTTTTTATGAGCAAAAAAAAATTCGGAGAGGGGACACCTGCTCTGGATACGTTGGCCAAGCTCAAAGCAACCGGGGCCAAGATTCGAACCACCGGCACCTATTTCGGACTGATCAGCATGCAGCTGATGGGCGTCAATCCGGTGGCAATCTCCTATGAAGAAGTTGTGGATGCCGTACGGCAGGGAGCCATTGACGGTGCCGAAGCCTGGGAAATCCCTTTCAGCATGATCCATTTCACCGAATATACCGGTCAATATCTTTACCTGAAATACTGCTCCGGCAACTGGGTTACCGGTATGAATATCCAAAGTCTTCGGAAAATGCCGGAACGCCTCCAGGAAACCATCATGGAAGCCGCCTATCTGACGCAGGTCGGCGTCCAAGGCAAAGAAGAAGCATCCATTGCGATTAGAGCCGGTTCCGGGGATATTGAAAATCCGCCGGTGGGCAGCGAACACTGGCGATGCTGTATTCGAAACGTCAATTGGAACGACGAAGAAATGGATAAGCTCGAGAAGCTCATTTCGCCCAAATATAATCCTAACCCGTGGAAAGAACAAATGGAAAAGCAAAACAAACTTTACGGTCGCGGCGACATTTTTGAAAAGATGTATGAAATTGCCCACGAAGTCCCCAGAGGTGCTTACGCCATTGATGTAGCGCCCCATCGCTGGTGGAAACCCAATCCGCCCTGGTGGAAAGACGGTGAATGGAAACGCGGCAAAGGCTATTGGGTAAAAAACACCAAAAGAAAGTGTTAAACGATGATGTAGTGTCTTCTTAATTACAAAAAGGCATTACATGCATTTAAAAGCATTACAAAACCAAGATGCCGGTTCACATAAGATATTCGGTTATTTTATTGAATCGGCATCAACCTAATATGAAATCTAAAAGTTCACATGACCCTAAATATAAAGGGGATACGGACAATGACATTAAAAAATAAAATATTGGTGGCGGTTGATGCGTCGGACCGCTGCATGGAAACCATAAAGCATATCACTCAACGAGATCCGTTTCAAAAAAAGCATCTGGTATTATATCATGTTTTTATCGCCCTTCCGGATTTTTACTGGGACATCGAAATGGAAGCCGAAAAGCAGGGGGCCGTAGCATATGCCAGAGACTGGGAGGCCGCTCAAAAAAATAAAATCAAGCAATTTATGGAAAAAGCTCAGCAAATGCTTATGGATGCCGGTTTCCCAAAAGAACTTGTAACCATTAAAATCAAGCAAAGTGATAAAGGCATAGCCGGAGATATTGTCGAAGAAGCAAAAGACGGATATTTGGCTGTGATCATCAGCCGAAGTGGTGAGGGAGAATTGCCGGAACCATTTTTGGGCAGCAACGCATCAAAAGTCATTCATAAACTGCACTTTGTACCTGTTTTTATCGCGGGAAAGAAGCTGTCCGGAAAAAACATCCTGGTTGCTTTAGACCGCTCGGGAGGCGCTATGCGGGCTGTTGATTTTGTGGGAGAGCTAATGGGCGGCTACGATTTTAAAGTGACGCTGTTACATGTTATCCGTAATGGAGAGCACATAAAATCAGTACCTTCCCATAAACCTTTACCCGATGAAGAAGTTAAAACCGAAGAACAAAAAATGCAGGCTGTATTTGACGAAGCCAAACGACGTTTAATTGATTATGGATTTAAATCAGATCACGTGACAAGCAAAATCGTCAGCGGCGCTTTAACTCCGCCAAGAGCTATTGTTCAGGAAGCCGAAGAGGGTGGATATTCTCCCATCGTAATAGGCAGAAGAGGGTTATCTAAATTCCAAGAATTATTTATTGGAAGTGTCAGCAATCAGGTCATTCAGCTTGGGATCGAACAGGCGGTTTGGGTGGTGACTTAAATACCGCAAAAGTCCACCGCCCCTGTATTTAAAAGAATTTTTTTCTCTTTAAGGTTTATTTGAAGGATTCAAAAGTATAATTTTATCAATGGTGGAATAAATGGCCAAAAAAATTTTACGCTGGCTTGATCAGAATGTAGAAAACGCCCTGATTTTTCCCATGTATTTTATTATGATGGCGATTATGGCCATCGGTGTAATTCAGCGCTTTTTTTTCAAAACTTCCTTTCACTGGGCGGTTTATGTCTGTATCGGCCTTTTTGTCTGGTTTTCATGGTTGGGCTGTTCCTGGAATGTTAAGGAACGCGCCCATCTCAGGCTGGGGGCCTTTCGCAATAAAATGCCGCGCAACGTACAGCTGGGCTTGCTGATGCTCGATTATGTCCTATGGATCAGCTTCGGTATTATTGCGTCTTATTATTCCGTTATCCAGATCATGCGGCTCCAGGATGTCGGCGCCTTGATGTACGGCACTGAATCCATCCCGAAATGGGTGGTCCCGGCCTGCATTCCCGTTTCGTTTACGATTTTGTTTGTCCGGGTCATCCAGTGCGCAATCCAGGATATCAAAGATTTCGTTCGCAAGGAACCACTGAAACTGGATCCCACGGCAACAATTGATTAACACTTGAATTACACTTGGGCGTTGTTGGCTCAATTTCGATCAAATTTGATCAAAGCGTAACATTGGGGGCAGAATGTTCGGAATACCGCAAAATGTAGCCATTTGGATCATTACTGGAATCACCGGGACGTTCTTTATCATCGGTGTGCCGATTTTTTTATGCGTGGCCTTCTGGGCCACCTTGGCCTCGATTGCCATCGACTTCACCATTCAGAACATCGGCATCACGTCCTATCAGGGTATCAGCAGTTACGCGCTGTTGGCCATGCCGCTGTTCATCCTGACCGGCGACCTTATCGGCGCAGGTGGGATCGCCAAAAAATTATCCATTATGGCCCGCAGGGCTCTGGCGCCGCTGAGGGGTGGGCTGGCCATGGCTTCGATCGCCACCTGCAGCTTGTTTGCCGCGATTTCCGGCTCCAATTCCGCCACGGTGGCCACCATCGGCCGTATTATAATTCCCGAATTAAAAGACCAGGGATACAGCGAGGAATTCTCGGCAGCGACAGTGGCGGCCGGCGGGATCGTGGGAATCCTGATACCGCCCAGCATCCTGATGATCGTTTACGCTTTTACGGTCAATCTAAGCGTTCTCGATCTTTTTAAAGCCGGTATTTTGCCCGGACTTTTAGTCAGTTTGGCTTTAATAGCAGGGGCCCGATACTGGTGCCGCAAGTACGATTGGGGGCGACCGGAACCGTTTGTCTTCAAAAAAGTTGTCCAAGCGACCTGGGACGCCAAATTAGGCATCGGAGCCGTTATCCTCATTCTCGTGATTATTTACGGCGGCATTTCTTCACCCACGGAAGCCTCCGGCATTGCCGCAGCCTACTGCCTGATTGCCGGCTTGCTGCTGTCCCGCGAGATCAAGTTCAAGGACATTCCTGCCATATTTCTTTCCAGCGGGCGCGTCAACGGCCTGCTGGCTCCGGTGATTTCGGTTTCGATCGTGCTCCAGCAGGTCTTTTCGATTCTGGGCGTCCAGGATGCCGTTGCCCAATATATCCATTCTTTTGGCAGTAAATTTGTGATTATGGCCCTCATGATGGTCAGCATTATCATAGCCGGCGCAATCATGGAATCCATTTCAGTGACCATCATCCTGGCCCCGATCCTGGCCCCTATCGCAGTGTCCATCGGTATGAATCCGATTCATTGGGGCGCTGCTTTTATCGTGGGTCTGTCTATCGGCTTTATCACTCCACCGTTCGGCCTGGATCTGTTTGTTGCCTCAGGAATCACCGGAATCCCCTATGATAAACTGATCAAATGGGTCCCGCCGTACATTATTTTTGTGTTGATCGCCTGGATAATCATCATGCTGGTCCCTTGGTTCAGCCTGGTCTTTGTGTAGAGCGGGAAATGAATCCGGAAACATCCACCGTACTGGTCGTCGTATCCATTGTTGCCTTTGCTACCCTGCTGCGATCCACTTTTGGATTTGCGGATGCAATGTTTGCAATGCCCATCCTTACGGTTATTATCGGCTTAAAAACAGCTACGCCGCTCATGGCCATCGTTGCCATGACGATTTCTACAATGATTCTGGTAAAAAACTGGCGTGACGTCCGGATTAAAAGCGCCTGGCGGTTATTCATTTCCTCTCTGGCTGGAATTCCCGTGGGTTTATGGTTTTTAAAAGGCAGCCATGATACTCTCATGAAACTGTTTTTAGCGTTTGTTATCATTGGTTTTTCTGCTTACAGCCTGATCAAACCCAGGTTGACGGCAATAAAAAGTGAAAACTCCGCATATATCTTCGGATTTTTTGCGGGAGTTTTAGGCGGAGCATACAACACCAACGGGCCGCCTGTTGTAATATACGGATCGCTGAAAAAATGGACGCCCGCCAGCTTTAGGGCAACATTACAGGGATATTTTTTTATGGCCGGCATCTTTATTTGTCTTGGTCATGCGTTTGCAGGGCTCTGGACACATAAGATGCTTAGCTTTTATTTGTTTTCTTTGCCACTGGTTCTTGTGTTCACGTTTATTGGAGGTCGTTTGAATCAAATAATTCCAAGGGGAAAATTTGATAGGATCATTCACTCTCTGTTAATTGTTATCGGATCGTTCTTATTGATACAAACAATTCAAGGAATAACCTGAATTAATATCCTTAAGCAAACCGTGACATTAACCATACGGATATCCGAACGAGTTTGATAACAACCTTGTGCATCTTTTTACATCAACTTAAAGCAGGGCTTGACATTAAAACACAATGTTTATACATGGAACAGATGTAAAGAATGCAGTCCATCGGCGTTCAGTTTAACTTTGCATCTGACTTTGCGTCGTTTCAATATAAACTGTGTCACGGGTAACAATGAAAAAGTACAAGATACTGCTGGTTGATGACGATCCATTAATTTTGCGGTCGATTTCTATGGCACTTAAGCAAGAAGGGTATCATATCGCTACTGCTGCTAATGGAGAAATAGCTTTTGAATTAATAGAAGAAAACGATTTTGACCTGGTCCTCACCGATTTGGTAATGGATCCTGTAGACGGTATCGGTGTTTTAAAAAAAGCAAAAGAAAAAAATCCCGACGGCGTCGTCATTATTTTAACCGGTTACGGTGACTTGATATCCGCAATTGATGCTTTGAGGCTTGATGCCGATGATTACCTGCTGAAGCCTTGTGAACCTGAAGAATTAATTTTTAGAATTTCCAGCTGCTTGGAAAAATTGGAACTCAAACGCAAGGTCAAAGCTTATGAAACAATAGTGCCGGTTTGTTGTGTGTGCAAAAGTATAAGAGATGACACCGGCAAGGAAATCGGTGCCGGTAAATGGATGCCGGTGGAACAATATATATTGACTAAATCCAAGATGGCGGTTTCACCCACATATTGCCCTGAGTGTATAATAAAAGAACTGGAACGCGTTAAGATTTTAAAGGATCTCAATAATAACACTTAAATTAAGGCTCAAAGTTATAAAGGGGACGGTTATGTCGTTGATTACGATTTCATACAGCATGGGAACAGACGGCCGGAGCATTGCCCGCCGTGTTGCGGATAATCTCAACCTTGAGCTTTTCGATGACCCAAAAATTCAGGAAATACTTGTTTCACTGGGTATTCGAACGGAAGATATTAAAGAGCTGGATGAAAAAGAACCCGGATTTTTTGACCGCCTTTTAAGTCGTAAACCCGACATTTATTCGAGATGTTTGGATTCAGCAGTTTATTCGGTCGCGCAGAAAGGCGATGGCGTGATTGTCGGACATGGCAGCCAGACCCTTCTTCAGGACTTTGGGTGTGCATTACACGTTCTCATTAATAATAATGTGGAACACCGTATTCGATGCCTTATGGAACAAGAGGGCATGAAGCGAGAAGTTGCCGAAAAAGTGATCCGAAAGAGTGACAGCACCTTAAAAGGATTCTTCCGTTTCGCGTATCAACGTGAATGGGATGATCCGACAATTTATGATATGGTAATAAACACCGAAAAAATGGGAAATGAAACTGCTGCCTCTCTAATTATCGAAGCGGCCCGATCTCAAGAGATGCAGGCTTGCAGCCTGACAGCCCTCGATTCCATGAAGCGGCTCTCTCTTGGAAAGAAAATCGAGGCTGAACTGATTAAAAACGACATATATCTGCATAACCTTAATATTGATGTTCTTGAAAACGGCGTGGTGGATATTACCGGTACAGCCCTGACCTCCGAGAGAAAGAGTCGCGTTTTTCGAATTGTAAAAAATATGCCGGAAGTTTCTGACGTCAGATTATCCGTTTATCTTCGATCGACCAGCTGGTGATAGTTCAATTTTCATGCAAGGCTCAGGCATTATTTGCCGTCAATATCACTGTCATGACAACACCACCCTGAGGTGAATTTTCTGCCGTTATAATTCCATCATGATCTTCTATTATTCCATGGCAAATTGAAAGTCCTACGCCCATCCCCATTCTCTTTTTCCGGGTAAAAAACGGATCAAAAATATGTTGCAGATCCCCTTCGGGAATGCCGGGTCCAGTATCTGTTATTTGAACGATAACTTTCCCCTTCTCAAGACTCGTCTTTATTGTGATTACTCTATCTCCCGGTATTTCAACCATTGCGTTGTTTTTAAGGGAGTTAGAGCCTATAATGGCCTCTACCGCATTGTTGATCAGATTTAAAAAACATTGGTTCAACTGCATCGGCGACGCATTAATGTCGGGTATGTTTGATGATAAATCCAGATTGACTTTGATTCTGTTTTTCTTAAAATGGGATCGAACCAAATCGACGATATTTTCTATGATATCATTTACATTGGTGGGCTGTTTCGGTTCATTTCCCGGACGATTCAAATCAAGCAGATTTTTCACCGTGTCTCGGATGCTGCCAAAAGCGCCCTTCAATAACGCTAACTGCCCGGAAAGCACCTTATCACCGTTGTATTTTTTTTTCAGTGTTCCCAGCATTACGGTAACCGCCTGCAATGGAGAGTTGATCTCGTGCGCGATGGATGCGGCCAGTTGACCTGTGGCGGCAAGGCGTTCGGTTCGTATGAGTTGGTCCTGCATCAGTTTTTTTTGAGTGATATCCGTGACGGTAAAAATACGTCCCTCGGAAACATCGCCTGGGTTAATGAGTGAAGATCTCAGTAAAACGTCAATAATGCGGTCATCCTTTCGCCTGAATTTCGACTCCACCGTTCCGGTCCCAAGTTTTTGTATTTGCGAGCGCAATTCAAATCCAACCCTTTCATATTCCTCGTCACTTTCATACAGAATCCTTGCGTTTTGCCCTTTCAGTTCATCTTTGGTGTATCCCATCATGTGTTGGAATTGGTCATTTGTCCAGCCGATAATTCGATGGGTAACAATCCCGATTCCGATCGGCGCAGACTGGAAAATGCTCTTCAAAGTGTTTTCACTTCTCTTCAGCAATGCTTCCGTCTGTTTGCGTTCTTCGATTTCTTTTTTAAGCTGCACGTTGGCCTTACTTAATTCTTTCGTACGCTCTTCAACTTTTTCTCCCAATAACGTGTAAAAATCGTTTAATCTATAGGCCAATTTATTAAAATTATTTGTCAGCATCGTAATTTCGTCTTGTCCGCCGATCTCAATAGGTTGGATCTCCATAAATTCATCTTTCTCTTCGGCATTCACGAAATGTTCCGTGATCTTACTTAAACGGTCCGTAATTACAAACTTGAAAATAAATACTAGTGATATGCAAAGTAAAGAGAGTCCGATTCCCAATAGAACAAAACTGTTGACGGTCTTATTGAGAAATAATGCTTTGACTTTTGCTTTAGGTATGGCAATTGTGTCAAGACCGACCACCTTTCCTATCGGAAGGTTAAATGATGCCTTAGAACCATATATTTTCAACAGTTCGGCCGGAGCATCCGCCGGATTACCATGACAACGCAGACAGGATTCCTCCATACGCATAGCGCTGAATTTTGCATAGTATGATTTGTTACCGATATTAATTTCTCCGGTCCACACTTTTTTTTGAGGTTTTTCATTGAAATACTTGATCATGTTAAGCTCTTCCGCTCCAGCCAGATTGACAGGATTTCTTGGGTTGTCGGCAGAAAATTTGATAATGTATTCCGGAAATTTATCTCGGACTTTATTAAATATATTGCGGGCAACATAGCTGGTTGACATGGTTTGCGGTACAAACCGTCCCTTCGGCAGTAAATTAAACATCATTGGGCGGATATCTTCTGCAACATAATTACGGATGGCCAAGTCAAAATTCAATGCCAGGCTCAGTTGCTGATTTATCAGATTCTCATAATTCTCAGTCATCAATGTATAGGTTCTGTAAAAGAGAATGGTTGAAAATATTAATACAATTATTCCCACATAAATTAGTAACTTTGACTTTATACTTTTCATTCTTTTCACCTTTGAGAATTAAGTGGAGCTCTCTGCCTAAAAAGTCCACAAGTTCCGGCTTTCAGAAGTGCTTAGCCTCAGAAAAGACTTTTTATTCATACAGCCAAACCTTATAGCAGATGACTTCGCTTTTTCAACTTAATAATACTCAGTGCCTAAAAAAGCTTCTTAATTGGTGAATATTATGACAAATATACATCTATCTTCAAATCCGTCGTCTTTAACAAAATAGTATACGTTTTGAATCATAAATTTTGGGTACGAAAGAAATTCTTTTTGTGCTAAAAGTTTAAGCTGTCCGATCCATTAGTTATTACAATAAAAAGCGGGCTTTAGAAAATTTTATAGTAAAACCGCGAAAAATTTGATGATGAAATTTAAGATTTTTCTGACAAATTAAAAAAATAGTATTGATTTCCGGCGCAACAGGGTTTTTAATGAGTCGTTATGACCATATGGTAATTTTTTTCAGTGCAACGTTGATAGGGATTTTTGGCGCCGTATTGCTGGTGGTATTCTTTGCCGGACTGATGGCTATAGGGACCATCGAGAAACTTTTACCGTTTATCATAGGGTTTGATGCAGCCTTAACCGGATATAACCTGGTCCGCCGCGCAAATGGCCGTTTAAAATATAAACGAATGTGGAGCGTTGCGGCCGGAATTATGATGGTTATCGGCGTGGCTTTGATTTTAAACATCGTCTCCCATTATTATACCGGCGGCTATATTTTTTACATCGCCGATCTTTTAATTTTAGTTCTTATTGCCGGTGTTTTCAGTTTTCTGGGCGCGATACTTGCTATAAGATATTTTAAGCTTTGATGGCACGATTAACGGAAAGCTAAAAAGAGCATTTCAAATTTAAACGTTGATTTTAAGCTAATTCGAAGCGGCAAATGTTCAAAAAGATAACCTTTTGCTAAATTCCAATTAATCTTTTAACCACTTAAAAGGCATAGGGAGGTAGGTTATGAAAAAATGCCTGATTCCGGTAGTACTAGTATCTTTTGGATTGGTCTTTCTGTTCGCAGGTGCGGGTGTTTGCGGTACGACGGCAACCATTTCCGCACCCCAATACAAGGCCGGCGACACGGTGACCATAGAGGGCAGCATCGATCCCGGCAAGGACCTTTACATTGCGGTTTCGTCTCAAAAAGCCTTTGCGCCGGCTGACACCAAAGGCGTTCATGAGATTGTACATTTAAATAGTGATGCCAAGAAAAATGGCTTCACCATGGAGACATCCATACCCGACCTCTATTACATGCTGACGTCAAATCCGGAAGAATTCGGAAAGATTACCAAAAAGAAATACGGTGGACCGTCTTTTTTTACCGAGAAAGGCAAAAGAGGGCTTTATGAAACGACTTGGTTCAAATTATTGAACTTTGATGCATTGAGTCCGGAAGCAAAAGCTTCCCTGGCAACCATCAAGACTAAGCAGCAATGGGATTTTTTCAAATACGCTCATGAAAGCAGTTACGGGATCAATACGATCGTCAAAGAAGGCACCAATGTGGGGCAAGTCACGATTTTTGCCAGGAGCGTCCTCGGAGATTACAGCACCCAAAAAAATTACTGGAATAAAGGAACAGTCATTTCCCTCGACAAAACCACCGGAAAATTCAAGGCTTCTTTCAAATCATTTCGACATACACCGCCGAATACAAAGTTTGATGTTTATGTCAACGGTGAAAAAACCGGGAGCTATAACGTAACCGCCAACGGTTTCTGGCTGAATTTGGGCGGCCGGTATATGAATCCCCTCTGGATCATCATCGGCGCCATTTTTGTGGGAACCTATTTTTCCATGATCGGTGCGGCCGGGGGCATGCTCATGGCGGCCTTCCAGGTCATGGTGGTGCAAACTGCCGGTCCTGTCGGAATTAATGCCGCCAATGTCCTTCGACCTTCCAATATGGCGTTGACACTATTTTCTCCTTTAGGATCTTTCTACCGGTATGCGGTGAAAGAACGGCGCGTGGCCTGGCCGGTGGGGATTTCGTTCGGCGTGGGGATCTTTATCGGCTCCATCTGGCTTGGGAAATATGCCACCAAGTACCTGCCCATGCAAACCTATAAAGAGTGGTTGGCCATTCTGGTGGTACTCATGGGCATTAGAACTCTCTACGAACTCACGCCCAAGGTTATGGAAAAGCGAAAGAACATCAAGGCCATGGTGAAAAAATTCAATGAGGCCGTGGCTAAGGCCAAGGCTGATGGGACTTCCGTGGAAATGGGAAGGATCGAACCGGTCAAAACCGGACTGACCAATTATCACTTCAAATTCTGGGGCGAAGAGTTTACCATTAATCCCTTGCTGTTCGGCCTTTTGGGTCTGGGCATCGGCGTGGTTTCCAGAAGTTTCGGCATCGGCGGCGGATTTTTGCTGGTGCCGGCCATGACCACTCTGGGCGCCCTTCCCATGTATATTGCGGTCCCGATTTCCCTGATCGGGACCTGTTTCAGCAGTATCGGATCTTTTATCGGGTATCTGTTGAACGACTATTATCCGGATTTATGGCTGATGATTTCCATTATCATCGGCGGATTCGTGGGCGGCATGCTGGGCAGCCGTGCACAGAAACTTTTCAGCGAAAAAACGCTGAAGATCATTCTGGCAGTCACTTTGTTCTTTCTGTTCTTCAGATTTTTTAAGATCGAGATTTGGATATAATAACATAGGTTAAGCGGTTCAGGGTTCAAGGTTCAAAGGTTAGGCCTCTCTTGGTCGGCGAAATACAGTCTATATGTGACTCTCTGTTTTTATAACCTTGAACGGTGAACCCTGAACCGCTTTTTATTTTTTTATGGATGACGTTTTTGATATTCTATGGCTGAAGATACTGATTCTTGTCCATGCCGCCGTCAAAGGTCTTGATTTTTTGTTCGCCCCGCTGAACCGCTTGGGACCGGCGCTGGCGATTTCAATCATCGTCGTGTTGACGATTGCCTTGACCAAGTTTTTTAGCAGGATCTACAAAACAAAACGATATCTTAAGCTGCAAGAAGAGTTTCAAACCCTTTACGAACTACGAAAAGAAGCACTTACCTGTAAAGAACCTGAAAAAGGGAAAGCACTGGCCAAAAATATCGACCAGGGCCGGCTCAATCAGGTGTACTATGACTACTTTTTCGAAGGTCTTTTAAACAGCATCCCCACCAAATATCTGCCCATTCTCATCATGCTCGCCTATGTCAACGAGACCTTTAAGCCAAAGAACCTGCTTGAAAATTTCGGGCGGGATTATATACTGAAATTTGTTAGCTTTAATGGGAACGTTGTTAAAATCGGCGCGGTTTTTTGGTTTGTGCTGTCCATGCCGATGGTTTATCTGGTATGGTTCGTTGTCGGTAAATGGGTCGATAGGTATAAAAAGAAAAAATAACCATTAAAAGATACTTGTCCGAAATACTTCATGATCCGAAATCCGGTCCATTGATGCCCCGATCATTTATCATATTTATTTTAATCGGTATTTCATGCGCTCTCATCGCATGCAACACCGATCTAAGGAACAAATCTACCTGTGTATCCTGTCACCGGGGGCTGGAACCGGCTTCCGCCACCCACCCCGTCTGCATTGACTGTCACGGCGGCAATTCAAAATCCGAAGATAAAAGCGTCTCCCATCAAACCATGCTCGGCCCTATAAATCCGTCGGACCCAAAATTCTGGGGACAAACCTGCGGCAGATGTCATCCCTATCAGTTGAATCGAGTCCGCGCCAATATTATGTTCACCAATACCGGGATGATCACAAACATCCAGAAAACCTGGGAAGGAGAGGACGGCAAGCTTTACGCTGCGCAGCCGGAAAATGTCTTTTCGGCAAAAGGTGTGCCACTTGAACTGCATGGTGTCTCCGGATTGAACAACCTCAGCGGCGAGCTGTATCGAAAATTCTGCTCACTGTGTCATGTGGGGATCGCAGCCAACGATAAATACGCCACGAGCCACGCCTCCGGGTGCGCGGCCTGCCATTTCCCGTACGACAAAACCGCCGTTTACCGCGGAGATGACCCGAACATCAAAGGCAAGTGGCCTTATTCAGAAACCCACCGACTGGCCGCCCTGCCCGGAAATGATGTCTGCTTGCGCTGTCACAACCGGAGCAGCCGTATGGCATTTACGTATCAGGGGCTTTCCGAGGATAATACGAGTTTGGTGCCGACCCGAAACGGCCTTCCGGGTCCAAAAGTATTCAGCGGTGCTCGCAATATCACCTACATTACCGAAGACGTCCATTTTACCAAGGGAATGGACTGTATTGACTGCCATACGTCCAGAGACACCATGGGTGATGGTTATGCTTATGAAAACGCGTATCGTCAGACGGAAACCACTTGCGAAGATTGCCACGGCAGCGGTTCAAAACGCCCCGTGTTTCAGACGATCGTTCGCGAAAACGATGAAGCCGTTCGGGAGTCCAAAAGCTATGCCATAAACATGCGGCCGGGAATGAAAATGATTGTCACCCGAAAGGGCCGAAAATATTCCAACGTGTTTTTTCAATCCGGTAACGTTTATGTGCTCGGCAAACGCAGCGGGAAGTTGCATCAAAGCCCGGTGATTACGGGGACACCGGAACATACCATCGCCGGGCATGAGCGCCTGGAATGTTATACGTGTCATTCCCGCGCCGTTCCCCAATGCTTTGGCTGCCACACCCGGTATGATCAAACCCGGTTGGGAATGGATTATATCAAAAACCGAAAAACAAAAGGAAAGTTCAGCGAAACCGAAGACTGGCGCAAGCTTTATCCGCTTTCACTGGCCCTTGACCAAAACGGCAAAATTTCTCCGGTAGTGCCGGGGAGCCAGACCTTTGTAACGGTGATCGATGAATCCGGCAGGACCACCGAATCTGACTATGTTGCAAAGTTTAAAGGAAAACATCAGTTGCGCTTTGCACCGTTTTATTCTCACAATACCGGGAAAACCGCGCTCGGTTGTTCCCAATGCCATGCAGATCCGACATATTTAGGTTTTGGACAACACGTAATTAAGGGAAACAGCATCCGGGCCACCATGCTGAGCGAAAAATCAAAAGAAGCGCCTTTAGATGGGTTTCTGAAAATGAATAACGGCAAGGTCCGCGCCTTTTCCGCCATTACCCGCGAAAATTCACGGCCGCTGAACACTGCGGAAATAAAAAAAATTCTGGCAGTGAATCAGTGCCTTGTGTGCCATGATGATCCCAAAGATCCGATTTATCAAAAAAAACTCGACCCCATGATGCTCAACATATGCCTTGGCCGGTCAAAACTTAAGATGCCGAATTTAATCAAAAGTACATTTACCCGCAGTTTAATGCCCGGACGAAAAAAAGTCGCATTTCATATCAAGGATATACCAAAGTCAAAATATAACATTATTTTCGACCAAATGATGAGTACGCGAACCATCGAAAAGGCTTTTGTTCAAAAAACCCTCGGAAAAGAGGATTCTGAATTTTTTCAAGAAAATTGTGAATCATGCCATGTTAAACGCTGTGAAGACTGCCATAAAAGAAATGGGGACGTTCTCATGCGCCCGACATCGAGTCAATGTCTGGATTGCCACAAGGGATATTTCACAGGATGGGAGTTTTACGGAAGAGCGCCCCGTGAAGACAACCTGCGGTATCAGCGGGGTCAAACGGTCAAAGGAGAAACGTTTTTGAAAATGCTGCCGGATATTCATGCCCAGGCCGGCATGGACTGCGGGGACTGTCATTCCATGAAGAGCCTGATGGCCGGAAAAAAATCCTCCAAAACGTGTATCGACTGTCATAAAGCAGACCCGTCGGTTATTGAACACCG
>Ga0210077_1000348_pt1 | contig 18548 bp, 16 predicted proteins | sample RushMan_CattailN_5_FD_185556 | JGI IMG/M metagenome (GOLD analysis project Ga0210077, IMG submission 185556) | Wetland microbial communities from San Francisco Bay, California, USA, that impact long-term carbon sequestration -... | ecosystem: Environmental > Aquatic > Marine > Wetlands ... | reverse complement strand
ATACTGCTTTCCGGGTTAAATCCCCCGCCAAAAGCCGCATCTTTATTGCCGAGTCTGGTTTGACCGCCGGCCTGCCACTGGACGCCGAGACTAAATTCCTTGTTCACACTGACTTCCATGATCAAACTCTCAATATAAACCATGGACCTTGGAACATCCAGTTTCTTGATGATATTCTCCATAACCTGATAATCTTCTTTATCTGCGATGATAATCAGGCTGTTGGTGGCCTTATCCGCGGTTATCTTGACGTTTTCCGAAACAAACGAGCCTTTTGATGCAGGTCCGGGTGCAGCGCCCTTTTTGGTGGGCAGTTCCTGAAGCACCTTCCCCAGATCTTCGGCTTTGGCATTTTCAAGATAATAAACGTGGATCTTCCCCTTTCCCCGGGGCGCTTCCCGATCCAGCATGTTGATCAGTTTTCTTATCCTTGAGGTCTCCACTTCACTGGCCATAACGATGAGTGTGTTGGTCCGCTCATCAGCCACAAATTTGGCGACCGAAAACGAAGTGTTGGTTCTTGATTTCCTCTTTTCCTGGAAAATGGAATCGAGGATCTTGATAAATTTTGCAGCGTCGGCGTGCTCGAGCGGAATTACCGAAAGCTCCTGTCCCATTCCCGCCACATCAATGGCATTTAGAATTTTAAGCAGCCGCTGGATGTTTGAAAAGACATCTGTTATGATCAGCATGTTCGTCGGCGAATATGACAGGATCACACTGCTTTTGGAAACCAATGGCGCGAATAGCCTTTTTATTTCATCGGCGCTTGCATATTTTAACGGCACCAGTTGCGTGACGATTTTATCTTCCGGAGAGGCGGCCTCTGCTTTGAGTCGTGTTTCGATGTCTTTCGATCGGGCATCAGGGGATGGGATGATTTTCGTGATGTCTCCGGCTTTTACGGCAGTGAATCCATGGACCTCCAATACGGATTCAAAAACCTTATAGGCTTCTTTCACGGAAATCCTGCTGGGTGAAATGATGGTAACTTTTCCTCTTACGCGCTGATCAACAACAAAATTTCTGGATGTCAGCTCACTGATAAACTTTATAAAAACATTGATATCTACGTTATTGAAATCGATTGATATGAATCGTTGTGAATCCTTTTCAGCCTGTGTTGTTTTTTGATCTGACGGGGATGTACCGGCCTTTGGTAAAGTTTTGGCCTGAACATCCATTGACAGGTTCAACGCCAATGTCAGAACCATGACGAAAATGACGTACCGAAATATTTTTGAAACGCTGTTGTGTAATTTCATTATTGCCGATTTTATGACGATATTTTTTTTAAATCCAATTGTGAGCTGCTTAAAGATGATGACGCAATAAAAAAATAAATTCGATTTGTTGCGAATTCATCAAAATAATTTCGGCCGCCGAACCTGAACGGATTTTTTAAAACCTAATAAATATATCATATATTTATCGTTTATTCAATATGATAGTCAATGGTTTTGAGCTGGCCTCTTCGTTTTATCTGAAGCTCAACTTTTGAAGACGACTGCAAGTTTTGATAAAGCTTGAAAACATCTTCAACAGATTCAATAGGTTTACCATTCGCACCCGTAAGAATGTCCCCGCTTTTCAGCCCCATATTGTAAAAAATGGAGTCTGGCCTGATGCCCGTCAAACGCAGGCCGTCAGGTTTCCCGTTCCTGAAATTCGGTCGTATTCTGATCTGTTTCATAAGATTATTGACGTCTTTAACGGCAGATTCCATCTGCGATCGTCTTACATTAATATTTTGTGATCTTTCCGGCTTGAATGCCGTGGCTTGGGTATTAAAATTTGTCGGCCCTTCGCGATCTTTCTCGATCTTTAGGATTTCGTCTTTGCCGTTGACATTGAGCACGACTTTTTCTCTTAAGATCATCTTAACAATGGCGTTTTGGATGGTATCTCCGACCCTGAACAGATTCTGTTGTTTTGTGGTGGTGTCCTCGATAACGGCAAAGGCTTCCTTTTCGTCACCGGTAATCGTTCCCAAAAGATCCAGCTTTAGATCCGTGGGTTCAAGGTTTTCGATATCCAGTTTCTCAGGACCGCCGCCGGGCATTGTTTCTGTTTTAAACAAATTGCGCTCGGCGACGGCGCTGTAATATGACAATGGGTGTTGGGTTCCGTTTTCACGGGGAACAAGCTTTCGGGCCTCGGCTTTTATAGGACGGCCGGAATCGATATCGGCGGTTACAAGTGTATAAAATGCCTTCACAGCAAAAAAAACAACACCTGTTAATAACAAAATATTGAATAGGTTAAGATATCGTTTCATTGTCCACATGGGCGTAAATTAAAAAGGGCAACTTTCGGCCCTAAAAAACGATGCTCTCAAGGATAGAGCCGGTCAAACCAATTATCCGCAATTTCCCTCTAGTTCATAAAAAACCGTGGTTGATCCAATGAACCATAAATTCGAACTCGAACCACTTTTTTGGATAGTATTTTTTGGGGCAATAAATTTAGCGGGAGATCTTTCCCCAGATTTTTAAAAAATTCCGGACTGGGTTTAATCAGTCCGGAAAGTCTTATGCGGCTCTGTTCCAATGGTTCCACTATATTAACAATGCCAGAAATGCTGCCATCGAGCTGATCGCTTTTTATGGTGCATCGTTTAATGTTAAACCTCTCATTTTTAATTGTTATATTGGTTTCAATCTTGGTAAAATGCATGCTTTTTTCTTTGATCATCGGCACTAAAAGCTCCAGTTCACCGTCTGAAATGATAAATCCGGCGTCCAATTGCCGATCTGACTTTCCGCTGTTGCGATATGTAAAGTTCCCTTCAAGTAATCCGGTAATACTACGGCCGAGAAAATGTTTAACAGCAGCGATATCCTTGATGTTCATTCCAACAAGTTTTACCGCGATAACCACCTGTTGGCCGGGTCTGTTTTTGTCAAATTCTCCTCTGCCTTCCAACTTGCCTTTAAAGGCGCTGCCCTTGAAAAAAAAAACGATTTTGGAGCGAAACAAAGACAAAAAGCTGGGAACAATTTTTAAATGATCTGTCTTGAGCACCTCGGTGTTCAGGTAATACACATTGGCGTCATATAAGTTCAAACCAAAAGGGAAAGCCAGGCTGACACGGTCAACGTCAATGTTTATATCGGAATTGACCCTGTTGAAACGAGATGTCACATAGGTGGCAACGGTATCCGACGGGAACAGGACGTACAGGAAAAACACCGCAGCCGCTAAGATATATAAGCCGTATAACAGTTGATTTTTGCGATTCATCGTCACTTCTCCACCGTTTCAACCTGCAGGACAGCGTCGATTAAACCTTCTGGTTTGCCTGCCTTTACAATGGAAAGCCGCTTGACATGTACCATGTTTTTAGATGTTTCGACCATATACAGATAGGTGGTCAACTGCTGTAGGGTCAAACCCTGAAGCTTCATTTCAACCTGGGAAATTTTATACGGGCTGTTTTTCTGAACAGTGGTTGACGGTTTCATGTACGTTACATATTCTTTTATCCTTGCTTCTCCGGTAAGCCTGTCAAGGAATGAAAAAAGTGTAAACCCTTTTTCCCTGCTGGCAAAACGCGCGCTTGACGCATGGGTTCTTTTTTCTATCTCGCCGTAATCGGACTTGAGGGTGATCATCTCACGAAGGATGTCTGTTTTGACCTGAAGTTCTCTTCTTAAACGCTTCCTTTTATCAATAGACGGAAAAACAACAAACTGGATGATCATAAACAAGAAGACAGCCCCTGACATCGCATAAATGGAATATCTTTCTCTTTTGGTCAGTTTTTTTAACATATTAAAGATTCAGTTTTAAGTTAAAATGCACCCGTTTATCAGACTTGTCGATGTTGGCGGAGCTAATCGTTATTTTCTTAAACAAGCCGGATTGCTCCAGGCGGCTTTTGATGTTATCCACTGAATTGAATGTATCGGTATCCCCGGAAATAACGACACTTTCGGATCCCATGACAAGCCGTGTCAGGATCACATCCACATCTTTGGGGATACGCGTGCTCAGCGTATTCAATATATCTATCGCCAAAGGCTGTGTCTCAGATCCTTCCGGAAACAAAGCATTTTTCTTTGCTTCCCGTATCTTTATCCGCATCTGTTCCACAGGATCGACCACTTTTTTGACCTCTGGGAATGTCGACGTAAAGATGTCTGTTATCTCATGATTAAGACGGGTCAATCTTTTTCCCATAAGATATGAATCAAAAAAGACGCTAAACAACGCTATTGCCAGAACCAGGAAAAGAAGGGCACCGGATTGAATCAGGTTCTTTTTATTTTCCTCCCAGAATTTTTTTGAAGCAAAAGGACCTTTTCTAAAATTAAAGCCTTTCGTTCCCTCAATTTCCATCAGCGCCAGAGAAAGCGGGTTATCCATCAAAAAAGGAACCCAGGGTTGAGGTACGGCGTCTTGTTTGATCATCTCCGTGTATCGTAATATGTCCGCCCGCTCAAACGGAAACCCCAAAGCTTGCTCCATGTCTTGATCAAAACCCAGATCATCGATACCGGATCCGGTAATAAACCCCCCGTCCGGCTTAAACTCAAATCCGACAATTTTTTCCGATGCGATAAGCGTTCGTCGTATATTGCTGCAAAGCGATTTTATCTTATATGAACGGGCTGTTGATTGTATTGGAAATGTGCGTATCAAACAGGTTTTACCTGAAACAATCAAAAAAATTGAACCTTTATTCTTGCTTATGTCGATAAACAGCCAATTTTGGCCTTTATCTAAAAACTTGGCGATATACATGGCCGTCGAGTAACCGCCGACGGTAACAATCTCAGGTTCTATGTTAAAGCCGGCCAGTGCATCCAAATAAAATTGCATCTTGGTTTTTTCCACTGCAGCGGAGATAAGGTTTTTGGCACCTGTGTTTTCAGGCAGTTCCAAAGGAACAAAATCGACGATAAGGTCTTCTATGGGAAACGGAAGGGTGGGTTCGAGTTCATAAGGCAGTACCTTTCTGATTTTTTTTTGCCCTTTAAAGGGAACTTGAATATTTCTGAAAGATACCTCATCGGCAGGAAAAGAAGCCACGCAGATGCAACCGGTTATATCTATTTGCTGAACAATGGTTTCCAGGGAAGCGATCCAATTGTTACCATCCTCTTTCCGGTCAGGTATCGGGACATGTGCTTGGGCTTCTATCACTGTCCCCTTGATGCCGCTTTCGATTAAGACCGCTGATACGGCATCATGCCGAATATCCAGTCCCAAGATCTTTCTGCTCATGGCGTGATCTGTTTTAGTCTCGTTTATTTAAATCAAAAATTTTGATTATGATAATATATGTTCCAAATGTCAAGTATCGTATCTTTATCCGTGATTTGCTGAAAAAATAGGTATCTTTTCGGCAAACACATGAATGTTTTGGATTATCCTCTTTTGCCATGCCGAAAGTTCCTTGGACACGAATGCGCTTACTCGACATCCCATCGCAGGACCCTGCAAATCCATTTTCCGGTTTTATCACTTTTTTCACGGTGAATTACCGCGGTTATCTTCATTTTCATTTCCATTAACGTTGCCGTCGACTCAATTCGGAAAATATCGCTGGATATGGCAATCAGATTCGGATCGATGGCAATATCGGCCATGCCCGGAACGTTCTTATACCATTTGGGATTCGTAAGATCGTGGATATACCCGGACTCGGAAGTCTCATTGCGATAATCGAACATGACTTGGGCAAAGTCTTCAGTTCCCGTAGGCATGATTGCGGTAAGCGTCGGCAAATCTGCCGTGTTGATGTTTATTTTCCCTTCGTATGTGAAAGAATCGCTCCCGGATTGGGTCATCCCAAAGACAGTGATGTATCTGGAAAGCCCCTTCTCCCCTCCCGAACCTTGAAAAAGCGCCGGCGTAACACCTCTCACAAGCTCAAACTCATTGATATCGGTGAAAGGGCCGTTTTTGCAGGGGTACGGCGGATCAAGATCCTGATAATACTCTGATTCGGCGCCGTTTAAGCCCGTAATGGCATTATCGTCTCCGGAGTCTATCCAATCTTTAACGGAGTCGATGATCGTCATCGGTTCCAAATCTTTAAATACATCGTTTTGAGTGTCGTTTTGAAGTTTTAATAAATTTAAAAATCGCTCCCACATCGCCTTTTGAGATTCATTAAACTGGCGTCCTCCGGGATACTGAACAAGACTGTTAATCTGAATTTTACCGAGTTCATCGCTGATGGACACGCTGACGCTTCCATTTTCAAAGGGAATATCACCAATAATTTCATTTCGTTTTTCATTATTGGCCCAATCTTCCTGAAGTGAATCGGTATCTGAATCGTATTTGTCTTTGATCAGCATGGCTTCGGCAATATTGACTCCGGATGACGCCATGTGCAAAAGCGTAATCCGGTCTCGGGCGGCGGCGGCCGAGAATACCGCCGAGCGCACCTTTTTATTCATTTCGAGCGACGCCACCACCATCACCGTCGCAACGGATAATGTCACGAGAAGAGCAATTCCGCGATTGTTTTTCAGCGCTTTTATCGGCATAAATTTACGTTTATTTCTTCTTCTCTCGATAAATCGACAAGTTTACCATGGTTTCAAAAGCAAGGGAATTCGAACCTTCGGCCAATTCGAGCCTGATATCGATCGCCCTGGGAGTGGAATATCCGACGTCTTCGCTATCGGAATCCCACTGGTCATAGTCATTGCCGTCACTATCATAATACTTAATTGTCAAAGATTTAATGTCTCTGCACAATACGGGATCCCCGGGTTTTTCTTCAAATTTTCCATAAGGATACAACTTGTCTGCCCGCTTCAACACATAATTGCCGTCTTCTGAAGCCTGAATGTAATATACGATTTCTGCAATTCCGTTTTCCACTTTTTCTCCAAAGGATATGTGAGAAAGGGAAGTAAATCTCAACTTAGGAAACGCTGTTCCCTGAATATTATTCATTTCTCCGACAATCCGATACATCTCAGGGGGTTCGCCCAGCGCCGGCGGAGTATAACCCGGAGCCAACGTCAAATGAATGGATTTCAGATCCATAATCATTCGGTTCAGACAGTTTGTTCCCATTTCATAAGATGCGGTGTCCTGATCAATGATTTTGTTTCCTGAAGATACGGAGCTGTATGAAGTAAAGATCGTGGTAATAACCACCGCGAAGATAAAAATCGCAATCATGATTTCAAGCAGCGTAAAGCCCCTATTCGCAACCTGTCCGGCGGATCCCCCGCGGCGGAGACAGTTGACGGAGAGGATGAGAGGGTCGTTCAACTTTTTAAGCATTATGTGTTACCTGCAAAAAAATCATAAAATAAAGCTTTTATCAGTCTCGAAAAAGCCTGTAATCCCTTAAGTCGTAAGTGTATTCATCATGGTTAAAAGAAACGGCGATATCGATTCTTTTGAGATCTTCAGCCACATTCCCAAGTGCTTTTGATTCCACGTCGTCAATGACAATATTGAAGCTGTAATTCGGGAATTGATCTCCGAAGTCGCCTGAATCATCCGATATATCGTTTCGGCTTTTCGATTCAATCTCAGCCAGCTTTTTTTGGGCCAGCATGGGGGCTGTTGCATAAAACCTTACCTCACTGTCCATGGCAACGGTCTGCGCATGCAATTTGTACACGCTGACCAGGACAATAGCGATAATGGATATGGCGGCCATAATCTCGATCAGGGTAAAACCCTGTTTAAACCCTTTGATCTGACTCAGGGTCTGCTCGGCCATGATGCATCTTCTGATGTCCCGGGGCGACGAATTTTTCATATGGTTTCCGGCCCTTTGGCTTCTATTTCTTGCTTTCATGGATCACTTTTACCCGAATGGATCGTACGCAGAACAGTGAAAATTAGCGGTTATGTTCAATCGGCAAACCCGACATACTTTTGGTATAAACGAACCTGTCGTAAAAAAGGTTCGATCACAAAAGATAACCTTTCGTTATCGCTGTTTTCTATATGGATGACGGCGTTGTCGGAGTACCCCTTTTCATCAAAATAAATTTGGGCCTGTCCCGTTGAAATAGTCTTCTGGTCCGGATATTCAACATCCAGCAGTTTGACGTCTTCCGGGAGTTGATACCCGTTGGTCTCTTCAGACTGGAGTCCATCATCAGACACTGTTTCTCGGCTTATCCATAACTTGTTGGCATCAAAATCCACATGAAGAATATATCTTTTTTGTTCTTTTTGGGCTTTATCTTTTAAATCCGGAACTTTTATCAGAATCCAGCGCGAAACCGCATTGGTGCTGTTGGATAGAAAACCGCTCTGAAATTTAGGAATTGCCAAAAAAAGCATGATACTGATTAAAGAGATGACAACAATCAGTTCGATAAACGTAAAACCGTTGATTCTTTTAAGCGAAGCATCATCGTTCTGCTTACAAGCGGTTTTAAGATGAATCAAAATCGACGTATTCTTAGATATCGACTGCATGATAAAAAAATCAAATAGTTATGGTTAATCAATCTCCCAACTGTTAATATCTTTATTTTTATCTTCACCGCCCTGGACACCATCTGCACCATATGAAATGAGATCATAATCCCCGTGAGCGCCCGGGCTCAGGTAGATAAAATCGTTTCCCCATGGATCTTTGGGGACTTTCCCCTTTTCAAGATATCCGCCGGTGCGCCATTTTTTCGGCAAAGTCCCTGTATCAGGTTTCTCAACAAGCGCCTGCAGCCCCTGCTCGGTGTCCGGATATGCCCCGTTATCAAGCTTATATAATTTCAAGGCTGTTTCAATGCTCTCTATCTGCATTTTGGCTTTAAGCTCTTTTGCTTCTTCGGGACGCCCCATGATCCGAGGGATGATCAGACCGGCGAGTATCCCGAGTATAACGATGACCACCATGAGTTCAATCAGTGTAAATCCCCGACAATCCGTCTTTTTAATCTGAAATCTGCTGTTCATTAGTTTTTCACCTTTTTCCTAAACTATCTGACAAGTTCGCTCATTTCAAATATCGGCAGACATATTGAAAGCACGATGAAGCCGACAATGACTGCCATAATCAGTATCATAATCGGTTCCAAAAGTGATGTCATGGCCATGATACTGTTTTCCACTTCATCCTCATATACGTCTGCGATTTTATTCAGCATGGTCTCCAGCTTCCCGCTCTGCTCTCCAACCAGTATCATCTGGATGGAAAGATCAGGAAATATTTTACTCTCCGCCAGCGCAACGCCCAATCCCTTTCCTTTTCCCACCTCTTTTGAAGCCGCTTCTATGGCATCGGCGATGAGGATATTATCGGCAATATTTTTTACAATCTCAAGCGCCGGCAACATGGATACCCCATTTTCAAGCAAAGACCCCAGTGTTCGTGCAAAACGAGCCACGGCTATTTTTTGGGCCAAAAGACCAAAACGCGGCAAAAACAGTTTTGTCTTATCGAAGAAATATCTCCCTTTCACGGTTTTGCGAATGCTGTTTAGGATGAACAGGATAGCTACCGCAATAATACCGATCATCCACCAATAGGACTTGAGAATATTGCTTATTTTAATCAAAATGAGTGTGGGGGCGGGAAGTGTCTGGTTCATATCCGAAAAAATGGAGGTGATATTGGGAACAATAAATGTCAACAAAAGAAACAATACCACAATACCGATAAAGGACATTAAAATCGGATACGCCATAGCCGCTCGAATACGACTTTTTAAAGCCTGCTGTTTTTCGGTAATATCGGAAAGCCGATCCAAAACAATGTCAAGGGCCCCTGATGATTCGCCGGCGTCGACCATATTAACATAAAGGGGTGAAAACGTTCCCGGAAACAAAGACAACGACTTGGCGAAACTGTTGCCTTCCACAATCGAATCCTTGATCTTCGCCAGTATTTTTTTAAATGCCTGGGACCTGATTTGAGATATCAAGGCGTCCATGGCCGAAACAAGCGGAAGTCCGGCACTCACCAGCGTAGCCAGTTGTTTGGTCATCATTGAAACGTCATAGGGGCTGACACGGGAAAAAGACCGCGTTATTGAAAAAGACCTGGGCATCTTCAGAGCGGCTGTATCATGAACTTCCTTTACGGCAACCGGATAATTTTTGGATGCACGCAATTTCTGGCGGGCCGTCCGGGGACTGTCCGCATCAATGATTCCCGAGATGGTCTTGCCATTGATATCCAGGGCTGTATATTCATACACCGGCATTGTCAAAAACCTTTGGAGCGTATATAACGGTTATTGAAAAAACGATTAAACTTAATGATCTTTCGGTTTATTCCCGAATCATCGGAACTGAAATGAAAGTCATTGTTTGCTTTTCAAAAGTGAAAATGATAATATCTCTATTCTTTTAGCTTTTCAAGTCTATATTGGGGATTCGGCTTGCAGCCGGTTTTTGACATCGATCTGTTCTTTAATGGGTCATTGACGGGCAGCATAGCATCATACAAGAGCGGGAAAAAATAAATCATGCATGAAATTCGGTTTCACGGCCGCGGCGGACAAGGTACGGTGGTGGCTTCGATATTGTTGGCGAAAGCCTTTTTTAAAACCGGTTATTATGTACAGACCTTTCCTCTTTTTGGTGTGGAAAGACGGGGCGCACCGGTTGAAGCGTATCTCAGGCTGGATAAAGAAAAAATTTTAGTCCGAAGCAATATTTACACCCCGGATCATGTGATTGTTCAAGATATCAAGCTTTTCAACAGCATCGATGTTACAAAAGGCCTCAAGCCGGGAGGTTCGATTTTAATAAATTCAAAAGACCTTCCCGATCCTATGGAACCTTTTTCAGGGTTTCGGCTTGCTTTTGTCGATGCGGATCACATAGCAGCCGACAACGGTCTTGGAACACGCACCCATCCGATCATCAATACCGCGATGATCGGCGCTTTTGCAAAAGTTTTAGGAATGCCGCCGTTGGATAAAATTACAGCGGCGATCAAAAATGAGATTCATGTCAAAGCGGATCAAAATATTTTGGCGGCTCAACAGGCCTATGAAAAAGTAACGCTTTTCGGAATCGTCGAATATCACTGAACAAGGATGATGAAAAATGGCAGGAAAACCCGAACACGTTGAAAAAATACCATTATTCATATCACGTTCACACATCTTGACGGATATCAACAAAACAGGATCATGGCGATTCGTACGCCCGATCTACCGGGAAAAAACAGCGCCGTGCAGTACGGCATGCCCCGCCGGAGAAGACATTGCCCGAATTGAAATGCTTTTCCATCAACAGCAATATGAAGACGCTCTCGAGACCATCCTTTCTGAAAACCCGTTTCCTTCGGTCTGCGGTCGCGTATGCTTTCATCCCTGTGAAAGGGTCTGCAATCGCGCCGGCCTCGACGAACCGGTTGCCGTCCACGCCATGGAACGTTTTATCGGTGATGCCGCCATCAGAGATGAATTGAAGCCCCGGCTGAAAAGGCTTCCGGCCAACGGAAAAACCGTGTGCATTATCGGCGCCGGTCCGGCCGGACTGGCCGCCGCTTATTTTTTATCACGGATGGGATATTCATGTGACATTTATGAGGCGCAATCCGAACCCGGCGGCATCTTGCGGTGGGGAATACCCCGGTACCGGTTGCCGGGGGCTGTTCTCGCACGTGAAATCCAACGGATTAAAGCGTATGGAATAAAGATAACCTGCAATACACCGGTAACCCGAAACTTTTTAGAAGACGCCAAAAACCGTTACCATGCTGTTTTTATTGGATGCGGTCACGGCCGATCCTTGAAAATGAACATTCCCGGCGAACATATGGCCGTTGACGGTCTTGACTATCTCAACCGTCTTCGCAAAGGAGAAACCGCACCTTCAAACACAACGGCTGCGGTTATCGGCGGCGGAAATACCGCGATTGACGTTGCCCGTTCTCTTGTCCGCCAGGGAACTAAAACGACCCTGATTTATCGGAGACAAAAACAGGATATGCCGGCATTTAAAGACGAAGTGGACATGGCCGTTGATGAAGGCGTCATCATCATGGAGCTGTTTTCTCCGGTCAAAATCGAAAAAGACGCCGGTGAATTTGTTTTATCTTTGCAGAAAATGAAAACTGCCGACATGAAGACGGACCACGGCAGGGCCCGCGTCATTCCGGACGGCCGGCCCGCCCATCATTTTCGAACCCGGAAAATTTTCACGGCCATTGGCGCAGAACCCTTGGATCCATGGCTGTCTCCTTTACAAAAAAGCGATGAAACCTTGTATCTTAGTCATTGCACATTGACGGCTTCGAATCCGCCGTTTGTGTTCGGCGGTGATCTGACCAACACCGTAAAAAGCGTCCCGGATGCCGTTGCTTCAGGGAAACAGGCGGCGATGGCCGTTGATATTTTCTTTAAACAGGGCGGGCATGCCGTTACAGATCAATTGAATTCCTGCCGGGTCGGAAATGGACCCGGACTTTCCATGGCACAGTATTTGGGTGAAAGCCAAACGAACAGAAATCGTGACACCGTGTCATTTGAAAACATCAATCTCGATTACTTTCCCCGTGCGCCCCGGGCAAAGATAAAAACCCTGGGACTCAATGAACGGAGTCGGTCTTTCGATGAAATCAAAGCAACGCTTGCCATCGACCAGGCCGCTGAAGAATCCCGGCGTTGTTTCAATTGCGGTATCTGTAACTCCTGCGACAACTGCCGGATATTCTGCCCTGAAATCGCCGTTATTCTTGATGGGGGCGAAAGACAGATTGATCTTAATTACTGTAAAGGCTGCGGCATATGCGTTGTCGAGTGTCCGCGAAGCGCCATGGATCTTCAGGAGGAAAGATGAAAGAGGTTTTAGAAGGCAGTCACGCGGTCTCACAAGCCGTAAGACTGTCAAAAGTTCAGGTGATGTCCGCCTATCCCATTACACCACAGACCCACATCGTGGAGGCGTTATCGGAATATTGCGCCGACGGAACCATGAATGCCCGGTTTTTATGCGTGGAAAGCGAACATTCGGCCATGGCGGCCGTTATCGGAGCATCGAGCGCCGGCATTCGGACCTTTACGGCCACTTCTTCCCAGGGTCTGGCGTTGATGCATGAACTCCTCCATTGGGCGTCGGCGGCCCGCCTTCCCATTGTCATGGCAGAAGTCAATCGGGCCCTGGCACCGGGATGGAACATTTGGATGGACCAGACAGACAGCCTGGCCCAACGGGATACCGGCTGGATACAGGTTTACTGTGAGGACGGGCAGGAGGTTTTAGACACCGTGATCCAGGCATATCGCCTGGCGGAAATCGTCAATCTGCCGGTGATGGTGGTTCTCGATGCATTTTTCCTATCCCACACGTTTGAACCTGTGGATATTCCCGATCAGGAACTGGTGGACTGTTTTCTGCCGCCGTTTTCACCCCGAATCGCTTTGGACACCTCGGATCCTTTTGCCATCGGCCAAATGGCACCGCCGAATGTATATATGGAAATGCGGCGCGATGTTCAAAAAGCCATGGAACAGGTATTGGATCGTTTTTCCGGGGTAGAACAGGAATTTGCGAAAATATTCGGCCGGACATACGGACCGGTTGAAAGATTTTATTGCGAGGATGCACAGATCATTATGGTGGTCACCGGAACGGCCGCAAGCACCTGTCGCCAGGTCATTTCTGATCTTCGTTTAAAAGGCGAAAAGGTCGGCATGCTCAAGCTCAAAATGTTTCGGCCGTTTCCCGTGAATCTCATTCGAAAGCATCTCGGTGCGGTCCAAAAAATCGCCGTGGTCGACCGAAACTTTTCATTCGGCGCCAGCGGCATTTTTGCCCAGGAAATCAGAGCGGCTTTATGTAACCATCCCGGCCATCCTCCGGTGTTCGGATATGTTGCAGGACTTGGCGGCCGGGACGTGACCGTGGATACGTTATCGGAAATTTACTGGAAAACAAAACAGAGCGACTTTCCGGAAGATGAAAGCGTGTGGATTGGACTTTCGGATTGATGATTTATGATTGTTGATTGTTGATTGGAGATAATGATAAAGATGACTCGATTGAACATTCCGGATGTGGAGTATATGGTTTCCGGGCATGTGGGATGTCCCGGATGCGGCGCTACCATTGCCATGAAATTTGCGTTGAAAGCGATGGGTGAAAAAACCATGGTGGTGATCCCGGCCTGCTGCTGGGGCGTCATTGCAGGACCGTATCCCCAATCATCCCTTAAGGTGCCGATTCTTCAGACCGCCTTTGCAACCGCAGGTGCAACCGCCAGCGGTTTGAGGGCGGCGCTGGATATGAAGGGAGATTCCGAAACAACGGTCATGGCATGGGCCGGCGACGGCGGGACCTTTGATATCGGGATACAGGCCTTAAGCGGCGCCGTGGAACGCAACGAAGATTTTATTTATGTATGTTACGACAACGAGGCCTATATGAATACCGGGGTACAGCGCAGTTCCGCCACGCCTTTCGGCACGCGCACGACCACGACACCGGGGAAAGGGTGGAAAAAAAGCCGGAAGAAAAACATGGTTGAAATCCTTGCCGCTCACCGGATTCCTTATGCGGCCACCGCCAGTATCGCCTTTCCGGAAGACATGATCCGAAAGTTTGATAAGGCCCGTCGCATGAAAGGCGGAACCAGATTTATCCATGTATTCGCCACCTGCCCAACGGGGTGGCGCATCCCATCGGAAATGTCCGTCAAAATCGCCCGGCTTGCGGTCCAATCCAATGTTTTCCCGTTGTATGAAGTTGAAGACGGTGTGCAATATACGATCAATGTCAAGGGGGATCGACCGGTAACGGACTATTTGAAGATCCAAGGCCGTTTTAAACATTTAGTTGATGAAGATTTTGAAAAGATCCAACGCATGGTGGACAAAGACTGGGAGCTTTTGCTGCGCAAAACATCCCGTTGTGACAGGCTGACTTGAAAATGTATAAATTTTTTTTCGGCTTCAGGGAAAACCCGTTCAAGCTCGTTCCGAATCCCACCTATCTCTTCTTGAGCAAAAGTCATGAAGAAGCGCTCGCTCACCTGACTTACGCCGTTGCCCAGGGAGAAGGGTTCATGGAGATCACCGGCGAAGTCGGAACCGGCAAGACAACCCTGTGCCGGGCCTTTCTCGAAAACCTGGACCATCATACAACGGCGGCCTATATCTTTAACCCGAATCTCAACTCCTTGCAGCTCTTAAAAGCCATTAACGATGAATTCGGAATCTCATCGAATGCAGATAATATCAAAGACCTGATCGATACGCTGAATTCATTTCTCATTGAGCAAAAAACAAAAGGCAAACATACGATCCTTTTGATCGACGAGGCTCAGAATCTGACAAATGAAGTCCTGGAACAGTTGCGTTTACTGTCCAACCTTGAAACCACAAGGGACAAACTGTTACACATTATCCTGGTCGGCCAGCCGGAACTCGAAGAAAAACTCAATTCTTACGAACTCAGACAACTGGAACAAAGAATCGCTTTAAGCTGCCGGTTGATCCCTTTGAACTTCAAAGAGGTTCAAAACTATATTCAGCATCGAATTCACATCGCATCCGAAAAACCAGGCATCAGTTTCGATTCGGCGGCCTACCGGTCTATTTATAAATACTCCCGGGGCGTGCCCCGGCTCATCAATATTGTCTGCGACCGGGCGCTTCTAACTGCTTTCGGCCTAGATCAGCAAAAAATTACAAAAGACATCGTCGGGGCAGCCATCAAGGAACTGACGGACAAAGAAAAGGTGGGTGGTAAGCGCTTCGGGAAATGGAAAAATGCGATTCTTCTCTTTTTTATCCTGTCTTTGATATTCGTATTACTGATTTTTTACCGCTCCGGATTCTTTGGAAAACATGTCATGTTGAATGTATCGGAAGTCAAAAAACCGGACGTTCATTCTTCCGGTCACGCATCATATCCGGTTCCCGGCGATACTCTCTCCAAGTTGAATAAACCCGTTCCGGCCGATACTGTTTCCAAATTGTATAAACCCGTTCCGGTCGATATTCGTCCCGGCTCGAAAAAGCAGGTTTCCGACAATGCGTTGCCGGATACCAAAACAACAATGCCGGCCGCGGCGCCTCTTTTTCCAATAGAAAATGAAAAAGATAAGATAAAAACAACTGCGGTTGCAGCAAAACCTCATCCGCAACCGGTCCGAAATTTGGGGAACATTCTTAAAACGATAAACCGGATCTCTTCAAGACATGCGGCCCTTAAAATTGCATTAAAATTATGGGATCTTGAACCTGAAATAAAACCGGACCTTGATGCCATTGACGATGACGGGCAATACTTTCTCAGGGCTGCCGAGGAAAACGGTCTTCTGATGCGCCGGATTCAAGGGAGTTTAAATGCAGTAAAAAAATTAAATCTTCCGGCGATCCTGTCCATGGATTCGGGGAAAAACAACCGCCCTCGATATCTTGTACTGATCAAAACGGATGCTCAACAAATTATCTTAAGAGGCGGAAAGAGGGATATTTCAATAGAACTGACACCGGCCGAGCTTGAATCCTATTGGTCGGGCACGGCGTACATTCCATGGAAAAATTTCCTCTCGATAACCGGTACCATACCCATTGATGCTTCGAAGGATTCCATACTCACGCTCAAGAAGCTCTTACGGGATATCGGATTCAAGAAGGTGGAACTCACCCCGGTTTATGATGATCAAACCCGGGAAGCGGTGGAAAAAATTCAGAGAAAATATGGTTTGCGTGTTGACGGTGCGGTAGGGTCTACAACCAAAATCGCCCTATATAACGAGAAAAAATCTCTAAAACGTCCCTATATTGCCGGCGTTACCCGCCCGGTGGTTGGATTAAAGAAATAAGAAATAGGAATTGGGCATTGGAAAATAGACAACCGCATCGGGTAAAAATTTGAGGTTTACCCGCCTGGGACGGGTTATAGGCGCTTAAATGGTGTTATCAAATTGAGTTCAATATTAACAGCGTTAAAAAAGCTTGAAAAACAAGCTAAAAACAAAAGCCCGGTTCAGTTCCGGCAACAAAAACATAAAGAGCAAAGCCTTCAACCGCATAGGATGAGGGATCATTTGCGTGTGAACAAACGCTTTCTCATTATTTTGGCCGGACTTGTTTTCGTCGGGGCCGCGGGGATAATACTCAACCAAAATATCCGCTACCATCATCGGAAAGTGACCGCTAAAAGAACGGTTGCCGCAAAAACGATGGTTACCGCAAAAAAAGAGATCCGGCCCCAAAGACCCGCCCGTCTTTTGGATCAGAAACCGGTATTATCGACCGGGGTTGAAAAAAAATCGCTTCCCCCCAAAAAAATAAAAGAACCGGACCGCGCGAAAAAAGAAACTAAGATGCTCCCCGCGCCTGTGGATACATCACATGCATCGCCACTGGTTGACCTTAATCGAAAAGCAGTGCCGCCGAAACACCCTGAAAAAGGGACCATCGCGGCAAAAGGCGTTGGAAAGCAGGAACCGCAGGTAAAACCCGAGCGATTTGAAAGGGTTTCGGTCAAGCAAACCAATGACACCAAAATCGAAATTCAAGCCATTGCCTGGTCTAAAGATCCCAAAGGCCGTCTGGCGGTGATCAACGGCCTTGTTCTGAGGGAAGGAGAATCTATTGACAATATCATGGTAGTGCATATAGGAAAGGATATAGTTGTTTTTAAGAAAGACCGGGAGGAATGGAAACAGTTGTTTGGGTTTTAGTGCATTTTCCTGCCGCATCTTGCTTTCATGGTATGATCTTTTCGTGAAAAGTCGCAATTTTGACTTTTTGCGGGGCCATTAAATTTCCAGTTAATCTATTAGTACCCTCGAACAGAATAAAAGGAGACTTTGATGAGCAACGAACAATTTTTCTTTACCTCGGAATCGGTAACCGAAGGCCATCCGGATAAGGTTGCCGACGCGATATCGGATTCCATACTTGATGCGATTATTGAAAAGGATAAAAAATGCCGGGTTGCTTGTGAAACGCTGGTCACAACCGGTCTGGCTTTCATCGCCGGTGAAATTACCACCGAATGTTATGTCGATATGCCTGAAATTGTCAGAAACACCATTCGGAACATCGGATACCACTCTTCCAAAATGGGCTTTGACTGGCAGACCTGCTCGGTGATTACCAGTATTGATCATCAATCCCCGGATATCGCCCAAGGGGTCAATGTGGGCGAGGGTCATTTCAAAGACCAGGGAGCCGGCGACCAGGGGCTGATGTTTGGATTTGCCACGGATGAAACACCCGAACTTATGCCGATGCCCATCTTATATGCCCACAAGCTGTGCCAGCGTCTTGCTGCGGTTCGAAAAAGCGGCGCTCTTGATTTTTTGAGGCCGGACGGCAAATCCCAGGTCACCATCGAATATGAAAACGGCACACCCAAACGCGTCGATACCGTCGTCATCGCCGCCCAGCATAAACCGGACATTTCTTACGAAGAGTTGCAGGAGGCGATTATCGAAGAAGTCATCAAAAAAGTGATCCCTAAAAAATTCATGGACGGCGATACCCGATATTTCATCAATGCCACAGGCAAGTTCGTTATCGGCGGTCCCATGGGAGATTGCGGATTGACAGGTCGAAAGATCATTGTCGACACTTACGGCGGCCAAGGAAGCCACGGCGGCGGATGCTTCTCCGGCAAAGATCCTTCCAAGGTCGATC
>Ga0210077_1000347_pt1 | contig 18655 bp, 19 predicted proteins | sample RushMan_CattailN_5_FD_185556 | JGI IMG/M metagenome (GOLD analysis project Ga0210077, IMG submission 185556) | Wetland microbial communities from San Francisco Bay, California, USA, that impact long-term carbon sequestration -... | ecosystem: Environmental > Aquatic > Marine > Wetlands ... | reverse complement strand
GCGGAATGGCTGATCTGGCCGCTTCCGGCCCTGCTCTCGCCGTTCGTGGGCGTCTTCTACCCCCTCTCGACGCTGCCCGGGTGGATGCACGCGATCGCGTACGCGCTCGCGCCTTCGTACGTCTTCGAGGGCATGCGTGCGATCGTCTCGGGTGCGGCGTTCCCGGCGACGCACCTGCTGTGGAGCGCAGGCCTTGCGGCGCTCTACATCGCGCTGGCCGCCTTTTTCTTCGCGCGCGTCTATCGCCACGCCGTGCGTACCGGCCTGCTCGCCCGCTACAGCGCGGAGACCGTGAGTTAAGTGATGCGGCGTCAGAGCCCGAGGTAGGCCTGGCGCACGCGCTCGTCGTGCAGCAGGGCGCGGCCCGCGCCGGACATCACGATGCTGCCGTTCTCGAGCACGTAGGCGTGCTGCGAGAGCTTGAGCGAGAGCGCGACGTTCTGCTCCACCAGCAGGATCGTCAGCCCCTTCTCATGGAGCATGCGGATAGTGCGGAACACCTCCTGCACCACCGTCGGCGCGAGGCCGAGCGAAGGCTCGTCGAACATGATCAGCTCGGGCTGGCCCATCAGGCAGCGGCCGATCGCGAGCATCTGCTGCTCGCCGCCCGAGAGGGTGCCGGCGAGCTGGCCGCGGCGCTCGGCGAGGCGCGGGAACAGGGCGTACACCTCGTTCAGCGTGCGCGCGGCGGACGCTCGCGCGCGCGGCAGCAGCGCGCCCATGGCGAGGTTCTCGGCGACGCTGAGCGAGGGGAAGACCTGCCGCCCCTCGGCCACCTGTCCGATGCCTAGGTTGCAGATCCGGTGCGGCGGCAGCCGCGTGATCGGCTTGCCCGCGAAAAGCACCTCTCCGGACCGCGCGCGCTCGATTCCCGCGATCGCGCGGATGAGCGAGGACTTTCCGGCGCCGTTGGCGCCGACGATGGCGACGATCTCTCCCTTCGGCACCGCGAGCGAGACGCCGACGAGCGCCTGCGCGTCGCCGTAGAAGACATCGAGCGATCGCACCTCCAGTAGCGGGGCGCTCATACGTCGGTCTCCTCGCCGAGGTAGCACTCGAGCACCGCCGGGTCGCGCACTACCTGCTCCGGCGCGCCCTGGGCGATGATCTCGCCGTGGTGAAGGACCACCACGTGCTGCGCAAGCGCCATCACCGCGCGCATCACGTGCTCGATCAGCAGGATGGTCAGCCCGCCGCGGTTCAGGTCGCGGAACACCTCGACGAGCTGGTCGCACTCGGTGGGGCGCAGGCCCGCCATGACCTCGTCCAGCAGCAGCAGGCGCGGGCCGGTCGCGAGCGCGCGCGCGACCTCCAGGCGCTTGCGGTCGGGCAGGGTGAGCGAGGCGGCCGGCAGATCCCTTTTCGCCCCGAGGTTGAGCTTCTCCAGGATCCCGAGCGCGTGGCTGCGCGCCTCGGGCACGCGACGCTCGGCCCGCAATGCGCCGACGATCACGTTGTCGAGCACCGACATGCCGGCGAAGGGCTTGACCACCTGGAAGGTGCGGCCCACGCCCGCGGCGCAGACCTGGTCGGGGCGCAGGCCGTCGATCCTCCTGCCGGCGAACACGATCTCGCCCGCGTCGGGGGCGTAGACGCCGGCAGCCATGTTGAAGATCGTGGTCTTACCGGCCCCGTTGGGCCCGATCAGGGCCACCAGCCCGCCCTCGGGGACCTGGAACGAGGCGCGCGTCACCGCGCGCAGGCCGCGGAACGACTTCGACAGCGAGCGGATCTCGAGCAGCGCCATCTCAGTCCTTGCGTCCCAGGCCGAACCGCTTCGCGATCGGCGGCCAGATGCCGTTGGGAAGGAACATGATCACCAGCAGCAGGATCACGCCGTAGAAGACCTGCTTCACGCCGGGGATGTCCAGGCCCGTTGCCGCCACGAGGTTGGTGAGCGACTCGGCCAGCGTGGTGAGCAGCACCGCACCGAGGATCGGGCCGAACAGGGTGCCGACGCCGCCCACGATCGGGCCGAGGATGATCTCGATCGACTGGCTGATGTGGAAGATCTGCTCGGGGAAGAGGTTGTTGTAGTAGAAGGCGAAGAACACCCCGGCGAGCGAGGTCATCGCGGCGCTGATGGCTACCGCCAGCAGCTTCCAGCGGAAGGTGTTGATGCCGAGCGCGCGCGCGGCGTCCTCGTCCTCGCGGATCGCCTGCCAGTAGTAGCCGGCGCGGCTGCGCAGCAGCCAGGCGCAGAGCGCGAAGGCGCCCGCGGTGAGCGCGAGCATGACGTAGTAGAACATCACCGGCGTGCCGCGCAGGTTGGCAAGATCCCAGCTGGTGCGCTGGCCGACCTTGAGGAACAGCCCGCCCGGGCCGCCGAGCCAGCCGATGTGGTCGAAGCCGATGCGGGTGAACTCGGCGAAGGCGATGGTGAGCAGCGCGAAGTACACCCCCGAGATGCCGAAGCGGAACGCGAGCAGGCCGATCGCGGCGCCCGCGGCGACGCAAAGGGCCATCGCGACCCACAGACCCGCCCAGGGCCCGATGCCGAACTTCACGAACAGCGCCGCCGCGGCGTAGGCGCCGAGGCCGACGAAGAGAGAATGCCCGAGCGAGAGCTGGCCGGCGAAGCCCATCATCACGTTCCAGGCCTGCCCCGTGAAGGCGAAGTAAAGCGCAAGCGTCGCGAGCGACAGCACGTAGCTGCCCGAGAACTGCGGCAGCGCGATCAGTCCCGCGCCGAGCGCGCCCAGCAGCAGGCGTGCCCTCACGTTCTCCTCCCGAGGAGGCCCTGGGGCCGGAACAGCAGCACCACGATCAGCAGCGCGAAGCTGATCATGCTCTTGGCCGAGGGATCGATGAACAGGCCCGCCATCGCCTCGGACACGCCGATCAGCACGCCGCCGAGCAGCGCGCCCGGCATCGAGCCCAGGCCGCCGACGATCACGATCACGAAGCCGAGCAGGGTATAGCTCGGCCCGACCGAAGGCGAGACCTCGACCAGCAGCGTCATCATGCAGCCGGCGACCGCGACGCAGGCGGCGCCGAGCCCGAAGGTGAGGGCGTACAGGTGCTTGACGTCGAGGCCGACGATGAGCGCGCCGAGATGGTTGTCGGCGCAGGCGCGGATCGCGGTGCCGGTGCGCGAGAAGCGAAAGAACGCGAACAGGCCGGCGGTGGCGGCGAGCGCGCTGAGCGCAGCGTACACGCGCGCCTTGTCGACGATGATCTGGCCGATCGCCCACGAATCGAGCTGGTAGTCGGTTTGCACGCTGTGCGCGTCAGGGCCGAACACCATCAGCATGACGTTGGTGATGATGGTGGCGAGCGCCACCAGCAGGATGAACTGCGAGTGCTCGGGACGGGTGATGAACGGGTTGATCAGCCCCGCCTGCAGCGCGTAGCCGATGACGAAGAACAGCGCCGCGACCGGCAGCGCCGCCAGCATCGGGTCGAGCTTGAAGGCGCCGAACAGCAGCACCGCGGCGTACATGGCGACGGTCATCATCTCGCCGTGCGCGAAGTTGACCACCCGCACCACGCCGAAGATCACCGACAGCCCGAGCGCCATCAGGCCGTAGACGAGCCCGGTGAGCAGGCCCGAGAGAACGACGTTGGCGACGAGCGAGGCCGACATGTAAAAAAAGGGCCGGCGCTGCCGGCCCTCCGTTCAGGCGGTTCCTGTCAGGCCTTCTTGTACTCGGGCCAGGGGAATACCGGCTTCGCCTCGGCCGCGTACTCCGGCAGCACCACCTTCGGCACGCCGTCCAGGATCTGGACGCAGGCCGACTTATTGCCCTCGACCTGTCCCTCGGCGTTGAACTTGATCGGCCCGCCGAGCATCACGCGCTTGTCGATGTCGGTGGCGCGGATCGCGTCGGCGAGCGCCTTCGGGTCGGTGCTGCCGGCGCGCCGGAAGGCGTCGGCGGCGATCATGATGGCTTCGAAGGTGTAGCCGGCGTTCAGCCCGTGGTAGACGAACTTCTCGCCGGGGTTGCGCTTGCGGAACGCCTCCTCGACCATGCCGGTCAGCGCACCCTTGGGGTTGTACCAGGGCGGGTTGTCGACGACGTAGTTGGCGTACTTGCCGAGCGACTTGGCGAACTGCTCCTCGTAGATTCCCGGCGAGCCCGGGTCGACGACGCCCATCGGGTGCCAGCGCTGCTTCACCATCTCGCGGCGCAGCACGATCGAGTCGTTGAGCCTGCATACCAGCAGCAGGAAGTCGGCGTTCGCCGCCTTGGCCTTGGATACCTCGACCGAGAGGTCCTTCGCCGCCGGGTCGTAGGCGATCGTATCGACGATCTTGAACGTCAGCTGCTTCAGGTGCGGCAGCGTCTTCATGATGCCGCCCGTCATCGCCTGGCCGAAGGTGTCGTTGACGTGCATGAAGACCGCGGTGCGTGCCTCGACGCCGGTGGCGTGGAACAGGTCGCCGATCAGCGACAGACCGTTGCGAACGAGGTCGATCGCGGTCGGGAAGTTGCGGAACACGTACTTGTAGCCCTGCTTGGTGATCTGCGGCGCGGCGGCGATGTTGATCACCAGGGGCACGCCGCGCTGCTCGGCGACCTGGGCGATGGCGGCGGTCTGCCCCGAGTCGAAGGCGCCGACCAGCACGTGCGCGCCTTCGTGGATCAGCCGCTCGGCCCGAGTGCGGGCGGTGTTGACGTTCGATTCGGTGTCCGCGTTCATGAGCTCGATGTCGACGCCGAGCATCGACTTGAGCACGCCGGGCGCGAGGTCGGCGCCGAGCTGGCAGGACTGCCCGATCAGGGCCTCGTAGCTCGAGCGCGGCAGCAGCACGCCGACCTTGAGTTTGGATGCCGCGCGCGCGATGCCGAATGGGGCGAGCGCGCTGGCGGCGCCCAACCCGGCGATCGCGGCATTGAACTGGCGACGGCTGATTCGATTGGATTGCGTCATCTTGGAGCCCCCTCCTTGGTTGCGCGGGATTGTTATAGATCATTACAATCCGGCGGTCAATGACCCGGCCTCCCCCATCCCCCCACCGCCCGCGCGCCCTGGCGCCGATGAAGCGCGTGCCGGGGCTGGACTACGGGGTGCTCGACCAGCTGCTCGGCTATTCGCTGCGCCGGGCCCAGGTGGCGCTGTTCCTCGCCTTCCACGCCGCGACCAGGGGGCAGCACATCACGCCGCCGCGCTTCACCGCGCTGGTGATTGTCGGCGCGAACCCGGGGATCAGCCAGTCGGCTCTCGGCGCGGTGCTCGGTATCGCCCGCTCGGGGGCGATGCTGCTCACCAACTGGATGGTCGGCCGCGGGCTGGTCGAGCGCCGCAGGCGCCCGGACGACGGCCGGGCCTGGGGCCTGCACCTGACGCGGCGCGGCGCGCAGGCCCTCGACAGGATGAAGACCGCGGTGCTGACCCAGGACCGCCGGCGCGCCGCGATTCTGAGCGCCGCCGAGCGGCGCGAGCTGCTGCGTCTGCTGGAGAAGCTGGCCGGCTAGCGCGGCGCCATGCGCAGCGCGCCGTCCAGCCGGATCACCTCGCCGTTGAGCTGAACGTTCTCCACGATGTGAAGCGCGAGCCGTGCGTACTCCTCCGGCGCGCCGAGGCGCTTGGGAAAGGGAACCGAGTCCGCGAGCGACTGCCGCACGTCCTCGCGCAGCCTGCCGAGCAGCGGCGTATCGAAGATGCCGGGCGCGATCGTCATCACGCGCACGCCGAACTGCGCCAGGTCGCGAGCCAGGGGCAGCGTCATCGAAACGATGCCGCCCTTGGAAGCCGAGTAGGCGGCCTGCCCGATCTGGCCGTCGTAGGCCGCGATCGACGAAGTGTTGATCATGACGCCGCGCTCGCCGTCGGCGAGCGCGGGCAGCGGGATCATGTCGGCTGCGGCGAGCCGCATCATGTTGAAGCTGCCCACCAGGTTGACGTTCACGACGCGGGCGAAGTGCTCGAGCGGCATCGGGCCGTCCTTGCCGACCAGGCGCTTCGAGCCGCCGATGCCGGCGCAGTTGACCAGGATGCGCGCCGGGCCGTGCGCAGCGCGCGCTTTGGCGACTGAGGCCTGCGCGCCGGATGCGTCGGCGACGTCGCACTCGACGAATACGCCGCCGATCTCGGCCGCGAGCTTGTCGCCGAGCTCGGCGTTGACGTCGAGCAGGGCGACCTTGGCGCCTGCGGCGGCAAGGCCGCGCGCGGTGGCCGAGCCGAGCCCCGAAGCGCCGCCTGCGACCAGCGCGGCCTGTCCCCTGATGTCCATTTCGCGTCTCCCCTTTTCGGTGCCGGATCAGTACAGCGCGCTCGCCAGCTTCCTGCGGTATTCGGCGACGAGCTCGGGCTCGCCTTGGGCGAGGTTGAAGATATTCAGGATCTGCTTGCGCGCGGCGTCGTCGTCCCAGGTCTTGTCGCGGGCGACGATCTCGAGCAGCTCGTCGAGCGCCTCGCGGTAGCGCTTGGCGGCGGCGTAGGCCCCCGCGAGCGCGAAGCGCGCGGCGTGGTCCGCGGGGTTCGCCGTCAGCTCTTCGCGCAACTTGCTTTCGTCGGCGCCGGAACGCGCGAAACGGATAGCGGCGCGCAGCGCCTCGATGCGCGGCTCGAGATCGACGTCGAAGCGCACCGCGTCCAGCAGCGCCTCGGCTTCGTCCGCGCGGCCGAGGTCGAGCAGCTGCTGCGCCTGCGCAAGGCGTGCCTCGTTGTCGGCCGCCTCCAGCAGTTTCTCGATGAAAGCGCGCACCTGTGACTCGGGCAGGGCGCCGAGGAAGTGCGCCGCCGGCTTGCCGTCGCGAAACGCCATCACGTCCGGGATCGAGCGCACGCCGAATGCGGCGGCGAGCTCCTGGTTCTCGTCGGAGTTGACCTTGACGAGCTTGAAGCGCCCGCCGTACTCGGCGGCGAGCTTCTCCAGGATCGGCGTCAAGGCGCGGCAGGGTGCGCACCAGGGCGCCCAGAAATCGACTACAACGGGCAGGGTCTTGGAGGCTTCGAGGACTTCGCGTTCGAAATCCGGGGTAGCGACATCGAGGGCGTGCGCGGACATGGCGTTATCCTGCATGTTCATGAGGGGATTATGGCGAAGCTTTGGGCGGCGATGCGATAATCAAGCCCTGATTCCCTTTCGCATCGTGAAAGAAACGCGCAATGACCTACGTCGTTACCGAAGACTGCATCAAGTGCAAGTACATGGACTGCGTCGAAGTCTGCCCCGTGGATTGCTTCTACGAAGGCGACAACATGCTCGTCATCCACCCGGACGAATGCATCGACTGCGGGGTGTGCGAGCCGGAGTGCCCGCCTGCGGCGATCGTGCCCGATTCGGACGAGAAGGCGGCCAAGTGGCTGCCGCTCAACACCGAGTACGCGGCCAAGTGGCCTAACATCACGCGCAAGGGAACGGCGCCCGCCGACGCCGACGAGCACAAGGACGAGGCGGAAAAATTCGAAAAGTATTTTTCGTCCGAGCCGGGCAAAGGCGAGTAGTCCTCGCCGCGGCGGCGCTGTTTGTGTGCGCGGGCTGCGCCTCGCACGGTGGCGCAGTACGGCAGGAGATCCGGGCCGAGGACGTTGCCGCGCTCGAGCCGGGCGTCGCTACCATGAGGGACGCGCGCGCGCGGCTCGGAGCGCCGTTCGAGGTGACGCGCTTCGCGCGGCAGAAGCGCACGGTGTGGGGCTACCGGGTGCGCGACGGGGGCGAGAACTGGCGATACTGGCTCGAATTCTCAGACGACGGCGTGCTGCGCAGCGCGATCCGCTCGGACGAAAACGAAATGCACGTCGAACCGCTGTCGACCGGGTTTCGCTAGCCCGACCGTCTGGTACGCGTCCGCGGCGAGGCCCTCGCGTACTGCGAGGCATGGCTGCGTGCCGCGCAGGACGGGCGCGAGGCGGCTCACGCGACAGCGACTTTCGCGCTGCCGGCCTAGGCCGGCGGACTCAAGAAGTCCAGGTTGTGGATGCCTTTGAGCTCGTCGCGTACGGTCCTGTGCACCTCGGTCATCTTCGGCAGCGCCTTGCGAAAGGCGTCGACCACGGTGGGGTCGAACTGTTTGCCGGATTCGGCGACGATCGCCCGCGCGGCGTCCGCGACGGGAATGGCATCGCGCCGGCGCTGCGTTGCGGTCATCGCCTCGAAGGCGTCGGCCACCGCGAGGATGCGCGCGGCGATCGGGATCGCGTCGCCGGCGAGCTCCTTCGGGTAGCCCTTGCCATCCCAGCGTTCGTGGTGCGCGATTGCCATCGCGCGCGCGGTCGCCAGCAGCGGGTCGCTTTGGTCGCCGATGATCGCGGCGCCCATTTCGGGGTGCCTGCGCATTTCGTGCCACTCGGCGGGGTTCAGGGGGTCGGTCTTGCGCATCACGTGCTCGGGCACGCCGAGGGTGCCGATGTTGTGCAGCGGCGAGGCCTGGGCAAGCACCTCGCACACCTCCGGCCGCGCACCGAGCGCCTGCGCCAGCAGCTTGACGTATTCCGCCATGCGCACGACGCGATTGCTCATGCTGCCGCCCTCGCGCATCTCCAGCGCCCGCGCGAGCAGTTCGATAAGCTGCAGCCGGGTCCGGTGCAGTGCGTGGGTGCGCTCGGCGACCAGGCTCTCGAGCTGATGGGTCTGGCTCGAGAGCGCGAGATGGGTACCGATGCGCGCGAACGCGAGCGGCACACTCAGGGGCTTGGTGATGTAGTCCACGGCGCCCAGCATCAGCCCGTGTGCCTGATCCTTGGGGTCGTTCCGGGCGCTGACGAAGATCACCGGAATGTGCGCGGTGGCCGGGTTCGCCTTGAGCGCTTTGCACACCTCGTAGCCGTTGCTGCCCGGCATCATCACGTCGAGCAGGATCAGGTCGGGCTGCGGCGCCTGAGCCAAGGCCGCCAGTGCCGCGGCGCCGTCCACGGCCAGCTTCGTGTCGTAGCGCGGCTTTAGCATGGTTTGGACGAAACGGCGCATGTCATCGCTGTCGTCGACGATCAGGATCAGCGGCCGCTTGGCCGCGGTTCCGGGCGTAGTGGGGATTTCTGCCATGACGCGCTACTGTGCCATAACCGCGGCCAGCCGGCGCAGCTCGGTCTTGAGCACCTTGCCGTAGTTGTTCTTGGGCAGCGCCGCGACGAAGCGGTACTCGCGCGGGCGCTTGAAGCGCGCGATGTGCTCGAGGCACAGCGCGTCGAGCTCCGCTGGCGGGACTGCCCGCCCGGCAACGACGAAGGCGACCACCTCCTCGCCCCACTCGGGATGGAGGCGGCCGACCACCGAGCACTCGGCCACCGCGGGGTGGCGCAGCAGCACCTCCTCGATCTCGCGCGGGTAGATGTTGCTGCCGCCCGAGATGATCATGTCCTTGGAGCGGTCTTTGAGAGTGAGAAAACCCGCGGCGTCGAGGCTGCCGACGTCGCCGGTGTGCAGCCAGCCGCGGCGCATGGCGCGCTCGCTCGCCTCGGGGTTTTGCCAGTAGCCCGCCATCACGCAGTCCGAGCGGGTGACGATCTCGCCCGTCTCGCCCGGCGGCAGCGGCCGGTCGTCGGCGTCGAAGACCGCCACCTCGACGCCGGTCCGGGCGATGCCGCAGGACTCGAGCGCGCGTCGCTCGGCGTGCATCGCCTGCGTCAGCCCTGTGATCGTCATCGGGCTCTCGCCCTGGCCGTAGAGCTGGTACAGGCGCGGCCCGAACAGCTCGATCGCGCGCAGGCTGTCGGCGACGTACATCGGCGCGCCGCCGTAGCTGATGGTCTTCAGGTTCGCCGGCGAGCGCGCGGCCGGGCTCGCGAGCAGGCGCACGATCATGGTCGGCGCGGCGAAGAATGAGACGTTGCGCCAGGTCTCCAGCAGGGCGTAGATCTCGTCCGGGTCGAAATGGCCCGACTCGGGGATCACGTTCACCGCGCCGGCGGCGAAGTGCGGCAGGCCGTACAGACCCGAGCCGTGCGACAGCGGCGCGGCGTGCAGGATCGAGTCGCCGGGCGCGAGCTTGTCGATGTCGGCGAAGTAGGCCTGTGTCGCGAAGAGCAGATTCCGGTGAGTCAGCACCGCGCCTTTGGGCACCCCGGTGGTGCCGCTGGTGTAGAACAGCCAGGCGGAGGCGTCGGGCGACACCTCTGCAGGATTCATTGCCTCTTCAGACAGCATTATCCTGAAATCGGCGGATGCGATCGAAATTCCATCCGGGACTGCGCTCTCGAGGTCGGGCGTGACGAAGCACAGCTTGGCACCGGAGTTCTCCAGGATGTAGGCGAACTCGCGCGCATGCAGCTTGGCGTTCATCGGCACCGCGACCAGCCCGGCGTGCCAGCAGGCGAACAGCAGCTCGTAGTACTCAGGGCAGTTCTTCATCGCCAGCGCGACGCGATCGCCCGGCGCGAGATTGAACTTCTCTATCAAAGACCTTGAAAGTCTGCTGGTTCGATCAGCGAGCTCAGCGTATGTGCGAACCACCGTCTTCCCCACGGCAAGCGCGGGCTGCTTCGGCAGCCAGCGGGCGCTGCGCAGGATCAGGTGGGCGAGGTTCATGCGGGCTGGGCCAGGCCGAACAGCTCGCGCGCATTGCGCGTGGTCTGTTCGGCGACCTCTTCGTCCGGGCGGCCCAGCGCGCGCGCGACCGCGCGCAGCACGTGCGGCAGGAAGGCAGGCTCGTTGCGGCGCGCCTTGGGCTGCGGGCGCATGTCGCGCGGCGTGAGGTAGGGCGAATCAGTCTCGAGCAGCAGCCGGTCGGCGGGAATCTCGCGCACCAGATCGAGCAGGTGGCGTCCGCGCCGCTCGTCGCAGATCCAGCCGGTGATGCCGATGTAGAGGCCGAGCTTGAGGTAGGCGTGCAGTTCCTCGCGCTCCCCTGTGAAGCAATGCGCAACCGCTTTCTTCACCTCGTGCGACCTGACAATCTCGGCAAAGCGCGGATGCGCATCGCGCGAGTGCAGGAACAGCGGCTTGCCGAGCTCGATGCCGAGCTCGAGCTGGGCGACGAACCAGCGCTCCTGGTCCGAATGCGTGGAGAAATTGCGGTGGTAGTCCAGCCCGCATTCGCCGATCGCGACCACGCGCGGATGCGCGGCGATCTCGCGCAGCGCCGGAATCGTGGCGTGGTCGCAGTCACGCGCGTGGTGCGGATGCACGCCGGCGGTGGCCCACAGGCCGTGCGCCTCGGCCAGGTGCGCGGCGGCGAGGCTCTCCGCGACGCTGGCGCCGGTCACGACGATCGTTTCCACGCCCGCGGCGCGGGCGCGCGCGAGCACCGCTTCCAGGTCGTCGTCGAACGACGCGTGGGTCAGGTTGGCACCGATATCGACGAGCACGGCCGAAGTATATCTTCGGCGGTGTCTACTTGATCCAGCCTATCGCGGTCGGCAGCCAGAGAGAAATTTGCGGAAAGGCCATCAGCAGCGCGAGGCCGACGAGCTGTACGCCGATGAAGGGGATCACGCCGCGGTAGATGTCGCCGGTCGTGACCTCGGGCGGGGCCACCCCCTTGATGAAGAACAGTGCCCAGCCGAACGGCGGCGTAAGGAAGGAGGTCTGCAGGTTGGCGCAGATGACGGTCGCCAGCCAGACCATGTTGGTGTGCTGGTGCACGAAGAACGGCAGGAACAGCGGCAGCACGATGTAGCAGATCTCGATCCATTCCATGAAGAAGCCGAGCAGGAACAGAACGCCCATGAGGAACACGATGGTGCCCCAGAAGCCGCCCGGAATCGCGCTCAGCAGCCGGTCTATGAGCTCGTCGCCGTTCAGCCCGCGGAAGGTCACGCTGAAAGTGCGCGAGCCGAACAGGATCAGCATGATCATGGCGTTGACGTTGAGCGTGCTGCGCATCGTCCCGCGCAGGACCTGCAGGTTGAATTTGCCCGAGAAGAGCACGATCAGGAGCGCGCCCAGCGCGCCCATCGATGCGGCCTCTGTGGGTGCGGCGATGCCGCCCATGATCGAGCCGAGCACTGCGACGATCAGCAGGATCGGCGGGGCCACCCCCTTGACCGCGCGCAGGGTGAGCTCGCGCCGCGTCACGCCGCTGCGCTCCTCGAACGGGATCGGCGGCGCGAGGTCAGGCCTGATCCTGGCTAGGACCAGGATGTAGACGATGTACAGCGTGCCGAGCATGACTCCGGGGATCAGCGCGGCGGCGAACAGGGTGCCGATCGACTCGCCGACCAGGTCGGCGAGCAGGATCAGGATCAGGCTGGGCGGGATGATCTGGCCAAGGGTTCCCGAGGCGCAGATGGTGCCGCACGCCAGCCCCTTGTGGTAGCCGCGCTTGAGCAGCGTCGGCAGCGACAGCAGGCTCACTGTCACCACCGTCGCGCCCACGATGCCGGTTGCCGCGCCCATCAGGATGCCGATGACGATGATCCCGACCGACATGCCGCCCGGCAGCTTGCCAGCCATCAGCCCCATGACGTCGAGCATCTCCTCGGCGATGCGGGACTTCTCGAGCAGTACGCCCATGAACACGAACAGCGGCACTGCGAGCAGCGTGTAATTGGTTGCCACGCCGTAAATCTGCAGCGGGACCAGGCTGAACAGGTTGTGGCCGAATCCGAGCAGACCGAAAACGATGCCGGCGGCCGCGATCGCGAAGCCGACCGGGATGCCCGCCAGCAGCAGCACGACGAAGCCCAGCACCTCGAGCGCTGCGAGGGTCTCGTTAGTCATGGCGGGGGGTGCTCGAACGGCTTAGGAGGGCAGCCGCCTTTTCAAGCGCCAGGGCCAGGCTCTGCACGCCGAGCAGCAGCAGCCCGAGCGGGACGAACGCCTTCAGCAGCCAGACGTAGGGCAGGCCGCCCGGGCTCTGCGAGACTTCATGGTCGGCGAAGCTCTGGCCGACGAACTGCAGCGAGAGGATGGCGAGGTAGAACGATATCGGCGTCATTACCAGCAGCGCCACCAGAAAGTCGAACCACAGCTTGGCCTTCTCGCTGTAGTACTGGTAGACGGCGTCGACGCGCACGTGCTCGCCCTGCTTGAGGGCGTACGAGACGCCCAGCAGGGAGATGATCGCCAGACCCCACCACTCCATTTCCTGCGCCGCGATGCTGCTCACGTGAAAGCCGTAGCGCATCAGCACTTCGGCCGCGATCAGCAGCACCAGGCCGAGCACCAGCCACGACGCGACGCGGCCGACGACGTCGATGACCGCGCTCAGCGCGCGCGAGATCCGCAGCAGAACGGTGTCCATTTCCTCGCTTCGATCGGCTGCGTGGCGCCGGCGGCGCCGCGTTCCTCAGACTGGCTGCACGTGGGTCAGATACTCGGTCTCGCCGATGGCGGACCACTTGTCGTGCACCTTCTTGTAGCCGTAGTACGCGTCGTGCACCTTCTTCACCAGCGGGTCCTTGGCGGTGTAGGTGGCGAGCAGGTCGAAAGTCGCCGTCTTGAGGCCCTTGATGACTGCGGCGGGGAGCGGCGCGGTCTTGACGCCGTACTTGTCGCGCAGTTCCTTGAGCGCAGCCATGTTTTGCGACTCGAGGTACATGATGCCCTCGATGCTGGTCGCCGCCGCGGCCTGCGCGATGACCGCCTGCAGGTCTTTCGGCAGCGAGTTCCACGCGGTCTCGTTGACGGTCACCTCGCCGGTCGTCGACGGCTCGTGCCAGCCGGTGGTGTAGTAGTACTTGGCGGCGTTCTGCAGCCCGAGGCGCTTGTCGAGGAAGGGCCCGACCCACTCGGCGGCGTCGATCACCCCGCGCTCGAGCGCGGGGAAGATCTCGCCTCCGGGCAGCGAGCTCACCGCGACGCCGAGTTGGGCGTAGATCTTCGCCGCGATGCCGACCTCGCGCATCTTGAGGCCCTTGAGGTCGTGCAGGCTGTGGATCGGTTTGCGGAACCAGCCGGTCATCTGCACGCCGGTGCAGTTGGCTGGGAAGGGAACGAGATGGAACGGCTTGTAGACCTCGCGCCACAGCTCCAGCCCGCCGCCGTCGTACAGCCAAGAGAAATGCCCCATGTACTCCATGCCGAACGGCGCGGTGGTGAAGTACTGCGCGGCGAAGGTCTTGCCCGACCAGTAGTAGGCCGCGGCGTGGTTCATCTCGACGTTGCCGGCGGAGCAGGCGTCGAAGCCGCCGAACGCCGGCAGCAGCTCGCCGGCTGCGAAGACCTTGATGTTCAGGCGGCCGCCGGACATCTTCTTGCACTTGTCGGCGAAGGACTCGGCGCTGCCCGGCCCGGTCTGGTAGTAGGGCAGCCCCGCCGGCCACGCCGTGGTCATGCGCCAGTTGTACGTCTTGGCCGATTCCGCGCGCGCGATCATCGGTGCGCCGAGCGTTCCTGCCGCGCCCGCGACGATGCCTTTCTTGAGAAATGCTCTCCTGTTTCTGCTCAATGCCATGGGGATCTCCTTCTGGTTGAATCGCAACTGAGCGGCAAGGAGCAAGCAGCGTGCCAACGGCGCGCTGCGGAGGGAGACGATCCGCCTGACGCTTTTCTTTCGCGCTGAGGCACCAATTCGGGCGCGCAAGCGCGCAGGGTGCGCGCTGGTGGTGCAGCGCTAGAGCTTCTTCAGGCGGTAGAGCAGCTCGAGCGCTTCGCGCGGCGAGAGGTCGTCGGGATTGATCTGGCCGAGCGCGTCGCGCAGGGGATCGGCCGCCGGCTCCGCTTCCGCCGGTTCGCTGTCCTTGTTCAGGAACAGGTCGCCCTGGTCGCCGCGCGCGAGGCTCTGCTCCTCCAGGCCCTGCAGGATGCGGCGCGCGCGCTGGATCACCGCCTTCGGCACGCCGGCGAGCGCCGCCACCTGCAGGCCGTAGCTCTGGCTCGCGGGGCCTTCCTCGAGCGCATGCAGGAACACGATCGTGTCCTTGTGCTCGACCGCGTCGAGATGCACGTTGGCGACCTCGCGGTAGTCGAGCGCGAGGCGCGTCAGCTCGAAGTAGTGCGTGGCGAACAGCGTCAGCGCGCGGCTCTTCTCGACCAGGTGGCGCGCGATCGCCCAGGCGAGCGCCAGGCCGTCGAAGGTCGAGGTGCCGCGCCCGACCTCGTCCATCAGGACGAGGCTCCTTTCGGTCGCGTTGTGCAGGATGTTCGCGCTCTCGGTCATCTCCACCATGAAGGTCGAGCGCCCGCCGGCGAGGTCGTCGGCGGCGCCGATGCGGGTGAAGATCTGGTCGAGCGGGCCGATGCGCACGGCCTTCGCCGGCACGAAGGCGCCGACGTGGGCCATCAGCGCGATCAGCGCCACCTGCCTCATGTAGGTCGACTTGCCGCCCATGTTCGGTCCCGTGATCAGCAGCAGCCGCCGCGCCGGCGACAGCCGCGCGTCGTTGGCGATGAAGCCCTCGAGCTGCGCTTCGACCACCGGGTGGCGCCCCGCCTCGATCTCGAGCAGGGTCTCGTCGACGAAGCGCGGCCGGGAGTAGCCGCGCGTCGCCGCCGTGGCGGCGAAGCAGGCCAGCACGTCGCACTGTGCCAGCGCGCGCGCGATCCGCTGCAGCGCCGGCACGTGGGCGGCGAGCTTGTCGAGCAGCGCGTCGTAGAGCGTCTTCTCCAACGCCAGCGCGCGGTCGCGCGCCGACAGCGCCTTGTCCTCGAAGCTTTTCAGCTCCGGCGTGATGTAGCGCTCGGCGTTCTTGAGCGTCTGGCGGCGGCGGTAGTCGGCCGGGATCTTTTCCGCGTGTGCGTTCGTGACCTCGATGTAGTAGCCGTGCACGTGGTTGTAGGCCACCTTGAGGTTGGGGATGCCGCTGCGCGCGCGCTCGCGCGCTTCGAGCTCGAGCAGGAACTCGCCGGCGTGGGTCTGCAGCCGGCGCAGCTCGTCGAGGCCGGCGTCGTAGCCCTCGGCGATCACGCCGCCGTCGCGCAGCAGCGCCGCCGGCTCAGGCTGCACCGCGGCGGCGAGCAGCGTGAGGCACTCGGCGGGGGTGGCGAGCCCTGCGGCGAGCTCGGCGATGAGCGGCGCGCCGGGCGGCGGCAGCGCCGCGCGAAGCGCCTCGAGCCGCGCGAGGCTCTCGCGCAGGGCGGCCAGGTCGCGCGGGCGCGCGCTTTTGAGCGCCACCCGCGCGGTGATGCGCTCGACGTCGGCGAAGCGGCGCAGATCGGCGTGGACCGCGGCGGCGCCCGCATCGAGCGCCGCGACCGCCTCGTGGCGCCGCTCGAGCGTCGCGCGGTCACGCAGCGGGTGGTGCAGCCAGTGGCGCAGCAGCCGGCTGCCCATGCCGGTCGCGCATTCGTCGAGCAGCGAGAACAGTGTCGGCGCGGGCTCGCCGCGCAGCGTCTCGGTCAGCTCGAGGTTGCGCCGCGTCGCTCCATCCATGCGCAGGGTCTCGCCGCTGCGCTCGGGGCGCACCGCGGTGACGTGCGCCAGCGCCTGGCCCTGGGTCCTCTTCGCGTACTCGAGCAGCGCTCCGCAGGCCGCCACCGCGAGCGTCATGTCCTCGCAGCCGTAGCCGGCGAGCGAGGCCGCGCCGAGCTGCGCCAGCAGCCGCCGGCGGCCCGAGTCGAGATCGAAATTCCACGCCTGCAGGCGGGTGACGAGGTGGCCGGGCAGGTCGATGCCTTCCGCGGCGAGCACCTCGGCCGGCGCGATGCGGCCGAGCTCGCCCGCGAGCTGCTGCGGCGCGACCTCGGCCAGGCGCAGCTCGCCGCTCGCGAGCGACAGCCAGGCCAGGCCCACGGTCGCGCGGTCGGCGGCGAGCGCGAGCAGCACGTTGTCCGATTTCTCGTCGAGCAGCGCCGAGTCGGTGAGCGTGCCGGGGGTGACGATGCGCGTCACCTCGCGCTCGACCGGGCCCTTGGCGCTCGCGACGTCGCCGACCTGCTCGCAGATCGCGACCGACTCGCCCAGCTTCACCAGCCTGGCGAGGTACTGCTCGGCCGAATGCCAGGGCACGCCCGCCATCCTGATCGGCTGCCCGGCCGACGCGCCGCGGGTGGTGAGCGTGATGTCGAGCAGGCGCGCGGCGCGCTCGGCGTCGTCGTAGAACAGCTCGTAGAAATCCCCCATGCGGTAGAAAAGGAGGATGTCAGGATGTTGGGCCTTGATGCGCAGGTACTGCTGCATCATGGGAGTCGTGCCCGGAAGATCCGCCGATGGGCGGAAGTTTTCTCTGTTGCCGTCGGTAGTTGCTGGAGCGTGGCGTTCCATCGAACTTACCAGTGTTTATTGATAGCCTGCGGCGTGCATATTCCGACAGGTGCTTGTGCCATGCAAGCGATGGACGCAAAATCGCGCACATGCCACAGCCGATGAAGTCGAGCAGAAGAGCCTTTACCGCGGCGAATCAGGTCACATCATCGCATCGAATAAGCCTTGTGAACGAGCTGCGCGTCGTGTTCGGTGCGAAGAGCTAGCGTGGCACACACGGTCCTCCTCGCGGTCGATGGCACGCCGTCCGCTGACCGGGCAGTGGAATTGCTCGCCTCTTACATGGGCGAGCGGTCGGAACTGAAGATCGTGGCGACCAATGTGCAGACCCGCCCGATCGCGATATGGCCGGAAGCGGCGATCGACGCACGGGCCATCGAAGAAGCGCTGCTCGCAAGGGGACGTGAGATTGCGGAGAAGGCGGTCTCGCGTCTGCGCTCCGCCGGCTTGAGGGCCGAAGCGGCGGTTCGGCTGGGTTTCGTGGCGGAAGGCATCCTCCGCGAAGCCGAAATTCGGAGCGCGAGATGGGTTGTCATGGGCACGCGGGGGCACGGTGCCCTCGGCGGATATGCGATCGGGTCGGTTGCGCTCAGAGTGACGCATGCGAGTGCGATTCCGGTGTGCCTCGTTCGGGCAGAATCCGGGCTGCCATCCCGGCTCGGCCGCGCCACGCGTGCCATGCTGGCGGTCGATGGCTCCGAGGTCGCGTTGCGGGCGGCCGGCGCGCTGGTCCAGTGGCGCAGTTGGCTCGGCGAGCTTGACGTGCAGATCGTCCACGTCCAGGAGCCGCTCACCTACCTCGAAACGGTGCTGCCGCCGCACGATGATGTGATCCGGCAGTGGAGTGGTCGTGCCGGAGACGAGGCGACGCGTGCCGTGAGGGAACTCCTGGCCGGAGAGAACATTCGCAGTGATCTCCACCTCGCGGTAGGAGACCCTGCGAACGAGATCGTGCACCTTGCGTCGGACACCGGCTGCGAGCTGCTCGTCATGGGTACTCGCGGTTTGGGAGCGGCGCATCATGCGTTGGTCGGGTCCGTTGCCTTGAAGGCGGCCGCGCATGCAGCCGTGCCGGTCGTGCTCGTCCGATAGGGCGCCGGCCCTCGCTGCTTCATTCTGCGGAAGGCGCGGGGCGCTACGCCCGGTCTGCGCCGTTGGCGCCCTCGGCAAGCGACCATCCGTCACCGGCGCGCTGAAGTGTGGCGACCGTATGGCTGCGCTGCCCGCGCAGCGCCGTCAGGTCGAGCCGCAGCCATTCGTGCTCGCTCGCGTGATCGGTCACATGGCAGACCGCGCCGGGCACTTCGTCGAACGTACGCCCGTCGGCGCACGCGACGACGAAGGCGAGCCGCGCCACCGTCCCCGGCAGCGCTTCCGGGAAGACGAACAGGCGTTCGTCGTCCCAATGGTTCGCGCCCTGCAGCGAATCGCCCGTGTGCACGACGCTGCCGTTGGCGTTGCGCAGGCGTCCCGGATGGATCGTGTCGAGGACGCGGCCCGGCGCATCGTACAGCACGCACAGTGCGTCGAGGTCCGCGCCGCCGCCGCCGTGCCCGGACGGGGACCAGTGCACGCCCATCACGAGTTCGCTCAACGAAGGAATCGCGCCGTCATACGCGAGCGCGCGTGCGTGCGGCTCAAGTTGCCTTGCCATGAATTTCCCCCTCCACGTGAGCGCAGCCGGG
>Ga0210077_1000346_pt1 | contig 18675 bp, 17 predicted proteins | sample RushMan_CattailN_5_FD_185556 | JGI IMG/M metagenome (GOLD analysis project Ga0210077, IMG submission 185556) | Wetland microbial communities from San Francisco Bay, California, USA, that impact long-term carbon sequestration -... | ecosystem: Environmental > Aquatic > Marine > Wetlands ... | reverse complement strand
ATAAATTTATTTTAAATATAACCTAAACTAATACAGATAATAAATCGTCAATCGACGGAAAAACCTCAGCGAATAAACTACTCATTAAAAAAGAAAAAAGGGATTTTGCGGGAGATGTCTCCATTTCTGTTGGGGTTCAAACAAACTCCGGTCTAGAATATAACTCCTGTACTAATTTGAGGGCGCAAAGAGAAAAAGAAGGAAAGTACGTGGGGTGATTTCGCCGCGGGTACTGGATATAATCCTTTCCTTTTAGTTTTTTCAATAATCTATAATTAGATACGAATGAGTCATGGAAACGCAGAAACGCGAATTTTGGCGATATGGCTGAAATAATCCCAAATCTCCTCTTTCCTTTTTAAACTACCAACAAGCATCTTGTCAGTTAACTTAAAAAATAAGCATAAACATATCGTAGACGAATTACGATGAGAAAGGAACAGACTGGTGGAGGCAGGAAGTGGCACAAGCAACCTTCGAGGAAATAAGTGCATCTGACTTTTTCTACCGGAACAGAGACATCGCTGGGTTCACCAACCCCTCCAGAGCTATCTTCGCCGCCATACGCGAACTCGTGGAGAACTCGTTGGACGCCGCTGAAAGCCAAAAAATCCCCCCTGATGTTTACGTGCGCCTCTCGTTTGAAGGGGAAGCCACCAAAGACACGCAGATTTACAAGCTGCGCGTGGAAGACAACGGCTCAGGAATCCAGCCCCGCTTCATTCCCTCAGCTTTCGGACAAGTGCTTTACGGCTCTAAGTATAAGCTGAAGCAGATGCGCGGCACCTTCGGTTTAGGCGGCAAAATGGCTGTGCTGTACGGGCAAATCACCACCCACCAAGCCGCGTACGTCACCTCGAGCACTGGTCAAGCCAAAATTTACTCGTTCAAGTTAATGATTGACATCCAGCGGAACCGCCCCATTATCCTCGACCGCAAAGTACAAATCAACAAGGAGCAGTGGCGCGGAACCATCGTGGAGTTCACCCTTGAAGGCGACTATCTAAGGGCTATGCCTAAGATTATTGACTATTTCAAACAGACCGCCATGGTGAACCCGTACGCCAACCTCACGTTCGTGGACCCGAAAGGCAGGCTCTACAAGTTCACGAGGGCAACCACGGAAATGCCCGAGCCTCCCAAAGAGACGCTGCCGCATCCGTACGGCGTGGACGTTGAGCTGCTTCAAAGGCTCATCCAAATAACCCCGTACAAGACCATGGCTGAATTCCTCAAGTACCATTTCCACAGGGTCGGCGACATCACCGCGCAAAAGTTCTTGGATTTCAGCGGAGTAAGCCCATCGAAAAACCCGAAGAGGCTCTCGCACGAAGAAATAGTTCGCTTAATGCAGAACCTCAAGCGGTACAAGGATTTCCTGCCGCCAGACGCCAGCTGCCTCTCACCGCTCGGCGAAGAACTCCTCCGCGCAGGCATCGAGAAGGAACTGAATCCCGAGTACTTGGTTGTGCATCAGCGCAAGCCTTCAACTTACGCGGGTCACCCCTTCATCATCGAAGTCGGCATAGCTTACGGCGGGGACATCCCGAAGAAAGCCAGCTTCGTTCTTTACCGCTTCGCCAACAGGATACCGTTGCTTTACGACGAGGCAAGCGACGTCTCGTTCAGGGTGATAAACAACATGAACTGGCGCAGATACAAGGTCTCGCCCGACATGCCCATCGCCATCCTCGTGCACATCTGCAGCACCAAAGTCCCGTACAAGACGGTTGGAAAAGAATTCATTGCCGACAGGGCAGAGGTCCGACGCGAGATAGCGAATGAACTGCGCGAGGTTTCCCGCCAGCTTCAGCACTTCCTATCCAAGCGCGAACACGTGGACAGGGAGAAGAAGCGGCTCAGCATATTCGCCAAGTACCTGCCCAAGATTGCGCAGTTTTCCGCCACCCTTGCCGGCAAAGAGAAGCTGCCAGATGTTGACAAATTAATAAAGAGCGTGCAAAAGTATGGACCAGAAGAAGCATAAGTCCCGCGTTGCGGAAAAGAAGAACGAAGTTGTGGCTGGCCTGAAAACCTTAGGCACTCAGATTTACAACCAGCTTGACCAAGGAGTTTTCCCCACAATCAGCATGCCCAGCCGCTCCACCGAAAACATCCACTACGACCCTCACCTGCGCCAGTTTGTCCTCGGCGAAAAAAGCGTCAGCAGAAGCGCCCGAAACATCCGCCACGTGAAGCCCTTCACGCAGCTGTCCTGGGCGGCAATGTTCTCAAACGAGCTTACCACGCAGCGGAAAACCTCAACGTTAAGGGATGTGTACTATTCAGCGCAAGCGTACAACATGACGTTTAAGGACCAGCAGGAATCCAACAACATCATCACAGACTTGGAAACCGTAACAGGCTACTCCCGAGAAGACTTCAACATCTTCCCAGAAGAACGCTCCGCAGTCTTCGGCGACCTCACAATCGAGTACACAGTCCCAGGATACGAAGGCAAAACCCTCAACCTAACCTCACACCCAGACGGCGTACTCATCGGCCCAGCCTTGACCTCATCCGAATTCGCCAGCACCACAGCGGACAAAGTCATCGCCATAGAGAAAGGCGGGTTGTTCACTCGGTTTATCGAAGAAAACGTGCATAAAAAACACAACTCCCTGCTTGTGCTGACCGCGGGGCAAGCGCCACGTCAGACAAGGCACTTCATCAGGCGACTGCATGACGAACTGAACTTGCCAGTTTACATATTCACAGACGGCGACCCATGGGGAATGCACATCGCCATGGTCATAATCTCAGGCTCCGCGAACGCGGCGCACCTGCGGGAGCTGAACACGCCTGACGCGGTTTGGAGCGGCGTCTGGGCTTCCGACATCGTCGACTACAAGCTGCCAACAGACCCGTTGGACGATGTGGACATCAAGCGGCTTTACGAGTTGCAGAAGGACCCGCGGTACCAGGGAGACCCGCTGTGGCAGCGGGAGATAAAGACGTTCCTGAAAATCAGGAAAAAGGCGGAGCAAGAGGCTTTCAGCAGATACGGATTAACCTACATCGTGGACGAGTATTTGCCAACCAAACTCAAAGAAACAAAGTAACACAGGCTCAGGTTTTCTTCTCTTTGTAAAGACGAACACTGTATTGGATGTGCTGGCTTCAATTTCTGCTGTCAACCTTTCTGGTTTTTGAGCTGCGGCCGCATTGAAAGCTCTCCTTTCTGCGACAACTCCCGTTTCCCTAATAAAAATGGAAGATCCCCCTCCTTTAAAGGCCTTTTTTCGAACTATTTGAACAGTGCAAGCCTATTTGGATCCGAGGGGTGTGCATTATTCTGTTTTTTCGAGGTTTTTTGCTTTTTCTCTGTAAACAATCGTTTTTCGGTGAAAACAGGTAAACAGCCAAAATAGCACAAAAACGAATTGCGCACACCTCTCGGAGCCCAATAGAAATGCAATGCAGAAAACGATAGGGGGAGGGGTCACTATTGACGCGGAAAACCGCCAAACCGATGTTGAAAACTGTGTAGATGGGGTACTAGTTGAAAATCGGATGTCGGTTCATTTCCAGCAACCAACGGCTGATTCTGCATTCCCCTTTGATAAATCTTAATAACCTTCTCCGCATCAGTGTGTATGCGTGAAACCGATGAAAAAGAAGTTAATGGACATCCTCGCTTGCCCAATAGACAAGCATCACCCGCTTGAGCTTCACGTTTTCGAAGAAAAAGACGAAATCGTGGAAGGCTTAATCGTCTGCCCGAAATGCCTGCGATGGTACCCAATACGTGACGAAATCCCAGAGATGCTTCCAGACGAACTGCGGAAAGAAGCGGAAGATCTGCCGTTTCTGAAAAAATGGAAAGCTCAAGTGCCGGAAAAAATAGTTAAGGAAGGAAAGCCGTTCCACCTTAAACAGTGAGTCACTGCCTCAGTTTCACAGCCCGGTTTTTCACCGAAGACTGCAACGCAGCCTCAGCAATCCTCAGGGCTCTTAAACCGTCAGTACCGGTTATTACGGGTTTCTCCTTTTTCGTAATGCAGTCAGCGAAATGTTGCAGCTCAAGCTTCAAAGGCTCCTGAAACGGATACCTTGGCTGTAGGCTTTTCTCGGCGCTTTCAATCCACAGTTCCTGCGTGATGTAGTCCAGCCTCATTATCGCCTCGCTTCCAGTAACCGTTAACGTTCGCGTCTTGTAGGGTGTCAACCAGTTCGACTCGATAAACGCGCTCTTCCCATCCTCGAAAGTGAGCATTATCTGTGCGTAATCCTCAAACTTCCTGTGCTTCATGCTTCCCGTCTTCGCGTAAACGCTGCACGGTTCCTCACCTGAAATAAACCGCGTAATGTCGATGTCATGAATCGCCGTGTCCTTAACTACGCCCACGTCGCCTATTCTTTCAGGCCACTGTGAAACCCGCTTCGCTGTCGCACACACAAGCTCCCCGACCTTCTTGTTCTCAACCGCTTCGCGGATATGCTTTAGCCCAGGAATGAACCGCATCAGAAAACCAACCGTCAAATGCAGACCGTTCTCCTCAGCGGTTTCCATAAGCTTCTCCGCCTGCCGAGTGTTAGTAGCCATGGGTTTCTCCACCAAAACATGCTTCCCAGCCCGTAAAGCCTTAAGCGCTTCTTTGGCAAGCATAGTTGACCACGTGCACACGCTCACCGCCTCAATCTCCTTGTTCTTCAGCATCCGCAAACTGTTCGTGTACGCTTTCGCGCCGAACTGATTAGCCACGCTTTTAGCTCTCTCAGCGCTCACATCGCAGACCGCAACGAGCTCGGTGGATTCCAGCTCCTGATAGACTCTAGCGTGGTTTTTACCCCAGAAGCCTGTTCCGACCACTGCCACACCGAGCTTCTTCACTTCTTAACTTCTCCTCTTCCAAGGCAACGATATGTCAAGCCCTCTTTTTCAACTTTTTGAACCTCAACAAGACCCACCAAATCCACAATCGCCGCTGGCATCCTCATAACAGCCCGCAGTTTCTTGAAGCTTAAGCGCCGAAACTGGTCTTGCCCCGTAAGTATAATTATGCAGTCTGCGCCCTCAACAGCTTCATTCAAGGTTCGCTTAACCACGCGCACGTTGCTTGAGGCATCATTTTTTCCAAGCAGCGGATCATAAAGGCTGATTTTTGCACCCTTCTTCTCCAACAGCTTAACCAAATTGTCGGCGGCTGTTCCCGGTTTAGCCGTCCCCAAAACTGCAACACGCGCTCTTCTCAAGGTCTTTCCACAACTTCGCAGCGTATCCTGCGCCAAATTGACCGCGTGCTTGATCATGTCCTCGTTAACTTGCCGCGCAAGCTTCGAAAGCCTGAGCTTGGTGTTAAGGTTCTCAGCGTTCTCAAACAGAAAATAAGCTTCTTGCCTGTTTTTCTCCTCCGCGATGGTTGGAGAAAAAACGCTTGAATCCGCCAAGTTCATGAGCTTTACCACTTCAGAATAATCTATTCCGGCGCTCTCGCAGAAAACAGCCAACTCGTTGGCTAAAGCGGTTTCGGCATCTTGCCTTGCAGCCGTGAACAAAACAGTTAACTCGGCGGATTTAACCTCCATTATCCTCTTAACGCCTTTACTTGTAAGCGTCGCCAGAACTGTTGAGGCTGCTTCCAAACTGTTCTTTTCTAACGCTGCAACCTGCAACTCTTGACCGCTGATTGAGTTGACTGGTTGCTCATCGATAAACGTCAAGGGATTATAAGCTAATGCGAAGTCTCCGCCGACTTTGAACCCTGACGTGTTCTCCAAAGTTTCTTTGATGACGCTTTCCGTGAACCCGAGACCTGATGTGCCAACGCAAATGAATAATGCGCCTCGGCGAAGTGCCGCTCCAACCTGCTTGCACGTGCTTTCCACTTCAGAGTAGTCGATGGTTTTTTTGTCGTCAACCTTCGCGGTCGCCGTCATAACTATAATGTCGCTTTGGGCAACTGCCGCTTTCAACTCGCCTGTCACGCTGACCTGTTTGGCTCGTATAAACCGTTTCAATTTGGCTTCTATCTCTCTGTCCATGTACTCTGTTTTTCCCTTCGCCAAGCGTTTGACAACGGTTTGGTCAGCGTCGGCACATACGACTTTGAAGCCTGCATCAGCGAAGGCTATAGCGTAGAGAACGCCCTTTTGGTCGCAGCCTATAACACTCACCGTATAGTTTCCGCGTTTATCAGCGGTGCCTAAATCTTCAGGGTTAACGTGTAAAACCTCGGGCATGAATGAATATTCTCCGCTTATTCAGCTAAATGGACGCGAGGATTTTCCTGAGCATTGCGCTATAGTCTTGAACTAGCTTTAATGCTTTTTCATGATTCTTAGCTTCCGCGTATAACCTGTAAACGTTCTCGGTTCCGCTGGGTCTCACGAGTATGGCGCTTCGGTCGTCAAACCAGACTTTCACGCCGTCAATGGTGCTGACGTTGGCGCCTTTCACTTGTTCCCGCAGTTTCTTCAGCACCTTCTCCTTCTTATCGCCTGGGCATTCCACGCTTCCCTTTTCGATGAAGTACTGCGGTTGCTCGGCGATGAGTTTGGATAACTTCTTTCCAGTCTTAGCCATTATCTCCAGAATCAACGCGGTGGTCATGGCCCCGTCGCGAACGGCTTGGTGTGGACCGTAGAAGACTCCGCCGTTTTCTTCTCCGCCGAGTTTGGCTTTGATTTCCTTCATTTTCTGAGAAACTGTGACGCTGCCGACTTTGGTCCACACGATTTCGCCCTTGTATGCTTCGGCAGTTTCCTTAATCAGCGTTGAGGAGCTTACTGGCGTGACAATTTTTGCGCCTGGGTTTTCGGTGAGGAAGTACTTTTCAACCACGGCGAAGCTCTTGTCTCCCATCTGAACCTGACCAGTTTCATCCACGAAAATGGAGCGGTCGGCGTCGCCGTCGAATGCCACTCCTAAATCTGCGCCTACAGCTTTCACAGTTGCTGCCATAACCGTCAGGTTTTCAGGTCGCGGTTCAGGCATTCTTCCCGGGAAAGTCCCGTCTATGTTGGCGTTTATGCTTGTGACTTTGCAGCCTAGTTCTCGCAGAAGCGTTGGGGTGGTTAATCCGCCGACGCTGTTCGCCGCGTCAACCACGACATGGTAGTGTTTCTCGGCGATTTGGGCTTTGTTTACGTGTTTTTTTACGGCTTCGACGTACTCGTCGTTTACTGCGGATATTTCGTGGACTGTACCCAGCTTATCCCACTCTGCAAAAGCCTGTTTGTTTGCGTGGTGGATTTTTTCAATTTCAGCTTCTTGCTCATGGGAGATTTCGATTCCGTCGTTCCAGATGACTTTTATCCCGTTGTACTCGGGCGGATTGTGCGACGCGGTGATTATTACTCCGCCAGCCATGCAGTGGTTCTTAACTGCGAATTGAAGTGCGGGTGTGGGTGCCATTCCGGCGAAGAACACGTTGCATCCTGTGCTGGTTAAGCCCGCGATGACGGCTTTGGCGAGCATGGGTCCGCTGGTTCTGGCGTCGTGTCCCATGAGCAAATTTTTCTTATGGAAGAACGTTCCTATGGATGCGGCTATTTTTGCGGCTGCCTCGGGCGTTAGTTCTTGGTTGACGAGTCCTCGGATGCCGTTTGTTCCGAAGAGTTTTGTTTGGCTCATTTCTATTCAACTCTTACGTTTTCAACAGATGATTTTTGATTTTTTTGATTTTATTATGTTTTCAGAGATTTCCTTTCCGGAGCAGACGGCGGCTTCTTCTGGGAGCGTGATGTTATCTCTGATTTTTGCTTGGTCGGCGACTATGCAGCCTTTGTTGACTTGGACTCTTTTCCCGATTACAGCGCCTTCGCCGACTATAGCGCAGGTTACAACGGCGTCATCGTCTATTCGTGCATCTGGAAAGACCACGGAGTTGTTGATTTGAACGTTTTTTCCGACGGTGACGTTTTTTCCGATGATGGCGTATGGTCCTATAACGGATTTTTCGCCTATTGAAACGCCCTTGTCCAGTGCAACAGGGCTCTTTAATTCAAATTTGCCTGCGGTTCTGGGCTTCTTTGTTTTAAGCGTGTCAAGGATGAGTCTGTTCGTTTGTAAGTATTCTTCGGGTTTACCGATGTCTATCCATAAGCCGTGGATAACGTGTCCGAAGAGTTTTCCTTGTTGAGCGAGTTTCGGGAAGATTTCGCGTTCCATCGAAACCGCTTTTCCTCTTGGAATGAAGTTGAAAATTTCAGGGTTGAGGACGTAGATTCCGGCGTTTATGAGGTTGGTTGGCGCTGTGCCTTTGGCGGGTTTCTCTATGAACCGTGTTATGCGGTTGCCGTCTGCCATTTCTGCTACGCCGTACCTGCTTGGGTCTTCGACTTTACAGAGGGCGATAGTGGCTAAAGCTTGCGTTTCTCTGTGTTTTTCTATGATTTCTATGTAGTTTACGTCTTCGAATATGTCGCCGTTCAAGACGAGGAAGGGTTCCGAGTTTCCCAGAAGTTTTTGAGCCTTTTTTACCGGTCCTGCGGTTCCAAGCGGTGTTTTAGGTGGGTCGATGCTGTAGCTTATGCGGAGCCCATTTTTTGGGATTCTTTGTCTTTTGATGTAAAACTCGGTTTGCAGGTTAACCGCTAATACGACCTCTTTGATGTTGTTTTTTGCGAGTCGCTCAAAAATCCATTGGAGAAGCGGCTTATTAACTATGGGAAAAAGCGTTTTGGGTCTGGTACAGCTTAGCGGTCGCAGTCTGGTGCCGAATCCGCCTGCGAGAATCAAAGCTTTCGTTAACATTCAACCTCTTTCGTTTTAGGAATCTATAATATTTGAATGTTTTAATATAAACAGTTATGGTGAAGACATCCCCTCTGAGTCCAGCTTCTTGGACAGGGCTTACGGAACCAGACGTAACTCTTTTCTAGCCCTTTCAGGGTTTTCAACATGCTTTAACGGTTTTCTGCGCCAATAGTGATAGACCCCCTATAGGTTTCTGCAATGAACCTCTAATAGGCTACGAGAGGTGTGCACAATTCGTTTTTGTGCTATTTTGGCTGTTTACCTGTTTTTACCAAAAAACGATTGTTGACAGAGAAAAGGCAAAAAACCTCGAAAAAACAGAATAACGCACACCCCTCGGCTACAAATAGGATAGTCTCGGGTTTTGACGGCGCGAAACGTTTGAAAGGGTTGACTGGAAATCGCAAATAACATTTTGCCTTTTTTCGGATGTCGCAGGCTCCTGCGAGACGGATACGTTTATATGATGAAATAACGGTTTTAGTGAGCTTAGTAATTGAAAAGGGAAATGTGAAATGTCGGTTTGGCATGGCAGTTTACGCAAACGCAAACTCACAGGCGGCAGAAAACGAGTCTACCGCGTAAAACGCAACTACGAGAAAGGCTCTTTCCCGGCGGAAACCATACTGGGCGAGCCCAAAAGGAGACCCGCAAGGGGTTACGGCGGCAAGGTTACAATGCGAGCGTTAAGCGACAAATACGCGTCTGTGACTGACCCGAAGAGCGGGAAAACCGAGAAAACTGAGATTCTGCGCGTAGTCAGGAACAGAGCAAACGTGGACTACAACAGGAGAGGCGTGATAACGAAGGGCGCAGAAATCGAGACTTCTCTGGGTTTGGCGCGTGTCACCTCTCGCCCGGGAAGCGACGGCGTCATAAACGCGGTTCTCATCAGCAAAGAAGAAAAAAGCTAAACTTACTTCTGCTGCTGGCTTCGAATCTTCAGCAACTGTTTGGCAATCTTTTTTATAATCTGCTCTTTCGGCTCCTTCTTCTCGACCAGCAACATGCCGGTCTTAAGCCAAGGAGTCTTAGGATAACCCATTTCTAACCTGACTTCGTGTTCTAAGCCGAGCCTGCGCACTGCTTCGGTGACCTCGTCGATTTTTGGGGACGGCACCGCTGAATTTTTCGGGACACGCCGCCCGTCGTTCCTGCTCTTGGCTTGGTCGAAGTATGCCGGCCAGATTATGGCTTTCTCTTGTTTCCGCATTCAATCACCATGTTCCGTTATTTGTGGGCGTAGTAGGCTGTCAGTTTCGCGGCGACTTCGTCTACGCGCACGAACCCGAAGCGTTCAAACTGTATCACAGTGTCAGGTTTTAACTTTTTGCAAGCACTCTCCGCCAACCCCTCAGTCACCGTGGCGTCAGGCATCACCACTTGGCACGGGAACTCCTCGCCTTTCGGTATCCAATGGATAAGGCGGGCTTTGGTTTTTCTCACGTCCTCATAGGATTCGCTCGCAAACGAGGCTTCCGCCGAGTCGGTTTTCGTGCTTTCTATCTTCACGTTGAAAAGCTCCATCAACCTGACCGTGACTCCAGCCTCTGCGGCGTCAACATCTTTCTTCGCAATCCAGAACGCGACTGATTTGTCGTCTCCCTGAGGCGTTACCGCATATTCTCTGGTGCCTTCGTCAGGCTTTTCTGGATGCAGAAGAAGCTTGGCGTGGAAGGTTTTGGGGACATGTTTCACTTTCAGCGTGGCGGGCTCGGAGACGAAGAAGTATCTGCTGCTTGTTGGGTCGAGGATTTTGCGGTTGTAAGCGTAAAGGTTCTCCCAGCTCAGCGTCACGTCCTGCGGTTTCGGTCCAACGTCAATTATCATTTTTCGGATGGCTTCCGGCGTTATCCCCCGCCTCCTCAAAGCCAAGAAGGTGGCTAGGCGCGGGTCATCCCAACCCGTGTAGATGCCGTCTCTGACGCCTTGAACAATCTTCGACTTGCTCAAAAACGCGCCGGTTATCTGCAATCGACCGTAGTGGATGGCTTCAGGGTACTTCCAGCCGAGGTGCTGGTACATGTAGTCTTGCCTGACCTGATTGGTCAAATGCTCTTTGCCGCGGATAATGTGCGTGATGCCAAGCAGGTGGTCGTCTAATCCCGTGGAGAAGTTGTAGAGGGGCCAGACGCGGTACTTGCTGCCTAAGCGCGGGTGCGGATACTTCTCAGGGTCAATAATTCTAAGTGCGGGCCAGTCGCGCACGGCTGGGTTCGGGTGTTCCAAGTCAGTTTTGACGCGGACCACGGCTTCGCCTTCCTTGTAGCCGCCGTCCAGCATGCGCTTCCACCGCACCACCTGCTCCGTGGGCGGGAGGCTGCGGCAGTTGCAGGATTTTTTAGCTAACGAGGCTTCGCGGAACTCGTCAGGTATGCAGGTGCAAACGTAGGCGGCGCCGTCTTTCAAAAGGCGTTCGGCGTACTCGTAGTAAATGGGCATCCTGTCGCTCTGGATGTATTCCTCGTCAGGCTTGCAGCCTATCCACGCTAGGTCTTCTCGGATTTTGCCGTAGAATTCCAGAACGGGTCGTTTTCCTTTTGGGTCGGTGTCCTCGAAGCGCAAGATGAACTTGCCCTTGTACATGCGTGCGTACTCGTTGCTGAGTATGATGGCTCTTGCTGAGCCCAGGTGCAGGACGCAGTCGGGGTTCGGCGAGAAACGGGTGACAACCTGAGCATACTTATCGGCGTTGGGCAGCGGCGGGAGGCGTTTTTCCTCCTCAGCCTTTTCTTTCTTGAGCGCTTCAGGCCACTTCTTCTCAATAATTCTTTTCTGTTCTTCGGCAGAGAGGCTATTGACCTCGTTAACCACGTCATTAATTAAAGCCGAGAGTTCCTTCGCCTTGGTTTTCAATTCCTGCCTTTCGCCGATAACCTTCCCGATGAGCGCGCCTGCTTGCGCTTTGCCGCCGTGTTGCGCGGCGTTCAGCAAGGCGGTTTTTCGAATAAGCTCCCTGAGTTCCGTGTCGTTTTTAAGTGCCAAGGGGTTTACGCTCTGTAAAGCCTAAATGCTTCTTTTAATCAAGAATTCCGCGAACGCTTTTAATTTTTCCTTAGCCTGCGGCGTCGGAAGCAGCTTCTCGGCGTCGCTCCAGCTTTCCTCAACCATCCGCGTGGCGGTCTGTTTCACGTGTTCGATGGCGCCGTACTTCTGCATGATGGCTATGGCTTCGTCGCGGAGCGTCTGGTCCGAAGTGTGCATGTTTAGGATTTGGATGAGGCGTTCCTTGTCGGCGCCGCTTGCTTTCTTCAGCGTGTAAATCACCATCAGGGTTCTCTTGCCTTCGGTTATGTCCTGTCCGACGCCGCCTTTCTTAGCCGCAAACTCTTTCCCAGTCAAATCCAAAACGTCATCCTGCATCTGGAACGCGACGCCTATGCTTTCGGCGAAAGCGCCCAGCTTATCCACCAACTCTTCTCTGGCGCCCGCTAGAACCGCGGCGAGTTTGGCAGCCATCCGCGCCAACGTGCCCGTTTTGTACGCGCACATCTGCAGGTAATCCTCCTCGCTCAAGTCATCCGCGTTGGCTATGCCCCTGTGCCAGGCGATGTCCATGGCTTGTCCCATGCTGAGGTTAATCATCTCCTCCACGTAAACCTCGTAGACATCGCGCACCTTTTCCGGTGGCAGCCCAGCTTTTTTCTCCATGAGCGGCAGAAGCGGCAGATAATACATGGCGTTCCCCGCGTTCACTGCAATGTCCACTCCATAGATTTTGTACGTGCACGGTTTACCGCGGCGAAGCTCGGAAGAATCCTCAATGTCATCAACAATCAACGTGCCGTTGTGAACTACTTCGGGGATTATGGCGAAGTCCAAGCAGTCAGCAGAGTTCCAACCCAATGCGTCGCAGATAAGCAGGAAAAGTGCTGGACGCCACCGTTTTCCGCCCCTGTCCAGAATCTCCCACACAGGTTCGGCAACCGCCTTGTTCAACGTCTCCAAGTTGTAGCTGTACCGAGGTGGCGCCACCTTGAACAGAACGGAGTCCTCAGAGAACTTGCGGGGTATGTATTTTTCTATGGCTTTGTCTATCAGGGGCGCTTTTTCCTCAAGGAACCTTTCAACATCCACGCCTAGTGCGCTCCTCTTCTGGCGTACTTGTCAACGTTGAAGCCGCGTGCCCGTAGCCACTCAGCGGTTCCGCCAGTCACCACAAGAGGCACCTTCGCCAGCTGCTTCAGGTTTTCGGCGCCCACCAGAAACATGACGTCCCGAAGTTCTTCAATAAAAAGCGAAAGCACAACCTCCACCTCCGCTGCGCTCTTAACCGCGGCTTCAAGCACCGGCTGAGAGATTCCCGCCAAGCATGCGCCCAGCGCCAAAGCCTTTGCAATGTCAGTGCCGTTGCGCACGCCTCCCGAAGCGACCACAGGAACCTTAACCGTCTGCGCGGTTTCCACGAGACTTGCAACGGTTGGGATGCCCCAGTCCCAGAACGTCTCGCCCAAATAACGCTGAACACTATTTGCTTCGCCTCCCGAGCGGTAGTACTCAACCGCCGCGAAGCTGGTGCCGCCTGCGCCGGCGACTTCGATGGCTTTCACGCCTGCCGCCGCCAGCTTCTCCGCGTCCTCCGCAGATATGCCCGAACCCGTCTCCTTCACAATCACGGGCTTGTCAAGCGCCGCCGCAACCTCGGCGATTTTAGCGAGAACACCCTTGAAGTTGGTTTGTCCTTCAGGCTGCACCGCCTCCTGCAGCGCGTTCAGGTGCACCGCCACCGCGTCCGCGTCAACCATCTCCACGACCCGCTTCACTTCTTTCAAGCCGTAACCGTGCACGAGCTGTACGCCGCCTATGTTGGCGACGATGAAGGCGTTTGGCGCTTTTTTCCGCGCCACAGCGAAGGTTTTCTCCAGCGTCTTGTCCTCGACGGCTGCGCGTTGGCTTCCGACACCCATTCCTAAGTGCAGTTTCTCGACTGCTTCAGCGACTGCCGCGTTTATCCGCGTTGCCTCGGCGGTTCCGCCCGTCATGGCGCCCACAATCAGCGGGGCAGCAAACCTGTGACCCAGAAAGGATGTGGACTGGTCGATTTTCTGCCTGTCGACTTCCGGTAGCGCTCGGTGCACAAACCGGACATCTTCAAACCCTGCGGTGACAGCTCGCGCTTGGGCTTTCTTCTCCAGGCAGATGCGGATGTGGTCTGCTTTGCGCTTCTCGGTTTTCGCCGCCAATTTCACTCCTTCTCTATAATGGTACCTTCTACCGCTTCTCCCATAAGAGCTTTATAAACCCGATTCGCCTTTCCGGCGTTCACGATTGTGACTGGGATGCTCTGCTCCACGGCTGGAATTAGTTCAACCACTTTCCCGACCATGCCGCCCGTGACATCAGAGGCAGTGGACTTGCCCAGTTTACTCTTGATGCTCTGAAGCTCCGACAAGTTCAGGTGATTGTAAAGCTTGGCGTTTTTCGATAGCTTCGGATCAGCGTCGTACAAGCCGTCGGTGTCGACTCCGATGACGATTTTGCTTGCGCCGAATTTCACGGCTAAATAAGCAACTAACTGGTCGCCGGAGAGCACCGTGAACCCCAGCTTCTCGTCTAATGTGGCGTCGCCGTAAAGGACGGGCACAAAACCCATTTTCAGGTATAATTTCAAAATTGTGTCGCCGAAGGATTTGATTCTGCCGTTCTCCGTCAGCGCGCAGCATGAGGGGGCGTCGCTTACTGCGGGGATGTTGTGCCAAACAAGAGAATCCATGACTAAACCGTTGAGCACGGTCATGACGTGGTGGGTTTCGGCGAACCCGACTTTCTGGGCTTCTTCGCGTAAGCCTTCTTTTATGCCGTATTTCTGGGCTGTGGGGTGCCCGAAGCTTCCGCCGCCGTGAACGATAATAAGGCTTTTCACGTGTGCTTTCTCGATTTCCTCGGACAGTCGGTTTATGACTTCGGTTCGTGCGGCAAGCTCGCCGTCTTTGTCGGTTATGACGGAGCCGCCGATTTTCAGGACTACTGGTTTCGCTTCGCTCAAACTTTTGCTCCTCCACTCGTTCTATAGAATACTTGCAGATTAACCTTGCACTAACGTAACCGTGCCCGCTTCAATTCGCACACGGTCGCCCGTCTTAATCTGCGCGATGTCAACCTTGTCAACGCAGGGAATTTCCGAGATTATGGCGCCGACAGCGACCACCGTTTCGCATTCGCGGTTAATTATTCCTGCTGGTGCGGTGCCGTTCTTCTTCATCCGGTAAAGCGTGTACGAGCCGACGGTTGACCCTTTCCCCGTGGGAAAAACAAGTATCTTGCCCTTCACGCTTTTCCCTTGCAGTTCGTGGCCTTTCTCGATGACTTCGCCTGTGTTCGGGTCCACGCCGCCGTAGAAGGAGATGGGCATCGTGGTGGTTAGGGCGTCGCCTTCGCCTTTGCCCTTGTAGATGATTCTGCCTTTCAGCTCCATTTTCCCGTCACCGCCGCCGATATGCACTCTTCCAAGCTGCCCATCTTCGTTTTCATGTTGTTCTGCCTTGAGTAGAAGCATCCTTTCGCCGAGGTGGTTGCTAAGGCTTTGAACCTGCCTTTTAGTGGGGCAACTGCCATGCAGGTGTCGCACGCGAATTTGCCGCCAGCCCGCTCAATCACCTTGGTGTAGCCGCGCTTGTCCGCGAGTTGCTTCGCTGACCGTGAGGTGGCGACCCAGAACTCCGTGCTCTCAGAGACTTTCTTGCCTCGGAGCAGTTCCGCGATTTCTGCGATTTCTTTGATGGAGCAGTGGGGGCAGCCTACGCACACGAAGTCGATGTCTGTGACCTCATCGTTAATGTTGTCGTAAGCGTCTTGGATGTCGCTCTGCTCAACCCTCACCGATTCCGCTGGAATCTGGCAGCTCTCCGCGCCCGGAGTTATGCCCTGCATGTAGAAGAGCGGCTTCGCCCCGTAAGTCACGACTGACGCGCAGAACGACTTCAACTCGTCCAGCCCCGCCTCCGCGATGCCCGTGATGTAGGGGATTCGATTTTCGGCTTTCTTTCCGATGCTGTAGCCGAGGGCGCCCCAGTCCGAGAGCTTGGCTAATTCCGCGGTTACTTTAACGTGAATGTCGGGCACTCGGTTCTCGTCCAAGTGCAGCCCATAGCACGGCGTCTTGCCCACGAACGCCGCCGCCAACGCGGATGGTCCGCCTTCTCTGTTCGTCTTCGCCCCGATGACCGAATTGGCAAACGTCACTGCCGAAGATTCGGACCATGCGACGTGTTCGCCGTAGCGCGGCAAGTTCCCAATCAGATAAGGCGTGCAGGTGCAGCTGATGAGTATGCCCATTCTGGTGAACGCGTCTATGACGAGGTTTTGTTTCTTGGCGAATTCTTCGCTGATGCCCAAGCTGCGCCAGTTCTCCAAGTCCATCCCCGCCGGGTTCAGGGTGGTCAGCACTTTGACGCGCCCGTCCCGTGCGAGCTCGTTGAGGAATTCGAGTCCTGCGTCGCCGAGGTTGTGGTAGCTGACGCCTGCCACTTGGACGCTGCCAACTTTGATGAGGCTTTCGGCGCCGTAGATGTCTCCGAGGGCAACGAGGATTTCCATGCTTTTGCGGACGGCGTAGCCTTCTTCTCCGTTGAGCATGCGCTGTTCTTTTTGTGTCAGGTTCATGGCAGGTCACAGGTACTTGTTCAGGTCTACTTTGCGGTACCGCTCCTTGGCGAAGCTCTTGTCGGTTTTCCCAAACGGAACCGTGGCGTCCAGTCCCATCTTGCACGTGGTTGCCTTTTTGCCTTCGCTTAAGTCTCCAGACGGGTCCAGAGACGAGCCCGGCTGGTTTGGAAGGATGACGGCGTTCTTGTCGGCTTGGAACCGCGTGGCGATTGCCCACTCAACGTCGTTGGGGTTGTAGATGTCTATGTCGTCGTCCACTATGACGCAGTGCTTGAGCGATTTGTGCCCTTCAAACGCCGCGGTTATCGCCTTTTTCCCGTCGTCAGGGTTCTTCTTCGTTATTTGGACAACGGCGTGGAGCCAGCTGCAGCCGCCTGGAGTGATGTAAACGTCCTTGCACTCGCAGACCTTGTTCACTTCGTTGAATATCGTTGGCTCCTTGGGCATGCCCATGAGGAACTGGTGCTCATGTCTGCCTGGGAGCAGCGTCTGGTAGACTGGGTTCTCGCGGTGGGTGCCGCATTTGATTTCGATTATCGGCTGCTGCCGGACCTTGTCGATGGTTCCCGTCGTGTCCAGGAAGGGTCCTTCCGCCGTTTTTTCACGGGTGATTCTGCCTTCAAGCACGATTTCGCAGTCTTTCGGCACTTCAAGGTCGATGGTTTTGCATTTCACCAGTTCTGTTTTCTCCAGCACGTTAGCCATGCCCAGCTCGTCAACGCCCATCGGTAGGGAAGTGGCGGCTGCGAGGAGCACGGGCGTGGAGTTGCCGATGCAGATGGCTACGTCGAGTTCTCCGCCTGCCTTCTTGAGCGCGGAGTCGGTTCCGCGGTTCTCCACGATTCTTGCAACGAAGCGGTGCTTATCAAGAAGCATTAGTCTGTGGAAGCACATGTTTCGGGTGCCGAACTCGGGGTCTCGTATTATGGAGACTGCTGAGGCGATGTATTTTCCACCGTCTTTTTCGGTGTAGCGCATAATCGGCAGCTTCGTTAAATCCACGTCGTTTTCGATTATTTCTTGGCACTCGCCTTTTTCCACGTTTTCTGGTGGTATCGGGTTCTCTAAAGCCGAGGATAATCGGTGCAGTAATTCGTCTCGTTTTATGCCTAACGCTCTGGCGATAAGTTCTTTCGAAGACAGTAAGCCTGCGACGACGGGCAAGCTGGATTCTTTCACGTTTTCGAAGAGCACGGGTTTCTCGCCCAACGCTTCTATCACGCCCGCCATCTCGTACTCCGTTGACACTTCCCTGCGTATCAGAGTTAACTCTCCGCTTTGGCGGAGCTGTTCCAAGAAACTTCTAAAACCCAAATTTCATTCGCCCTCGTTCCTTATTGGTTTCAGATTCTCTTTATAACTTTTGGACGCCAATCATCGTCCTTAACACTTCAAACCCCTGCGCCTCAATGGCTTTCGCCACTTTCTCCTGCAGCTCTTTGCCGGGCGTTAGCGCGAAGATGCAGCCTCCGCCCCCGCCGCCCGTCAGTTTAGCGCCATAAGCACCCTGTTTTCGGGCGATGTCAACCAGCAGGTCGAGTTCTCTGCTGGAAACTTCAATTTCCTGCAGTAGGGTGTGGTTTTCGTTCATGAGCGCGCCGACCTTTTTCAGGTCTCCTGCTTCCAAGGCTTTTCTGCCTTCGATGGCTATTTCTTCGGCGCGTTTGAACAGGGGGTCGTATTTCTGCGGGTTCTGACGTTTGCGTTCGGCTACGCCTGCAACCATGGCTTTCGTATTCGCCACCTTTCCTGTGCTGCCGATGACAATCTCCACCTGCTTAGGCGTCTTCACTTTTTCCACGAAGTCGGTTCCGCCGCTCATGTTCTTCTGGAACCACATCAACCCGCCATAAGTGGCAGCCGTGTTATCAATGCCCGACGGGTTCCCAGCGTAAGCCTTCTCCGCCTCATAAGCCACCTGATTAATCTTCTCATCAGGCACGTTCATGCCGAGTTCCTGCGCGATGGCTCTGGCGATGGCGACGCTGCTCGCCGCAGAAGCGCCCAGCCCACTGAAGCCCGGAAGGGTTCCGCCTATCCAGATGCTCAAAGGCGTTTTAGGGTCGATTCCCATTGCCTTCAGCATGCGGTCGATGGATTCGAGCTGCTGGAGCCGTTTCTCTTCGCTGTAGCCTTTCGCGGTTTTCCTCTCATCCCTGACGGCGATGCCTTCCCCGGTTTTTTTCACTTCCGCGTCAGTTGTGGAGTCGATGGCGGAAACGATGCCAGGGACGCCGTGCACGACGAAATGCTCGCCGAACAATATGACTTTACCGTAACCTGAACCTTTGCCCATAGTTTTATACCTAAAGAAGTTAGGTACTGCACTGTTTAGATAAAAATGTTCGTTTGAAAAGTCACTTCTTTAG